>Ga0075434_100002163_pt1 | contig 17125 bp, 11 predicted proteins | sample RhiMethybrSRZTD3_FD_75298 | JGI IMG/M metagenome (GOLD analysis project Ga0075434, IMG submission 75298) | Populus rhizosphere microbial communities from Tennessee, USA - Rhizosphere MetaG P. TD hybrid SRZTD3 | ecosystem: Host-associated > Plants > Roots > Rhizosphere > Soil | place: USA... | reverse complement strand
CCAAACTTGATCTGGAAATCACTCCCGCCATTAGCGTCACTCGCACCCCTCGCGATACTCAGCGACAGGTACTGCCCGCCTTCCAATCGGATTGAAGCAACAACGGGCGCGTCCTTCGCAAACGAGGTGAGCAGGTACGTCGCGAGTAATAGCTCGCCGTCTGCATCAGTCGTCTTAACTTCGATAAGCTCTGCGTCCTCTTCAGCCCTAAAGCTAATGCTCGACTCCTCGGCAGGATTCAACCGGCCGCGTTCTACTCCATCGACCATGACGCGCAGGACCGCATCCGGTGACGAACGTCGACGACGCCCTGCCTGTTCGGCAAGCATGTCGTTAATCTCAGCAAGTTCTTCAGCGCTCAGATCCGCAGGCGCGCCACGCTGCCCGGGCGGAGGTTGATCGTTAGTCTGGTCTGAGAAAAAACGCGGCAACTCCATCCGCTCTGCGGGCGAGCCGTAGCGGAAGGCCGCGACTAATCTCTCAAAGCACGAGGGGTGCAGGATGGCGTGGATGCGACTGACTTCGACTTCCTTTTCGTCGGCACTGCTCTTCGATGTCAGCGAGGCAATGACCGACTTAAGAGGATCGAAGTCACGCGGCACGGGGCATTGCGTATCCCAGGGGGTGAACAGGCGAAGGCATTCTCTCACGAGCGATCGTTGTTCGCTTGAACCTTGCTGAGTCTCGAACCTCTCTTCACCACGTCGTTGCCGACAGACTCGGATCAATTGACCAAAGCGCTCATACATCTCATGCATCAAGACGGCTTTACGCGAGCGGTAATAGTAATCGTCCTTCACCCGCTCGGGCTCACCGATCACGGCGTTATAAAGTTCCATAGTTTCAAGTGTGCTGTAGCTGTGTAGGAGGCGGCTGACACCGAGCGTAACGTAGAAGGAGTTTCTCTTCGTCGTAATTCTCACGAGGTGCTTGATGAAGTAGACGAGAAGATCGTCCTCACTGGCTGGGTCACCGACAGCATGAACGCCTGGTGGCGTGACCTGGGCGGCACGCTCCTTCTGGCGCTCGTAAGGTTCTGACTCGACATAGACCAGACGTTGAAGTAAGTGAAGATCGCTGAACAGGGCTTTGTTGCGGATGCCGTCTGTGCGGCGCGACTCTCCGCGCGAAAATCTTCCGACCGGGACGTAGTAGAGCCGCTTGCTCTGAGTTGCCATCGCGACATTCAACTTGAGCGTAGCGGCCGCAATGATCCGGATCGCTATGCCTTTGTCCTGATGGAGAAAGTAGGCGAGGCGGTATGCTTTGTTCAGCACCTGTTCTGTGGACACTCTGTTCACTGCTGCATTCCTGCCTCGAAGCGACACCGGTCGCGCACATTTTCCGCGCACCTGCTGCTCGTCACCGTGGCATTTTCGGAATTGTAGAAGCCGAGCGTAAAGTAAATCGCGTTTGCGATCCTGTGTGGTAACATGGGGCACTACCCAAACCCGACCCTCACGGATCAGCCCAGATTTAGGAGAAACCCTATGAGGAAGACGCTAGCTACACTGCTCGCCGCCGTTTCTTTGTACTTTTTGCTCTCTGGGCCTCTGGCTATTAATAGTCAGAGCATGGTCGCGGCCACTAAGTTTTATACGGCCGCCAATCCCATACCCAACCGTTTTATTGTTGTACTCGCTACCACCGACCTTAGTCCCGTCGCTGCTCCGGCGCCAACACCGATAGCAGCAGCTCCCAAGAACGTGCAGGCTTCAACCGCGGCTTTCTCGGCGATGTCTGTCGACTCGAGTTCGTCGTCCGTTGTTGCAGAACCAGCGCCCGATCCGCAGGTGGTTACGACAGCCACGCAACTAACGACTGCTTACGGCGGCACTTTCAGCACCACCTGGAGCGCAGCTCTCAAGGGGTTTCTATTGAACGCTTCGCAGGCGCAAGCGATCGCGATGAGCGGCGACTCGAAGGTCGCATTCATTGTAGAGGATGGCGCGATCGCGGTGGGGTCACCAGACTCGACGCCAATCGTTATGACCATCGGCCCGAATGGTGAGCCAAACCCGCGGCCCTACGCGTGGGGACTCGACCGCATCGATCAACGAAATCTGCCGCTCGATCAGCGCTATGCGTATACCAACAATGGTCAGGGAGTTAACGCCTATGTCATTGATACCGGCATTCTCACGACGCACTTCGAATTCAACGGGCATGCTTCCGCCATCTACGACGCGCTTGGCGGTGAGGGTGTTATCGGTGCCGACTGCAACGGGCATGGCTCGCACGTGGCTGGCATCATCGGTGGCCGAACTTTCGGTGTGGCTAAGCAGGTGAACTTGTTCAGTGTGCGCGTGCTCGACTGTCAAGGTGTTGGCTCGTGGTCGGACGTCATTGACGGAGTCAACTTCGTTACGTGGCATCATTCGCAGCCGCCGCAACAGGGCGTTCCCGCGCTCGCCAACATGAGTCTTGCTGGTGATACGAATAGAGCCGCCGACGCGGCAGTCAGAAATTCGATCAGAGCGGGAGTGACTTACGTTGTAGCGGCCGGGAATGGGAACAGTGATGCGGCAGCTTACTCTCCTGCAGGTGTGTCAGAGGCGATAACAGTCGGCGCGACTAACCAGTTCGATGCTCGAGCGGAGTTTTCTAACTATGGACCAACGCTGGATCTTTTTGCGCCCGGCGTCAGTATTACCTCGGCCTGGATCGGCGACGATCTGATGATTGCGACTGCGACAGGCACGTCAATGGCAGCGCCGCACGTCGCGGGTGTCGTAGCGCTCTACTTGCAGAACCATCGAACTGCATCGCCGGCTGCGGTCCGCTCAGCGCTCGTCGGCAATTCAACTGCGGGTGTGCTCAGTAACACCGGTCAGGAATCTCCGAATCGATTATTGTTTACGAACTACTGAAGACTGGTTCTCGGTGCATTGAGCAGCTACAACGCGCGCTTTCTTCTTCCTTTGGTGGGAACATGTGATAGTACATGCCAATCATCATCGGGATGAACACGACCGCGTTGTAGAAGAGATGTATTTCTATTCGAAACTTTGGCAGCAGCATTTGCAGGAAACTGACGGGCACCGGCGAGCCGAGCCAGTAGTGATGTGTTAGTGCCTGCCATAGCAGGACCGCGTGCTCGATGTGATGCCAAAACTGGATCACGAGAGCGATGGTCCACCATCTACGTGAGGTGCCTGTAAAACCTTTTCGCAGAGTCCAAAGGCCGATTAGCATCACGATGGCGTAACCGTAGTGCATGATCTCGGAACTCACGAGCCAGGGAAAAAACAGTCCAAGAAAACCTCCGGCCTTTGGCCGCGGCCAGCCCAATACATAAACCTGGTAAGCCTGCGCCAGATGTTCGGCCCAATGAGCCAGCACTACAAACATGAACAGATTGAGTGCGCGCTTGTGCCAAACACTATTCAGCTTCTGATAAATGCTGAAGTCGGCGACGATCGGCGCTGTAACTGCTGACATCGAGCTTCCTCTTGAAAATGTTTTGAGTAGCGGCTGAGCGTACGTCTTTTATTTCTGGACTGGCGTGGCATTTTTGCCTCTTACCTCTCCGCATTGCGAACGCGGCTTGGACAGTGACATACTGCAATCTCGGATAGAATTCCAGCTCAACTCACAGAGAGAATTGACCGCCATGAAAAAACTCCTCTGTTGGATCAAGGATTGTCCATGGCTATTATTGCTTAGCGCGTTTCTGCTTATCGTCCTGCTCTACCTGCTACGAAGATGGCTCTACGTTTGGCTGATTCTGTATTTAGTGATCCTCGCATTGTTGGGCCTGATTGGGTTGGTCCGGGTAGTACAAGGAGTGTTGCGAAAGAAGTGCAAGAAGGCTTTCGGCGATCCAAAAGGGAAGGGTTCGGAAGGTCATCCTCCATCAAAAACAATCCACCTTCCGCCGCACACTTATAAACGTCCCGATCCGATGATTTACTGTCAGTCGTACCTGATGTCCAAGGGCATAGCCGTCACCTGGGATAATCCGGACATCCAGCTATTCGATGGTATCAATCCCGTTTCCTCAAGCGACATCGGAACAAACAAGCAGTACAGGATTCGTGCTCAGATATGGAACGGCTCAGTTGACGCACCGGCAGTCAACATGCTGGTCCGTTTTTATTACCTGAGCTTCGGTGTGGGAACGATCAAACACTACATCGGTGAGACGTTTGTAGATGTACCGGTGAAAGGAGCACCCGGCTTGCCCGCGGTGGCGGAACATTTATGGACCACGCCAACTACGGCTGGTCACTATTGTCTGCTGGCTGAACTGTTGTGGCCCGACGATGCTAATCCGAATAACAATCTTGGGCAGGAGAATCTCAACGTCAAAAAGCTCAACTCTCCGAACGCCACCTTCGAATTCATACTGCGTAATGATTCTGCATTCAGGCGCAGGCTCATACTGCGGGCTGACGCGTATCGGTTACCCGGCAGGACACCTTGTCCCGATCGTCCCTGGATGAGAGGTCGTACGCAGCATGATCCTTACGCACCTCATCGTCTGAGTGCACATCCAGTTCCTGCCGGTTGGCAGATCTCCTTTCAACCGGGCGAGGTGATCGATTTGGGACCCGAAGGCGAACAATTGATAACCGTTAAGGTTACTGCACCGGACGGGTTCGCCGGTCGACAAGCGATCAACGTGAATGCCTTTGATGGCGATGACCTGGTTGGTGGCGTCACGCTCTATGCTGAGAGTTAGGAGGCAGCGATGTCATTAGGTCCACAATACACCTCATGCGACGAAGCGAAAGACTTCGAACCAATCAATAAGTTTTATGTCGGAGTACTTGTGGCAGCCGTTGCAGTCGGAAGTATCGCGGCATTGTTTAGTGGCGGAATCGGCTTGCTAATCGCAATCCCCGCCTTCGTAGAGGCGCTGCATTACGTGTCAGACTGGATGCTCAACCACAAATTAATTTGCCTGCATCGTGACGCTTCGAAAATGTGTGGCGACCACGAGATGGTGTGGGCTCTGGGCGAAGTCGCCGACACTGAAGACGTGGGTGAAGACAAGAACCCAATCGAGGATATCGATAACGATTATGCGATGAATGTGATACTCGCGCCGTTCGATATGATGGCATTTGGAGATTCAGCACAGAACAATCTGAAGCTTGCCACGATTGGCACACCGCAAGGCGATTTGTTGGCCGAGCAACCAGACATGCCGAAGTTCAACGGATACTTTCGGACGATGATCGTGACAATGTCCGATAAAAAGTACAGAGCATGGACCGAGGTTGTTGGTCGTGACTATGGATGGACCGGCATCATTGGTCCCGATCAACAGAAAGCGTGGTCTGATTACGTGTTGGATCCTGCGAATGCGTGGCTTCTTCCTCAAAAACGCTCCGTACCTGTGTTGCATTGTGAGTTTGAAGGTTCACGCATCAAGGATGTGCTCGATGCTACTAATACTTTCGATCTCGGAAGCAGTTGGTGCAAGAAAAACTGGTTCACCAAATTCGTATGTAAGGTGATTCAGGTAATCATGTCCCCAGTGATTCTGATCGTGTTAGCAAAGGCCTGGGCCGGCGCTAAGGATGGTGATCCCGCAGATGCGTTGGAAGGTGGTGGCACGATCAGCAGTAAAGATCAGGTGATCGCCGGTGGCCGGTGGGCATTTGACGGCGGCCACGATGGATACAACGAGTTTCATGCTACGCGTATAGTGCAAAAAGTTGCTTACGTTCCAAAGGATCCGGCGAGCTTCGCAGATTACTACCAGCGTTGGTGCGATCAGCACGGCAAAGTTCCACATACTGATCCGGGAGGAAACTCGCCGCCGGGTTCGACTCCTAAAGGCGCGCCTCCTGGACCACCACTGACTGCGAAGCAGCGGGAAACATACGACAATCAGCAAAAGCCAGAGAACCAGTGGGTATTACATCCGGCTGTCGATGGGTGTGAACCGTTCGGTGATTAATGGTTTCAGGACCTCGGCCGCTACACGGTTGCCAGGAGCAGGGAGCTTAGTTACAAGCATGCAGCAAATAACTGGAAAGGAAATGAGCGTATGCGAATACTTTTTGCAACCCTGATCGGGCTCGTACTTGCGGCGCCGCTCGCCGCGCAAAGTCGACCACGTGGAAGAGATCTGAACATTCCATTTCCCGGTAACACTGGTCCAAACAACGCCATCACTGACGTCGCTGGTATATCCGTCGGTCACGTAACTTTGATCGAGGGCGAGGGTAAACTGATCCCGGGGAAAGGACCGATACGCACCGGAGTTACCGCTATTCTTCCCAGGCCAAAGGGAAACTGGGATCCGGTGTTCGCGGCAACATTCAATCTCAACGGCAACGGCGACATGACCGGCATCAATTGGATCAAAGAGTCGGGCTTTATGGAAGGTCCTATTCTATTAACCGGCACACACAGCGTCGGCACGGTCCGCGATGCCGCGATTCAATGGCAACTGAAGAACGGCCGAAAGTTTGTGTTCACGTATCCCATCGTCGCTGAGACATTTGATTTCTTGAACGACGCGAATGGCGAACACGTCAAACCCATGCACGCTTTGCAGGCGCTTGATAACGCCAAACCAGGACGCGTGCAGGAAGGATCGGTCGGCGGTGGCACGGGAATGGGCTGCAACGGATTCAAGGGTGGAATCGGCACGTCGTCACGCGTCTTGTCTGTTGAAGCAGGAGGTTACACGATCGGTGTGCTGGTCCAGTGTAATTATGGTGGTGACTTGAGAATTCTCGGCGTTCCGGTTCGACAGGAAATTGGAGATCTGCGAGCGTGCACTACACTAACGGAACCGTTGACTCGCGAGTGGACTCGCGGCATGCCGTCATGCTCTTCGGAGCAGGGCGCGAACCATGTTCCTGAAGTACAAGGGTATGAAGGGCGCGGTTCAATCATCGTTATCGTCGCGACAGACGCTCCGCTTCTTCCTCATCAACTCGAGCGACTCACGCGACGAGTCGGAATGGGGCTTGGACGTCTGGGCAGTTGGGCGGGCAATTCGTCGGGCGATCTCTTTCTGGCTTTCTCGACAGCGAACGCCGGCGCGGGTAGCGAGGAAGGAACGCCTTCACTAAAGATGTTGCCTAACGATCGGATGGACCCGTTGTTTAGGGCCACGATCGACGCGACTGAAGAGGCGGTCGTGAACGCGATGCTCGCCGCCGAAACGATGACTGGGGCTGACGGCATTCGGCTTTATGGTTTACCTGGCGATCGAGTTGTCGCGGCGTTACGGAAATACAATCGGATGAAATGACCGTGACGCGCCGCATCAGTTTCTTTACGAGACCTCATCGGTTTACTTTATCTCGGTGATGTTGACGATTCTCGCGCGCAAAGCTTTGCAGTTTTGCTGGAGCACGTGTCGAAAGTGTGCGGGGGCAAAAAATTGACTTGACTGGTTAGTGTGCGTACGATGGCCCGTGAACCAACTCCTCTTCGCATTCAATCTGGAGAGAACTGCTATGCGATTCTCAAAAGGCCCCATCGCCATATGTTTTCTGCTCGTCCTTGTCCTGGTGATGTCAGCTGTATTTTCGCGGGCAGTCGTCAAGAAGCAACAATCTGAAACTCCCGACTTCAGCAATTTCCCTATTGTTGATCTAACGGCTCAGTCACCGACGGAGCCTAAGACAAAAGCTATTCGCGATTTCAAGGCACGGAAATATTCGAAGAAATACGGGAAAGCAATCGGTGAAGAAACAGATCAAATTTTCTCAACATCCGATTGGGACATACGGCTCCCTGCCTTGCCAGTTCAACGTAGTGCAGCAGTTATCATTGGCACAGTTTGTGGTGCTGCTGCATATCTGACACCTGACAAGACCGGCGTCTATTCTGAATTTGCTGTCAAAGTTGACTCCATTTTGAAAGAGGACCCAAAGAAACAGCTTACTGGCGGAGATACGATTAGTGTTGAGAGAAATGGTGGCCGGGTTCGGATGCCGTCTGGAAAGATTGCGGTGTCCTGGACCAACCACCAGGATATGCCGAAAGTCGGAAGTCGCTACGTATTTTTTCTCACGCACGACTTCGAAGTAGCAGGTGATACGTACGATGATTTTTACTTATTAACGGGATACGAATTGAAAGATGGAAAAGTATTTCCTCTGGATAAGTCACCCAGGCAATCGGTTCTCGACTACAAGGGTACCGCCGAGTCATCTTTTCTAACCGACTTAGTTGAAGCACTCAAAACTCCCATGTCTTATTGATAAGTAGGTTCGCGATGAAAGCCCACCGTTCCCGAACATGGTCGAAGACCATACTTTTAATAGTGATTCCTACGTTCGTAATTGGACCTGCCTACTTATCTAATAACACAGGCGCATATGATGATTGTTGTACACCACCTCCATATCCAGCAGCCGCAGCTCGCTTCCGTAAAGGAGCAATCGTAACTGTCTACATTCCCCCAAATTCCGGGTTAACATCACAAGAGGTTACTGCATTTAAAGAGGGCGTAGAGGATTGGAATGATGAAGCGAATAATTCAGAAGTTGACTTTACCGTTGTTGAGGCGCAACCTCCGGCAGTGGGAACAAATAATACAATCATCGTCAACTTTCAGAACCGCACTACGACGAGCAATGGTGGTGCTGAACTTCAAATGCACCAGAGCTCTACTCCGAGTGGAATCACTATTTACGGAGAAATGAACCTTTGGTCAAATCACCGCACGAGCGGCACATCGGAATTTCAATTAATGATGCTTAGAGTTACTAGTCGACATGAGACTGCTCACGGTATTGGTTTAGATAATGCTCTTGACTGCTCTCTGGGTAGTACGATCATGAATCCCTCTTGGATAAAGGAAACATTCATCACTAACTGTGATAACAACAAAATAAATCAAGACCCATTCTACGCCCCTACTCCCATGCCGACACCAGACGAATGTGAATTGGATTGCGGTGCATACTCCATTCCGGATTATCAGAACTGTATATGCTTTTACGTCGGAGATCCGAGTCCGATCCTCATTGACATAACCGGAGATGGTTTCGATCTCACGGATAGTGCGGGCGGAGTTAATTTCGATCTTAATGCCGATGGCATTGCTGAGCGAATTTCCTGGACGGCCTACAATTGTGACGACGCCTGGTTGAGCATAGACCGAAATGGCAACGGCATTATTGATAACGGTGCCGAGTTGTTTGGCAATTACACACAACAGCCTGAACCTCCGGCAGGCGAATTACGGAACGGCTTTCTCGCGCTTGCGGAGTTTGACAAATCCGAGAACGGAGGCAATGAGGACGGCCGCATAACTTCCCTTGACGCTATCTTTCCGTCGCTACGATTGTGGCAAGATGCAAATCACAACGGCCTGTCTCAAACTCCTGAACTAAAATCCCTCGCCAGTCTCGGCGTAGCTTCGTTAGAACTGGATTACAAGGTATCGAAGAGAACTGACGAGAATGGGAATGTGTTTCGCTATCGAGCAAAGGTGCGCGATGCTCAGGGTTCACAAGTTGGCCGTTGGGCATGGGACGTGTTTCTTGTTGCTCCTTGAGTTCTTGATCTGGGTCTGGCGTTACGCGAACCGGTTTGGTTCTAGCTCCCACTCCGCAAAATTCCGCGCCCGCACCATTTCATCGTGCCGAAACGCAGTTGTCATCCTGTTGATCTCTTCGGCGGAGACTCCGAGTCGCCTGGCTTCATCCCTCCACGTTGAAATGGAGTTGACGAGGTCCGTCACGACTGCCTGCATCTCATCTTCAACCAATCCAAAGTAATCTCAAGCGCAAAGCGAGCGTCTGATGCAATCCGCTTTTTATCAATATTCAAACGATGCACTCTCACGCCCGTTGAGTGAACGCGACCAAAGACGACCGACAAGGTGAGAGGTGCCGTCGAGCTCAACAAAAGACTTCAATCACCCGTTCCATGTTTCGGTTTCCTTGACGAAGTGATTCGCTTTGGGAGTTTTTCACTCTCAGGTCGAGCCCGAGTCGATCATGCGAGGCATCCGCGATGTCAGCTAGCCGGTTGGTCATTCCCAGGCGAATATCACTGTGGCAATCACCCCGATCGAGACACCTGGATCTCCCTTTTCAACTTTGACTAAGGTGGTGCGGCTAATCATGGCGCGTTGAGCCATAGTAGCGGTTGATATGCGGCGGCGCTTTCTCGCCTCAGCCAGGTCGGCCTAGCTTTTTCAAGGTCCGCTTGACTGGTAGAGGCAGTGGTTTTGATATTTTTGAACTCATAATGTTCACTATTGCTAACACTACGAGCGTTAATGTTCAGTATGCTGAACATTATGACAACGATCGTTCGCAAGTCGTTCGCGAGGATGAGGCCGAGAGTTTAGAGGAACATGCCGGAACCAGCAAAATTAATTATCAAAGCCGCTAAATCGGGTGATGTGGGGACGTTGCAGTTGCTGCTCGCTCAGGATGCGTCGTTGCTGAATGCGCGTGACAGCGATGGATCAACTCCGTTGCATTGTGCGACATGGAAAGGACATCCGATCGTAGTTGCGGCACTGCTCGAAGCTGGCGCGGACGTGAACGCCGTGAATCAGAACGAGCACTGGGGCACGACGCCTTTGCACGCCGCAGCGCATGCCAACCAAGCGGAGATCGCGAAGATGTTGCTCGACCACGGAGCCGACATGAAAGCGAAGGACATGGAAGGTCGCACGCCGATGTTTCACACAACTTTTCACAAGGCGAACGCGGTTGCGAAGTTGCTGCAACCGTTCGAAGATTAACCCTCTCGCCGTCGCTGCTGATGTCCGCCGCTAGCCGAATGTTGCCATAGGTCAACAGCGGATGCCGTCCACGAAGACCAAAGCGCTCACTATTGACAGTTCTCGCGACTGAATGTTCAATTAGGCATCTTTCAGAAGGTTTACCTCAGGCTCTCTTTAACTGAAATTCCGTAACTCGCAGGGCATAAGGCAGCGCCCACCCAATCACTAGTTTGGGCGAACCTCTCGACCTCAGGGGTGAGAAACGATGAGTCGCATACACGCCTCAAAAGCATCCTCCATGCAACGGAGCACCAGAAAGCTTATCGAGAGTATTGGCAATGTCGTAAGAAAATCGAGTTCTAAACCCGCTAAGGAGAACAAGAGCAGGTTGGTTCGATTCTCTGAATGGTGCGCCGCTCTACGTACCGTGCTGAGCTTCTTTCTTTTGTTATTAATTTTGACAGTTGTGGGGGTGCTCTTTTACCTCGAATACAAAAAAGAGGTGGTGCTGATCGATTCGTTTACCGTTCCGTCCGACCTTGAACAGCACGGCCTCAATTCCCACGTAATCGCAAACGACATCGCAGATGAAATAAGCCTGATGAGGCGATATGCAACTGACGTTAAGACAGCCAGGTTTAGTCCGAGCTTTAACGAGTCCTTTCCAGACCTGGAAATTCCCGAGACCAAGTTGTCGTTGAATTTTGTGATTCAGTACCTGAAGCAAGCACTCGGACGCGCGCCAACACGGATTAATGGTGAGGTAGTCAGTTCCGACAAAGCGATTTCGCTTAACGTTCGAATCTTAACCAGTAACGGAGAGATGGTTGAGTCTAACGTGGAGACTTTTCCTGGTGAAATGAAGGATTTCAAAACCCTGATAAATCGCGCGGCCCAGTTTATTATGAAACATGAGGACCCTTACATCCTCGCAGGTTACCAGTACAACAATAACCAATTGGACCTCGCGCTTGACACTGTCAGATACGCTGCTTTCCATAACCCTTCCGACACTGCATACCATAAAGAGCATGATTATTGGACCTACGTTTTATGGGGGTTGATACTTGATGATAAAGGTGATAGTGCTGCCGCAATAAAGAAGTTCGAAGCCGCGATCAATATTAACGGTCAGAATGCCACTGCATATATCGACTGGGGCTACGCACTGGAAAGATCCAAAAACCCCTTCGCCGCTCTTGTTAAATATCAGATTGCTTGCGGATTTCAGAACAAGGATGCTGCGTACGGATGTAACAACTGGGGAGCCATCTTACAAAGCCAGGGGAAACAGGATGACGCAGTGGCCAAATATGAAGAGGCATTGCGACTGGATCCTGAACTTGCGCTCGCGTACGTCAATATCGGGAGGGTATCGCAGGCTAAAGGTGACAAAGCCGGAGCAGTTGAGCAATTCGAAAAGGCTATTGCTGTCGATCCGTTATTTGCCGACGCATACACTGAATGGGGACTTCAACTAGCGGAGGACAATCAGATCGCCAAAGCGATTGAGCTGTACCATAAGGCTATCGAGGTTAACTCGAATTATGCAATAGCCTATAACAACCTGGGGTATGCATTGGAAACCCAGGGTAAGCGCGCTGAAGCCATTGAGAACTATCGAATAGCCGTGGACAAAGACCCATTCTATGAAACCGCATACCTCAATTGGGGACATGTTTTGCTTTCACAGCGCCAGTACGATGCCGCTATCGAGAAATATAAGAAGGCCGCCGAACTTCCTTACCCTAGCTCCCATGGCTATTACAGTTGGGGATCTGTACTTTTCTGGCAGAATAAAATTGACGACGCGATCGAGAAATTCCAAAAAGCCATCGAGCTCGATCCGAAGAATGAACTCGCGTATAAGAGTTGGGCCGCTGCCCTAAGAAGAAAAAAGAATTACGGGGGCGCAATTGAGGTATATCAAAAAGCTTTTAATGAAGTGCCCGATTACCTGGATGCAATTAATGATTGGGCAGAGTTGCTTATACAGAGGAGAGATTACAACGGCGCTGTGGAGAAATGTAAGTTCATAATCGCAAAGGATCAACAGTACGTTTGGGCTTACTTAAAACTGGGAGCAGCATGGAAAGCTCTGGGGGCGTACCAGGAAGCCATCGGCGCCTATCAGAAGGTTATCGAGTTAAAGAGTGACAATGAATCCGCCAGGCTGGCGAGAAGAGAAACATCTTTACTTCAAAAGAAACTGGGGAAGCTTCGAAGATGAGAGCCAAGTATTTACTGGTTACTGCTGTTGCATTGGTAGGTTCTTCGTTGCTCTATGGCAATCAGGTTTATTGGTCCGTGCAAGACAACAAGAATATCAATCGGAGTTCGGTTCAACCCCAAAGCCAAAACACGAATCAGGGAAAGCCGCCAGTGAGCGGCGGCGGTACATCACATGGTGGCGGTAGTGGTCCACGGCGCCGCGCGGCAACGATTACGAAGGAGGCCGCTAAACTGATCGATGAAATTATGTCTGTGCGGGGCGAGTCAATCCCCGTGGAACTCCTGGCGAAGTCAGAGGCGATTGCGATTTTTCCAAGTAGTGACCTTGGTCATCAGGGAGTTATTAGTAAGCGAATCGACGGGGGCTGGGGACCACCCGTGTTCTTCAATTTGCGCGAGACCGGCTTTGGAGCTGATTACGTTCTGCTGATAATGAACGATGACAGTCTTAACGGTCTGCTCAAAGACAAATTCGACCTCGGGAGCGAAGTAAAAATTGCTGCCGGACCAGTGGGTCTTATGGCTAGCGGCTCAACCGATCCGAGAATAGATGTCGGAATCCTGTCTTATTCTCGCTCGAAGGGTCATTTCACTGGTAATAATCTTAATGCAGTCAAAGGGGCCGTTATCAGTCCGGACAATGATCTCAACCAGGCTATTTATCGATTCAAAGCAAGCGAGTTGTTAAGGTTTTCCTCTTCAGGACGTGACAAGTTGCCCGCCGAGCTGCGCGTCTTACAGGAAACGCTCTCACGCTACTCTCGAAGATGAGTTGCTGATGTGGGTTTCTACTGTTAGAAACCCACATCAGAAAGCCTTCTACTCCTTCACTGAAAACAGTCGTGTTGCGGGATTCTTACGAATCTGCTGCGCTGGAGACGTTGCCGTTGGATCTGTTGTCGCCGCCGATGAGCTAGTTGCTGAAGCGCTTGCCGGTGCAGTTGAAGCTGATGTGGCAGTCGTCTTCTTTGATGTGTCCTTGTTCTCTTTCTTTGGTGGTTCGTGTGGCGCGACCAGAGCCAATCCTTTTGCAGTCATCTCCTTCAACGGAACCTTCGTCCGGTCATCAACAAAATACAGGTAACCGCGATCTTTTGGACCGTACTTAGCATCAATCAGGGAACAATCAACTATTCCCACACAACTCAATGGTAATTTTCGCTTTCCGATTTGGACGAATTCGAAAACGAGGTTTTGTCCAACGAAGCGGGTCTGTTCTTCGTTGACGAGAGAGAGAATCGGCGAGACATAGACATGCAGGTTGCGAATTTGAGTTGGATGTCCAACCTCGTTACCAGTCTTGTCTGTCACTTTCAACTGCATTGAATCTGTGATCGAATCGAATAGCTCCTTCGTCAGCAGAATATCAACGCTGCAAATTGGATCGGCATTAGTACATTTGATCTCATCGTGGAATGCTGTTTCCAACCAGGCTTGCTGCTTAGATTCGACATTGATCATTGAGAGATGGAATACCCAACCCTTCTTTTCGCCATCCCATTTTGGTGCGTTCATTTCCCAAATCAGTGGTTCTTTGCAGTCGCCTATACATCTCTCGAGTTTGCCTGAACCTTGAATTGCGTTTCCGCTAAAGTCGGGATCGGAGATGTCAAATGTCGACTGCTCGTCAAAATTCAACTGTGCCGCGTCGCAAATCAAACGCTCCCCCTTCGGCTGACAGTGCATCAAATGATTTACAGATCCCTGCACGGCGAAGACTCGCGCATTCACACTCCAAGGTTGATTCGTGGAATCAGAAATAACTTGTAAAGGCGGCAGCACAGATGAATCGCCATTGCTTGCACCAGGTGGAATAACTAACTCAGGCACCGTAATGATGATCTGGTTCTGCCCACGGGTAGGTCCAAACCAACGGGCCACACTGAATCGCTTCGTTGCTGAACTTGGTTTCGCAAGTGGAGGCAAGAACTCAGCACAGGGAGTCGCAAGATTTAGACACTCGTATGTTCTGCCGTCTACCTCAATGGGGACCCCATATTTGATTTGACTTGTAATGTCTATCGGCCCTTCAGGTGAAGTAATTAATATTGACGGAAATCTGCGGCCGAACGACACCGGATTAAGATTAAGGATCAGTTGTTTTGAAGAGATTGGTAGCCATGAGTTTGCGTCCAGGGCACTTGCCTGCAATAACCCACCGCCTCCTCCTGATGATGCACGTCCGAATGAATCTCGAGCTCTTTTGAGCGCGATTCCGTTGACAGTCACTGTTTGTTCCCGAGACATTGATTTATCGAGCTTTATGTCTACCATCACCACGCTGGTGTTCGCCGGATTTCCGCTCACCTCCGCAGTGCTGTATGAAAGGCTTTCAAGTTTTGGGAGCTTGTCCGAAGACGTTGATGAATTCAAATCCCAGTTCTTTAGTGGGGTTGTGGCATGGTTACTACTTTGATTAGCGCCTCGGATCACTGGTGAGTTGTTCCACATTGCGGGACTTTTTTCCAAACTTAACTGATTGCATCCGCTTGGGGCCTCAATTAAAGCGTAAGTCGTGCGAGTGCCCGGTGCGATAACCTCTTCGCCGAGACTCGGACTAAAAACCCATCCAAAAGAACGAGTACCGATCCCAAATCCCGTGATGTAAGAGGACTGACCGAGCGCCTGAGAGATGCGTAACTGCTCTTTTGTATAAGAGACGCCCCCACCGATTCCGAAAAAGCTAAGAAATGCACCAATTCCTAAGCGGTTGTCCTTGTACTTCATATCCGCAACGTTGACGGCAGCTAAGCGGGGAAACAAATCTAAAACCTTTGGTGTAAGGTTAGGAGCATCAGTGCATTTGAGGGAGTATGGGGTCGTCAACAACAATCTCGCACGCATCTCTTTGTCAGCAACGATTCCGGTGTTGAACTTTACTAATGAGATGCCATCAGGATTATCAGATTGCGCGAGTGTGTTCATGAGTTGCGCCAATCGTTCCCAGAGCAGACTCACTTGGTTCTCGATCTGCTTTGAGGGAGAAAACGTGGGGGTAAAGGAATCGCTATCCTGAATTGTCAGGTTCGTTGCAGTCGGAAATGAAGGTGGTGTAGGCGCCGGAGCGGTGTAGGTCGGTGCTGAAAAGCTCGTTGCCATCGCACTCTTCACGTTAGTGAGTTGTGCACCAATAAGATCCAGGTTGGCCTTAGCGGAATCCAATGCCTGTTGTGCAAACGTCTTCTGCTCAGTCGTTGCATCGGACGGCAAAGTGCTGAGCGCCGTCTGAGCCTGTGTGACTTGTTGCTGAGCATTCAGTTGTAGCGTAATAAGCTGGGATTGTTGATTGATCAATTGAGCTTGAAGCGTACTGTAAGCGGAATATGCGGCACTCTGTTGAGCGGCAGCCGCATTCTGAAGACCCAGAGTTTGGCTGTATTGCAGGGCTGCCTGCAACTGCTGAATGTCAGCTTTAGTGCTTCTTGCGTTTATTCCATTTGCCGACACTGAGAGCTGCGCGAGTTGAATTGCTGAAACATCCTGAAACAGCCCATCGAGCAGCGGGAATGCACGTTCATAAGGTATTCTTTCGGGCTCGCCGTAAATTACCTCATCTTGTGTCGCGGCCGATCGCGTCGCATCTGGTTCAACCCGGGCGCTCGACGCTGTCCTCGTATAACTGCGATTTGGCGCTGCCTGGCTGGTTAGTGTGTGGAAGGGGAGAAGAGAAAAAACTAGAGAATACGACAGCAATAATGACTTTAACATTTTAGCCTCCAAAGGAACTGGTTCTTGGTTTGCAGATGTGGCAGAAATCCTTCTTTGCCGAACTGACGCATCGTTCGATCAATAATGCTTCTTGCCGCGAAAACATTTCAGCGGTCGACCAAGAAACCAGTATTTGGAGGTGGCTCAATGCATGACTATCGTTCTTTATGTTGTCTTCTTCAGTGTCGTCATCGAAAGTTAACTCTTTCGCCGCCGTTGCTCGCTCGCCCTCACGATTTCGCTGATGTCCGCCGCCGGACGTATCTCGATGGTTCCGCACCCCAGCCTCAGTCCCGGACTTTGCGAAATGAGCTGAATTGCGTGGTTCAAATCGCGCGCTTCAAGCACCTGAATTCCACCCAACTGCTCCTTCGTTTCCGCGTACGGGCCGTCAGTGACTGCAACCTTTCCGTTCTTCCAATCCAGGGTCACTGCCGTGTTGGCGGGCTGAAGCGGTTCTTCAGCGAGCAGGTGACCGTTCTTCCGCAGTTCATCGTTATAGCTGAAGCACTCGTCAAGCAC
>Ga0075434_100002162_pt1 | contig 17128 bp, 16 predicted proteins | sample RhiMethybrSRZTD3_FD_75298 | JGI IMG/M metagenome (GOLD analysis project Ga0075434, IMG submission 75298) | Populus rhizosphere microbial communities from Tennessee, USA - Rhizosphere MetaG P. TD hybrid SRZTD3 | ecosystem: Host-associated > Plants > Roots > Rhizosphere > Soil | place: USA... | reverse complement strand
ACGGCGACGATGTCCGGCCGCTCGGAGAGCCATCGCTCATCAACCGCCAGCGTGTCCGAGTCGCAGACAATGACGGCCCGTTCGACGATGTTCTGCAGCTCTCGAATGTTGCCCGGCCAGTGATGCCCCTGGAGCATCTGCAACGTCGTGCCCGCGACGGTACGGATTCTCTTGCCGGTACGGCTGGCGAATCGGTGCGTGAAGTATTCCACCAGCATCGGGATGTCCGACCGGCGGTCTCGCAGCGGCGGAACCTCGAGCGGGAAGACGTTCAGCCTGTAGAAGAGATCCTGGCGGAATGTCTTCTCCGCGACCGCCGCGAGGAGATCGCGATTCGTGGCCGCGATCACGCGCACATTCGCGGCGATCGGTCGACTGCCGCCGACGCGCTCGAACTCGCGTTCCTGCAGCACGCGCAAGAGGGCGATTTGCGTTTCCGGCGGCAATTCGCCGATCTCGTCGAGGAAGATCGTGCCGCCCTCGGCGAGCTCGAAACGGCCGATGCGGCGCTGGAGCGCACCCGTGAACGCGCCCTTCTCGTGTCCGAAGAGCTCGGACGCCACAAGAGCGGCAGGAATCGCGGCGCAATTCACGCTCACGAACACGCGGGCGGATCGCGTGGAGCGCTTGTGAATGGCCCTCGCGACGAGCTCTTTGCCGGTTCCGGTCTCACCGGTAATGAGCACCGTCGAATCTGTCGGGGCGACTCTGGAGACGTATGACAGCACCGACCGCAGCGGCAGCGAGTTCCCGACGATCTCCTCGAACATCGAGGCCTTGTCGACTTCCTCCCGAAGCGCGACGTTTTCCTGTTCCAGTCTCTCATGAGCTCTCTTACGGTCTTCAATATCGGTACACGCCCAGTACCATCGTGTGATCTGCCCTTGCTCGTCGCGCACCGGGTTGAAGCGAAACTGAAACCATCGATAGCTTCCGTCATACTTGCGTACGCGTGCCTCCACTTCGTAAGGCACACCTGTCGCTGACGCACGATCGGCATACGCGTAGAGGCGATCGACGTCTTCGGGATGAATCGACAAGCCAGGGCCTCGCTGCCGCCACTCGTCGAGGCCGACGCCGAGGTATTCGAGCGCGGTGTGATTCAGATGGAGACGCTCACGCGCGGGCCCGAGTACCCCGACGAGTTGAGGGCTGAGGTCCAGGATCTGCCGGAGCTCTGCCTCCTGTTCCTTCAGCCGCTGTTCGGCTTGCTTGCGCTCGTCGATGTCCGTCAGCAGGACATACCATCGAGCGATGGCGCCCTCCGCGTCGCGAAGCGGCCGCCCGCGCGCGTGAAACCAGCGGTACACTCCGTCGGAGCGGCGCAGACGGTGCTCGACATCGTACGGTAGTCCGCGTGGGATCGTATTCGCAAACACAGCCAGGACGCGATCGAGGTCATCCGGATGGATGGCATCGGTGGTCTGCCAGTTCTTCAATTCTTCAAAGGTCTTCCCGAAGTACTCGAGCACCTGACCGTTGACGAAGTCGACGTCGCCTCCCGGTGTCAGGGTGGCCACCAGACCGGCGATGCTTTCAACGACCAGGCGGAACTTTCGTTCGCTCTCACGCAGCGCTCCCTCGGCAAGCGTGTGTTCGGTGACGTCGGTGATCGCTCCCACGAACTCGTGGTTTTCGAATGCGTCCGCCATTGGTCGCGCGAGCGCGTGAACGTGCTTGACGCTCTCGTCAGGCAGCAGCAGCCGGTAGGTTTGCTCGAACTGTGCTGCCGCGGAGCCGGAGGCGGTATCGATGACTCTCTTGAACTCGGCCCGGTCCTCGGGATGGACGCGCCGCACCAGTGAATCAAGCGTCGGCGTGATCTCTTCGTCGTACCCGAAGATCCGGTACGTCTCGGCCGACCAGACGATCTCTCCGCTGTCCGGCCTCCACCCGAAGCTGCCAGTGCCGCTGAGCCTTTGAGCTTCCGCGAGGTACGCCTCACTCTTGCGCAGCGCCTTTGTTAGTTCCTCGTGCTCGGTCACATCGATGCCTGTTCCGACGAACCCCTGGAAGATCCCGCCGCTGGTCGCCGCCGTGCCGACGCACCGTACATGACGAATCGATCCGTCGGGACGCACAATCCGTTTCGTGAAATCGAATCCGCGATGGTCCGACAACATCCTCTGAATTTCCTGCGCGACAAACCCTCGATCTTCCGGGTGTACGAGCTCCATGTATTCCGCGACGGTTGGCGCCTGACCACCGGGGGCGAGGCCATGGATCGCGAACAACTCGGGAGACCAGTAGTCGAAACCGGCGGCATTGAATGCCCAGCTACCGGTATGCGCGAGCCGCTGTCCCTCCGCAAGGTAGAACTCGGCTTGCTTGCGGTCGTCGATATCGACGCCCGATCCATACCATCTGACAATCTGGCCGCTCTCGTCGCGCACAGGTACTTCGCGGTGCAGCATCCAGCGATACGCCCCGTCGGCCCGTCGCACGCGCGCTTCGCATTCGAACGGCTCGCCGCTCGCGAGGGAGGCCCGCCACCTTGCCGTGACCTCGGCCACGTCGTCCGGGTGGACGACAGCGCCCCACTTCCAACCCTCGAGAGCCTCAAATGGCACTCCCAGATACTCGAGCATTCGCTGGTTGCAGTAATCCAGGTACCCGTCGGGACGATTCGTGAAAATGAACATGGGAAGGGAGTCGACGAGCTCCTGCAGGCTCGCGAGGTCTGGGCCGTGCGCGGCAATCTTCATGGCGGACCCTCATCGGACGGAACCGTCGACGCGCGGAGCGCTGATTATTGCACGCGTTCCAATGACGACCGGACAGACAAGAGGGTCGAGCATGAATCCGACGGGAGCCGCGTCCTGACACCCGGCGGCGGTCACCGCGCCGAGCATCAGGATGCTGGGAACCGGAGGCCGCATGGTGTTACGCGACCGCCCGCCGGACCGCGACCGAGAGCATCAGCCGCGTGAGGCCGCTGAAGAAGATGCTGATGCCGACGATCGTCCCGATGACCCAGGCCGAGCTCGACGGCCAGGTCGCCGCGATCATCACCGCGAGCAGCGCCGTCACGATGCCGTCGAACAGCAGCCATCCGCTGCCCGGCGCCGGCCGCAGCACATACGACAGCATGAACTCGAGGATCGACTCCGCGAACAGATAGATCGCCACCGCGACGGTCAGCGCCTCGAGTCCGGGCACCGGGTGGCTGAGGATGTAGTAGCCGGCAAAGCCGTACGCCGCGGTGAGGAACAGCTCGCCGACGACCGCCCCAGCGCCCCCGCCGCCGAACGCAAACGCCAGGTGCAGCACCGCGCTGAAGATCAGCAGCGTTCCGACGACCACGGTCACCGCGATGCCCGCCGTCGTCGGCACCACGATCGCCGCCACGCCGGCGACCATCATCAGCGCACTGAGCACGATCGACCAGGTCGCCCCCCGCTTCACGTCCCCTGTCAGCTCGTTCACCATGTCCGTCAGGGGATTCGCACTCGCATTCGCATTCGCCATAACACACTCCTTCAACGCCTCATGGGCGCATTCGAGAGTGTGCCCGCCCCGCCGCCCGCGCGCATCACGGGATTGTGGGTTTGTCCGGTACCACGGGAGTGGTAGCGGAGCGCCCCTTGGCAGTTGTAGCGAAAAAGCACTCCATGTCGTGATGTTCGCGCCGCCTCGCTCGATCACACTCACCCACGAGGCAGGCAGCATGCACATCAACACGAACGTCGTGGCGTTCCCCGAGGCAGATCGATACGAGCCGCGCGACATCGCGCTTCTTCGCACCTCGTCCGAGGATGCGCTGTGCGACGGGATCGTCGGACGGAGCACGGCCCTGCGGCGCGTCCTCGAGCAGGTCCGAATGGTTGCGCCGACCGACGCGACGGTCCTCATCTGCGGCGAGACCGGCACCGGCAAGGAGCTGATCGCCCGTGCGATTCACATGCTGAGCGCGCGCCGCGCGAGCCCCTTCGTGAAATGCAACCTCGCGGCGATCCCGACAGGCCTGATCGAGAGCGAGCTGTTCGGCCACGAGAAAGGCGCCTTCACCGGCGCGGTGACTCAGCGCGTCGGGCGCTTCGAGCTGGCCAGCCGCGGGACGATCTTCCTCGACGAGATCGGCGAAGCGCCACTCGAGCTCCAGCCGAAGCTGCTGCGCGTCCTCCAGGAGCACGAGTTCGAGCGGCTCGGCAGCTCCCGAACGCTCCGCACCGACGCGAGGCTCGTGACCGCCACGAACGTGGACCTGCCGGACATGGTCGAGGCGAAGCGGTTTCGCGCGGATCTGTATTACCGGCTGAACGTGTTTCCCATCCGGATGCCGTCGCTGCGCGAGCGGCCCGAGGATATTCCGGCGCTGGTCGGGTACTTCGCGCGCCACTACGCCATGCGCATGGGCCGCGGCATCACGTCGATCTCCTCCGGTGCGATGGATGCGCTGGCCGAGTACTCCTGGCCGGGGAACATTCGCGAGCTGCAGAACGTGATCGAGCGCGCGGTGATTCGCTCCGCCGGCGATCGGCTCGAGGTGGCGCTGGCGGAGATCGACGAGGGCCTCGCCACGCCGGAGCGGAGAGGCTCCCTGCGAACGCTCGAAGAGGCCGAACGCGCACACATCCTCGCGACGTTGAAGGAGACGCGCTGGATTCTGTCCGGCCCCCGCGGCGCCGCGATTCGCCTTGGGCTGAACCGCAGCACGCTCCAGTTCCGCATGAAAAAGCTTGGCATCGCGCGCCCAACGCTCGTCGAGGATGCAGGGCGATGAATCCCGATCCCGATCCTCTCCTGAACGACATCGCGCAGCTGAACGCGACGGAGCGGCGCATCGTCGAACGGTTCGTTCAACGGCGAGTGCGATCGCGGGAAGCGTCCCAGCCGTCGCTCTCGCTCGGCGATCGCCTGGCCGACCGAGTGACCGCGTTCGGCGGCAGCTGGCCATTCATCGTGCTGACGTTTCTTGGCATCGGCGGCTGGATGGTGATCAACGCCGCCATCGGGAAGCCCTTCGACCCCTACCCCTATATCCTCCTCAACCTGGTGCTCGCATCGCTCACCGTCCTGCAGGCGCCGCTCATCATGATGAGCCAGAACCGTCAGGCGGCCCGCGATCGCCTGGACGCACGGCACGATTACGAGGTCAACACGAAGGCCGAGCTCGAAATCGTCGGCGTCCACACGAAGCTCGACGAGATTCGCGCCCGGGTCGAGCCGCTACTCGCGCCGGTTTCCGGTGAACCGCAGCAGGAACAGGAAGAGATTCACAAAGTCTAGGTACAGGGCCAGCGCGCCGACGACGGCGTACGAGGTGGTCTGCCCGTCCGGCATCTCGAGCGCCATGTTCTTCAAGCGCTGTGCGTCGTACGCCGTCAGTCCCGTGAAAACGATGACGCCGACGAACGAGAGGACGAACTGGAACGCGTCGCTGTGCCAGAACAGGCCGACGATCGACGCGAGCACGACGCCCAGCAGACCCATGAACAGGAATTGACCGTAGCCCGCCAGACTGCGTTTCGTCGTCGTGCCGTAGACCGCCAACCCGCCAAACATCCCGGCGGTCACGAGAAACGTCGTCGCGACCGACTCGCCAGTGAACGCCAGCAGCACCAGCGACAGCGTGACGCCGGTGACCGCCGAGTAGAGGATGAACAGGAGTGACGCGGTGGACGCGGCCAGCTTTTGTACGCGCGCGGACAGCACGAACACAATCCCGAGCTGCGCGATCAGCAGGCCCCAGAACAGAAGACGGTTCGATACCAGCGCGCGCACGATCGCCGGCGATGCGGCGATGTACCACGCGGTGGCCGCAGTGATGACGAGGCCGGCGCACATCCAGCCGTACACGGCGCTGAGAAACGCGCTCGCCTGGTTCGCGATCGCGGGTCGATATCCGGGATGAGGGGTGTCGTACGGTCTCATGTCAGCTCCTTGTAGATCCTTCCTGCGCCAGCGGATTCGGCGTCGGCTCGCCGATCTTCATCAGCACACCGCGATCCCGGTGATGAAACGGCTCCGACTGGCCGCGCACCGCCAGGACGGTGTCCTCGTCGTACGACCACCCGTCGCCGGGGCCGAGCGTGACCGTGATCCGGAACTCAATCGTCTTGAACGCATCCTCGAGGAATGGATTCGAGCAGATGCCGTTGACCGTCGCTCCGCGCACCGCGACGAGCTCGAAGCTGGTTGCATCCGGGGCCGCGTGACCCATGGCCAGCGCGGTCTGCCCGCGCGGAATGGCAACCGTCTGAATCAGGTTGCAGGTTGCCGGCTCCCACAGCCAGTACCCGACTTGATCGTGGTAGGTCTCGATCTCGCCCGGCTTGACGATGCGCGTGTGGTAGCGCAGGCCGTAGAACAGCTGCGGCCCGTTGGCCTGCGGATCGATCGGCTGCAGCTCGATCCGCTCGACGAACTCCTGCCGCTCGGGTCCCGCGGCTTTCGGATTGATGTCGAGGCTCCGCGTTCCCTCGAAGATGCCGGCCATCGCGCGCAGCGGTCCCAGGTTCCTGAGCGTATGGACATCGACGCTCGAGGGCTCGGTGAAAATGTCTTGCCCGTAGTGTTCCATCATCCGTACTATGCCGCTTCTTTGCTCGCGTGTGCGGATCGATCCCGCAGGTAGCGCGTGACCTCGGACGCCTGCGCGGCCGGGAGCGGCGAGGTGAGCACCGTCCCGCTGTAGTCGTTGAACAGCGTCTCCACGGCGGTGGAGTTCGAGGCCTCGATCAGCGCGGCAATGACGGAGTCGCCCGGCTCGACGAGCGCGCCGAGGTCGCGGACCACGACCCTGTCGGTGGGCGTCTGGTTGCGCCACGACTTCGCCGCGATCGACGCGATGGTCGCGCCGGCCGCGGCTCCCGCCAGCGCGCCGGCGGCGACAATGGCGGCCCCCGCCATCGACGGCTGGACGTACACAAACGGGATCGCGAGCACCATGCCGGCGACGGCTCCCCAGAAGGCGCCGCGCGCCATCCCCACGTCTGTCGTCAGCTCGTCGCCTTCCTGCACGTGCAGCGTGCCATCGGCTTCACGGTGCACCGCAAGGGCATACTCGAAATCGATCACCCATCTCGTTTCGAGCTGGCGGAGCTGATTGACCACGCTCAGCGCGCGGGACGTGTCGCCCTTGAACCGGACCACGACCAGGTCGGACATCACTCTCCTCCTTCGACGGCGCGCTTGATCGAGCCCAGCGCGGTTTCGAGCGATGAGCGCGTCTTGTCCAGTACGATCTTCCGCAGCACGGACCCCTTCACGCCGGTCAGGCCATCCTGCTCGGAGCTTTTGAGCGTGATCAGGTAGAACCCGCGGCGGCCTGGCTTCGCCGGGTCGCCGACGCAGACGGACACATCGAGCGCCGTGTGAAAATAGTGGCTCGCATACAGCTGCTTGATCGCGACGACGGCGATGTCACCGCCGCGCGCCGGCGCGCGATACACCACGCCATGATTGACGCGAATGGTCGGCTTCAACCCGAAGTTCACCTTTTCCCAGTAGAAGAAGCTGTCGGCGCCGGGCAGGTCGGCGTCGGGATATTGCAGAAGGTATTGCCGGAGTTCCGGCAGCACGTCGGGCAACTCCGCGGAGCGGCCCACCATCGTCTCGAACTGCTCCGCGACGCGCGACGGATTCTGTTTGTCGCGATACGTCCCGAGGGCGTCGTTGCCGCCGCGCCGGTACGCGCGAATCAGGTCGAGCACCATTCCGCGGGCGAGCCCGTTGGCCTGGCTCGCCGCGTCGGGCTGCGACCAGTTCACGGCATCCTGAAACGCCTGGATGGACGCCGTCGGAAGCTGCACGTCGCAGTTCGCCTCACGGCAGGACTTGAGCGCTTTGATGTCGTCCTGGTCGAGCGATAGCGCGCTGAGATCCGCCCCGGTCGCGGATGCCGGAAGCTCACCGATCCCGAGATACCCGGGCGTACCCGCAAGCTTCGAGATGTTGCGGGCGGTCTTCAGATAGGCGTCAGGGGAGCCGTCGATGTAGACGGCGCCGAACACGTACACCTCCGACGGCTTGCCCCAATCGAGCACCCGTGCAACGGGGCGGCCCGCGTCGATGTCGGCGCGCTGCTTCTCGTTCAGGCCGAGTTGCGCGAAGAGCGCGGCCGGCGACGGCTGAACCGATTGCCCGAACGATACGGCGGCGACCGGGAATGCAAGGCTGAGCCACGCGAGAGATCTTTGCATCATCGTTGCTCCACTGGGCCTCGAGCCGCGCGCCGCAATGGCGGGCGACGTGAACGCTCGCGCGTCCGCACGAGCGTCCACGTCTTCAAGCTGTGGCGGGGGCTCGCAGGCGGGATTGAGAAGCGGGGGACGGGAGATGCAGGACTCGTCACGCAGCCACAGCTTTCTGGCGGGACTCGCGTTCGAGCCACAGAATGCGCAGGACGGCGGCCACCGGCACCGAGAGCACGACGCCGAGCACGCCTCCGATCTGGCCACCGGCCATCAAGGCAAAGAGAACAGTGAGCGGCTCGAGCGCCAGCCGGTTTCCCATGATGCGCGGCGACACGACGAGGGTTTCGAGGGTCTTCCACGCGGCGATCACGAGCACCATCCAGATCCACGGCGCGCCGGCGAGCCAGCCCGCGGTCAGCATGATGGCCGCGGCCAGAATCCAGCCGGCTACCGGAATGAATTCGAGCGCGCCCCCCATGACGCCGAGCGCGAGCGGATAGGGAAACCCGAGGAGCGCCATCGACACGCTGTAGATGACCGCCGACATCGCGGCGAGCGCCAGCTGCGCGCGCACGTACTGCGCGAGCATGGTGTCGATCTGCTCGACCGTACGTGTGACGCTCGTTCTATCGCGCCGATGCGCGAAGAGCGTGACCGTGGCGTCGATGAACGCCGCGCGATGGCTGAGGAAGAACACGGCGATGACCGGCGCCAGCAGCAGCCAGCCGGCGTCCGCCGCCACCGCGGCAAGCGGGTGTCCGACGCGCTGGGCCACTGCGGCGATCTGGCTGCCGTGTTCGGCAAGGAACCGATGGTCGCTGAGCCGCGCGATCATGCCGGGCAACTCGGCATTGAGCCGCTGCCACTGGCTCGCGATGACCGGCGCAAACGTGTAGCCGACGCCGCAGACCGCGGCCAGGCCGGCGAGATAGACCACGGCGATGGCGGGCGTACGGCTGGAAGACTGCCCCAGTCGCGCCTGCACCCAGGCGACCGCCGGCTCCAGCACGTACGCGAACAGCAGCGCGAGCACGAACACGACGATGGTCGTCTTCGCGGCGAAGGCGACGCCAACGATGATCGCGAACAGCGCGATGGTCGTCAGGACGTTGCCGGTGCGGTCGTCGAGGGCAAGCATGGTGGCCTCCTGCCTAGCGCAGGAACACCTCGGGCGCGTCCGTGGAGGCGGCGAACGGTCTGGCGGTCTTCACGTCGGCCGGGAACACTCCGAAGACCTTCGGGTTCTCGCGGAAGTGCTGCGTCAACGCCTGCACGCGATGCGGGTTGTCCGGGTGATCCGACAGCAGCTGCGGTACCTGCGCGAGGTCGGCGCTATCGAAGTCCTGGAACAGCCAGACGAGTCCCCACGGGTTGTAGCCGCTTGCCGCGCACACATCCGCGCCGGTCAGGTCGGCGGCCGACTCCGCTTCTCTCGAATAGCCGAGCGAATTGAGCTTGCCGATCAGCGCGATCGCCAGCACGTGGGCCGTCGACGGACCGAGCAACACGGCGGCGCCGAGCTCGCGGCGCTGGATTCGCCGCTCCTTCTCGATGAGCGCCATCGAATCGTGATGAATGGTGTGCGAGACCTCATGGCAAATCGTGCCGGCGAGCTGCTCCGTGTTCTTGACGAAGTACATCAGCGAGTCCGTGACGTACACGTTGCCGCCCGGAGTGGCAAACGCATTGGGCTCAGGCTCGTGCACCAGGTAGAACTTGAACGGAAGGCCGTAGCGGGGCTGCGCCGTCCGCGTCACCGCGGCGGCAATCGGCGCGAGCTGGTCGTAGAGCGGCGACGCTTTCACGATCTCGGTCTTCGCCTTCAGCTCGTCGAACACCTGCTGACCGATCTCCCGCTCGTCACCGAGTCCCTTGTCGTCAGCTGCCCGGGTCGGGCCCGCGCTGCCGATCACCGCGATCGCGGAGAGCAGCAGGCCCGTGAATGACCGTCGATATGTCGTTCTGCGCATGGCGACTCCTTCTGGCCGGCGATGCGGCGCCTGGCCACCGGGCCAGGCGCCGCACTGTGGTCCGACGATCAATTGGTCGCGGTCGCGATCTGGTTCGCGATCACCGCACGGGCGTGCGCCTGGTCCAGGCTCCGCTGGACGTCCTGCACCCACCGGTTGTCGAGCACGACGATCAGCGCCGAGCTGTCCGGCGTGAGCGACTGCTTCATGCGTTCCACGCGCTCCTGGGGAATACCGACGGCGTCGCCCGTCAGATAGCCGAGCGCACCGCCGCTGCTTGCGCCGACGGCCACGCCGATCGGACCGCCGAGCAGGCCGATGACGGCGCCGATCGCCGCGCCGACGCCCGTGCCCGTCTTGCGCTGGTCACGGACGCGTACCTTCCCTTTCAGGTCCTTCGACACGACTGCGTACGCCTCGATGCGTTCACCCGTCGCGTGCTGCCCCGATTGCATGGTCTTGAACACCTGTCCCGCGGTGTTCTGGCCGTTGTAGACCGCGTAGACCAGGGATTCCGATTGCGGGGTTTGTGCGCCGAGCACGACGGCGGCAGCGCCGGCCAGCAGAACGGCGGCAATCGACGCCGCGACCCCTCGCATGACTCGCTGAGATGTCATAGATGTTCCCTTTCCTCTCGAACGTGTCTGCGGCACATCACCGCGCGTACTGCGCAGCGCTGGTCTTGGTCTGCTGCCCGGCGAGCGTCGCTTCGACCTTCGCGCGCTGGCTCTCGTTGAGCGTCGTGCGCATGATCGTGCCGCCGTAGCCCTTGAACTGCGCGGCGACGAGATCGGGATCGATGGAGCGGAGCAGCGCGAAGATCGCGGAGTCGCCGGGCTGCACCATCGTGCCCACCCGCTGTACGAAGTCCTCGGAGATGCCGTACTCGTCCTTCCAGTCCTCGGCGTCGATCGCGCCGGCCGTCGCGCCGAGCGCCACGCCGCTCAACGAGCCGGTGACCACCGCCGCCGCGGCCGCCGCCGCGCTCGCGCCCGCCGTGAACGGCGCCGCGATCAGCGCTCCGATGAGACCGCCGAACAGTCCGCCCCACGCCGCGCCCTGGTTGCTGGTCAGCTGGTAGCTCTGGTCCACGCGCAGCTTGCCGTTGTAGTCGCGGTACACCGCGACCGCGTCGTGCAGGTCGACCACCCAGTTGTTATTCATCTCCTGCAGGGTGTTCAGCACCTCGGACGCCCGATACATGTCTTTCTTGAATCCCACGACGATCAGTTCTGCCATTGGTGTCTCTCCTTTTCTGTCGAACCATCGGAGCAATTGGCGAACCCCTTCGGGCGTTGCGACCGGATTGAAATGACTCGGAAATTCGCGGGCGCCTGGCCTGGCGCCGGGATGTGGTGCCAATCGGCTGGCAGGCAGCCAGCCGACTGGCGTTTACGCCGCGGCCTGATCCTCGGCGCGTGCCGGTGCGGCGTCGACGACGACGCGTCCGCTCGCGACTCGCAGATGGAAGTGGGCGCCGTCCCTCCAGCGCATCGTGATCGGCAGCTTGATGCGCTCATCGATCACGCGCTTCAGGAATCGCGCGCCGAACGCCGCGCTGTACCCCTCGATCGCGATCAGCTCCAGCACCTCTTCGTCGACCTCGATCGTTTTGCCGGCGCTCGAGATCGTCCGTTCGAGCTCGGCGAGGCAGCCGGCGGCGATGCGCCGCACATCGCCGGCGGCGAGCGGAGCGAAGAGCACCACCTCGTCGATCCGGTTGCGGAATTCCGGCGAGAGGCGGCGCTCGAGCTCGCGCGTGATATCGCTCTGCACCTCATTGACCTCCAGGCGCTGCGCGCGGAAGCCAAGCGGGTTCGTCAACGTACGGAAGTGCTCGGACCCGAGGTTCGACGTCATGATGACGATCGCGTCGCTCAAATACACGCGCCGGCCGCGCCCGTCGGTCACCCAGCCCTCATCGAACGCCTGGAGGAACACGTTCAACACGGACGGACTCGCTTTTTCGATCTCGTCGAGAAGGACGACGGTGTGGGGATGGTCCTGGAGCTGATTCGTCAGGACGCCGCCACGCTCGCTGCCGGCGATGCCGCGCGGCATCCCGATCAACTTGTCGACGGCCACGGCGCCATCCTGGTACTCCGACATGTCGATGCGGACCATCCTGGTGTCGTCGCCGAATAGGAATTCGGCGACGGCCTTCGCCAGCTCGGTTTTCCCGACCCCGGTCGGACCGAGGAACAGGAGCACGCCGTCCGGACGATCGAAGCCGTCCTTGAGCGGCCCCTTGTTGAGCCTCAACCGCTGTGCGACCGCGCGCACCGCGCCGGGCTGTCCGACGACACGCTCACCCAGCCGCGCCTCGACATCCTTGAAGCGGGCGGTCACCTCGCGGACGACCATGTCCTGCGGAATGCCGGCGGCGGTGGCGATCACGCCGACGACGTCGTCGCCGGCCACCCGGGGGCGGCGGTTCATCTCGGCCCGCACCGCGGCCGTGTCGAGCCAGCCGATCACCTTGTCGGGAAGACGCAGGTGTCGCATGTAGCGCGGCGACATCTCGAGCGCCGTCTCAATCGCATCGTCGAGGAGCTCGACCGAGTAATTTCGCTCCAGGCGCGGCCGCAGCTTGTAGAGAATCTCCCTGGTCTGCTCGATCGTCGGCTCCGGCACCTGCACGCAGCGAAATCGCCGGGCGAGCGCCTCGTCTTCCTGGATGTGCTGTTTGTATTCGCTCAGTGTCGTGGCGGCGATGATCCTCACCTCGCCGCGCGCAAGCACGGACTTCAGGACTTGCGCGGCATCGGACGGCGCGCCAAGGGCCGACCCGGCCCCCACGAGCGTGTGCGCCTCGTCAACGAACAGAATGAGGTTCGGTCGTTCCTTGACCTCGCGGATCACGGTGTGGAGGCGCTCCTCGAACATGCCGCGGAGCATCGTGCCGGCCACGAGCGCATTCATTTGCAGATTGACGATCTGCGCGTCGCGCAGCCGCACGGGGATGGTGTCGGGTTCGAACTCGATCCGGCGCGCCAGGCCTTCCGCGATGGCCGTCTTTCCAACGCCGGGTTCACCAAGCAGCATCACGGAATTGCTGCGCTCGCGGTGGCTGAGGACCTCGAGCACCTGCTGGATCTCGCGCTCGCGCCCGAACACGGGCGACAGCTTGTCCTGCCAGGCGAGGAGATTCAGGTTCGTCGCGAACTGCTTCAGCGATGGCGGCAGTTCGAACCGTTTCTTCAACCGTTCGTTGCGCAATTCGAGATCGCGCACCTGCGCTTCGAGCCGCGACGCGAGCATCGCAGGCTTCAGGCCGAGTTGCTGGACGAAGGCCTGCGGTCCTCCCCGCACGTCGTCGAACAGCGCGAGCAGCAGATCGGATGCCTCGACGCCCGGGTGACCCGCGCGCGCGGCATTCTGCAACGCCAGCCTGCATACGAGTTTGGCCGCCGGAGACACACGGACCTCGGACGTCCCGGATGCGGGGACCCGGCGCAGCTCTTCGTCAATCGCCCGCAGCATGTCATGCGGGTTGATGCCGGCGCCGTGCATCGCCTGCGCGAACAGGTCCCACTCGACTCGTGCCAATGCGCCGAACAGGTGTTCGCTGGTAAGCACCGCGTGTTCGCGGCGGTGCGATTCCTCGATGGCCCGTTCGACGACACGCCGTGTACTTTCAGTCAGCTTTCCAAGTGGAATATCGAGATCCTCGACGTACACGGCACCCTCCGTTTCAAGTTCCGCCGGCCGCGGAGCAAGAGTCACTCCGGGGCACTACCGCTTTCGAGGGATACCGACGGCGGCACCGTCCTTGCCTCACCGTCCGCCGTGAGCCAGGGACCTCGAAGCGTCGTCGCAATCAGTGGAGAGGCGCAGTGTTGACGATCGACAGCGACACCGTGCGCATTCCGGTGCTGACCTCCGCCGCCGTACCCTTGAACTAGAATCGCCGCTGCCGGGAGGAGTCATGCACATCACGCGTCAGACGCTGGTCGAGCGGCTGCTGGTCGAGCTCGGCGGAGTGCCGTCACAGGGATAGTCGATGACGCTGGCGGTGGTAGCGCTCGCCTTCGCGTACGCGTTGAGCGTGACGGCCGTCCTCGCGCTTCAGAACCGCAGCCCTCAGTCGACGTTTGCCTGGGTGCTGCTGTTCGTCGTGTTTCCGCCTGCCGCGATCGTCATCTACATCATGTTCGGGCGGGGCCGGAAGCCGTTCAGCCGCGAGCTGACGACGGCCAAGCTGCTCGAGCGATCGACGCTCGCCGGGCGCGCGCAGCGCGTCCTGGCCGCGCAGCCCGGCGCCATCGCGGCGCTGGCGCCCACGCAGGGAGAGTTCACGCATCTGGCCGGTATGCTGTGGGCGTCCGGGCGATCGCCGCTCACGACCGGCAACCACCTCGAGATTCTGCAGAACGCCAGCGAGAAATATCCCCGACTACTGGGCGACATTCGGGCGGCACAACAGTCGATTCACCTGCTCTATTACGAGTGGGCGTCTGACGCCTTCACCGAAACGGTGGCGGACCTGCTGCGCGAAAGGGTGCGCGGCGGCGTCGAGGTCCGGATTCTTTTCGATCCGGTCGGGAGCTACTTCATGCTGAGCCGGGAATACGTCCGCGGACTGCGTCGCGACGGCATACGCATGCAGCCGTTCTCGCCAGTCTATGAGCTCCACACGCTCAGCTACCGGAGCCATCGCAAGCTCGCGATTCTCGACGGCCGTGTGGGCTATTCGGGCGGGTTGAACATGACGGAGAAGCACCTGACCGGACCGGAGGGCTTCACGGGCTGGCGCGACACCCATTCGCGCGTGACCGGCGAAGCCGTGACCGTCCTGCAATCGGTGTTCGCGACGATGTGGACGAACGCGACCGGTGAGGATCTCTTCAACGAGCGCTATTTCCCGGAGGTGCATGCCGGCGGCGACGGCGTGCCGATCCAGGTCGTCAGCGCGGGGCCCGACTCGCGCTGGGAGACGATTCGTCAGTCGTACCTGGCGATGATTGCGCTCGCCCGTCATCACGTCCATCTGCAGTCCCCGTTTCTGATCCTGGACAGGAGCGTGGCCGAAGCCATGATGACCGCGGCGTTGTCCGGGGTGGACGTCCGCGTGATGATCGCGCCGGGGGGTGGTGAACTGTCGCCCGCCTACCGTGCCGGCATGACGTACGCGGCCGACCTGGCGCGCGCCGGCGTCCGGGTGCTGCTGTACACGGGGGCCTATTTCCATTCGAAGACCATCTGTATCGACTCGCGGATCTGCTCGATCGGATCCGCGAACATCGACATCCGCAGCTTTTCGATCAACTACGAAACGAACCTCGTCATCTATGACGAGGCGGTGACCCGGGAGCTCGAGGCGGACTTCCTCGACGATGTCGCGCACTGCGTGCCGTTCAGCGCGGACGAGTACGACGCGCACGCCACATCGAGCCGGCTGGTCGATTCGATGATGCGGCTCGCCTCGCCGCTCATCTGAGCTGCACGGCATGACCTTCAGCGTCGAGCCGGGCTCCGCGCATCCGCTGGGAGCGACGATCCATCCCGACGGCGTCAACTTCTTGCTGTGTTCGGAATCGGCGACCGAGGTCGCGCTCCTGCTCTTCGATCGCCGCACGGCGATCGAGCCGGCTCAGGTCATCCGACGGGATCCGTTTCACAACAAGACCTTCCACTTCTGGCACGTGTTCCGCGAGGGACGGTAGCATTCGCCATGTACCGGAACAGCACCGGGCGATAGCGGGCGTGTCGAACGGCGAGATCAACCGTGAGCTCACCGCGATCAAGCGGATGTTCAATCTCGCCATCCAGGCAGGGAAGCTTCTCCAGAAGCCGCACATCCCTTTCTGGCGCGACTGCCTGAGCCGGTGCAACCGGCCGCGACCTTCGCCTACATCACGGGCTGGCGAATCGACGGCGAGGTTCTCTCGCTCGAGTGGCGACAGGTGGACTTCGGCGCTGGCGAGGTCCGGCTCGATCCCGGCAAGACGAAGAACGGAGAGGGACGCACGTTCCCGATGACCCGCGATCTGCGCGCAGTGCTTGAACAGCAGAAAGCGATCACCGAGAATCTCTAGCGACAGTGCAAGGTCGTCTGCCCGCGTGTATTTCACCGCTCGGGTCGGCCCATCAAGAGCTTCCGCGTTGCGTTTCGGACGGCGTGCACGGAAGCTGGATGTCCCGGTCGGGTCCTGCACGACTTCCGTCGAACCGCCGTTCGCAATCTCGTCCGCGCGGGCATTCCTGAGCGCGTCGCGATGCAGATGACGGGGCACAAGACTCGGAGCGTGTTCGAGCGATACAATATCGTGAGCGCGGGCGACCTTCGCGAGGCCGCCAAGCGTCTCGACGCCGCGACAGGGACAATTTCAGGGACAATCGAGCAAAATCGACGATCTGGGTCGAAAGTCTGAAATCCGCAAGTCCTTGTGCGACACTAGTTAGCTCTATGCGGTGAGGTGGCCGAGAGGCTGAAGGCGGCGGTTTGCTAAACCGTTGTAGGGCCTTTAAAGTCCTACCCAGGGTTCGAATCCCTGCCTCACCGCCAGTTTCCTGCCCGGTTTTCTTGATCGTTTTTAGTTCCGCCGACCCGTTTCCACCATATTGCCAAAATCTTTCGGGCCGTCCGTCGCCTTGGCGTCGTCGCGTCCGGATCTCACCGGACCCGCCGGTTGCTCGAGCAGCCGAATCGCCGCGTCGAATGCTGCCGGGCTCAGATGCATGTAGCGCTGCGTCATCGACAAGTCCGCATGCCCGGCCAGTTCCTGAATGGCCCTCGCAGGCGCGCCACGCATCGCCAGGTGCGAACAGAACGTGTGACGAAGGATGTGCACCCCGTGGTGCTGCAACCGCGCCTTGCGGGCCGCTCGCTTGGCCCGCGTCTGCACGATCTGCCACTGGTCCGCGAAATGGCTCTCGTGTATTGACAGAATGAGACCATCGTCAATACACTGGTTTTCATGCCAAACGCCGTCGGTCGGAAGCGCGCGTCACGTCGAGAAGCGCGGGTCTCCCGGACATACCGGCTGCCGCTGTCGAAGTTGAGAGCCGCGAAACGCG
>Ga0075434_100002159_pt1 | contig 17133 bp, 12 predicted proteins | sample RhiMethybrSRZTD3_FD_75298 | JGI IMG/M metagenome (GOLD analysis project Ga0075434, IMG submission 75298) | Populus rhizosphere microbial communities from Tennessee, USA - Rhizosphere MetaG P. TD hybrid SRZTD3 | ecosystem: Host-associated > Plants > Roots > Rhizosphere > Soil | place: USA... | reverse complement strand
ATCCGCCCAAACCAAAACCCAATTCCACCACCGACAACGCCACGCAAAACGCGCCCGACCAACCCATGTGGGACCCGCTGCGCGCGGAAAAAGACATCGAAGTCGGCCAATATTACATGCGCAAAGGCGACGTCGATGCCGCCATCGATCGCTTCCAGGACGCCACCCTGGCCAAACCCGGCTATGCCATTCCATTCCGTTATTTAGGGGAAGCCCAGGAGAAAAAGAAACTCAAACGAGATGCCTTGAAATCGTATACCCGGTATCTCGAGCTCTACCCCCATGCCGAAGATCGCGACAAAATCGAAAAGAGAATCGAAAAACTTCGCGCCGATCTCGATAAATCCAAGAAGTAAATCCGCTCATTCACCTGATCTATACAACACGGGCCGCTCCATAAAGCACTCGCCACATCATGTCGGCATTCCGGGAAGAAGTGGGGAGAAGATTTTCGATTTTTCGCTTGCTCGACAGCTTACCGCGCGAGCCGGTCAAGCGCCTTCCGCGCCTTCGCAAACTCCGGAAACAATTTCTCCTCCGCTCGAAATTCCGGCGAGTGCGACAGCAGCGTGCATCCCGCCTTCCGCGTCGGATGCTTTACATGCAGCATCTCGTGATACAGCACATACTCCACCACGTAGCGCGGCACTTCCGGTCGGTCCATCCGCTTGTTCAACAAGATCTGATCCGGTCCCGGATCATAGGAGCCGAACTGTCGCCGCCACCCGCGCGTGCTCCATCCCAGATGCGGCTTCCTCAACTCATTTGCAAAAAAACGCAGGTTCAGATCATTAAACATCGCATTCATATCGAAGTGCCGTCCCGTCGCATCCAATGCGGCCCGGCGCACTCGCCCGCTGCGCATGTTTTGAATCCGCTGCCGCGTGCGGTGCGATTTTGCGTACTCATGGTACGGAGCCACCAGAGCCCGCGGCGTCCTCCGGCGGTAAATCTTTGCCAGCAGCAATCCCGCTGCGCCTTCCAGGACATTCATCGGCGCACGCTGCAGCAAATCCGAAAAGCGCACAATCATCTCTTCATTGCGCCGCCGTATGGTTAGCGTCAAACTCGAATAGGGATAAAATTCCACGCGAAACGCCGGCGGCGGACCTGCGCACCCAATCCGCGTGAACATGCGCTGACACAGCGCCTCCCCACCCGGCACCGCGGTGATAGTTCGCCGCTTTCCTTGCGATTTCCGTTTCTTTTGTGCTTTCTTGCTTCTCTCTCGCGGTTCACCGCGTGACGTACGTGCCGGTCGTTCCACCTCCGCAGCTTGCGCGTTCGAATAGACCGGCAGCCGCCCGTGCGGTTCCCCACCGAACAAACTCAACTGGTTCGCTGCCGCGAATGGTTCACCTCTGCTCAACTTTTTCTCCGCAGCGGTGGTGGCGCCACACTCTTCTTTGCCTTCTCCGCATCATTGAACGCGTCCTGCGTCCCCTCGATCGCATCCTCTATATTGTCTTTATAAACCTCGATCTCCTTGCCTTCCGCCTGAATCTTTTTCAGGATTTCCAGAAATTCCTTGGTCTTTCCAGCGATCAAATCCACCCCGGCGCGCACGTTCTGTTGTTTCAGCGCCGCCTCCTGCATCAAATCCGCTGCGTCGTCCACGCACCCAACGTACGAATTCATCAGATAATTGAGCTGCTGCGTGTGATTCGTCTGCGAAGGGTGCTCCAGCTCGTACTGGAATTTTTTCAGCCGGTCGGCGGCAAACTGGATGAACAATTTGATTTTCTCGTTGGGCGTCTCGGCATCGCGAATCTTGTCCGCTTCATACCCACTCAGGTAGTCCTTCTCCGGCGCTCCCTGTGCTGCTGCAATTCCGACCAGCGCGCCCGCTAACGCCAGCGCCAAAATCGCTCGCATCCACCACGTCGCAAAATTCTTCATGGCTGCTTCTCCGGCTTTCCATCCTTGTCCGTTGTGGATGCGCGCGGCTGCATCGGCGGTTGTTCGCCAGGCCGCCGTGGAAACAGCAACTTCAGCAATTCCAGGTCGATTTCCCGCAAATCCTTCTCCACAATTTGCATCGGCGGCCGCAATGGCTCCGGCATCGCCAGTATCACGTCGCGCGCTTCCCGCAGCCCCTGTCCAGTATGAAATTCCAGTTGCTTGTAGCCGTTCGGGTGTTTCTCCGCATCCGGACGTGTTTTCTTCAGCGCTTCCAGCGCTGCCCGTACATTGTCGCGGTATTTTTCCATCACCACGCCTGCGGTCACGAAGTCCCCGGCCTTGGTGGCCTCTCGCTCTTTGGCGAATTGCGCATCGCCCAGTTTCTGTATCTGCTTGGCTTTGCGTACGCCATCCGTCTCCTTGTCGAATTTTTCCTGCAATTGCTCGAGCGTATCCGACGAGCGGGGGGTGCGCGCCGTCAGTCCAATCGCACACGACAGCAGCAACACAGCTACGGCGGCCGCAGGCGCAAAGGAAACTATCTTTTTCTCTCGAGCATTTTTTTCAGAACGATAATGCGCTGTTGCGCCTGCCATACCTGGTCCGGGTTGCGGCCCTGGTCGGCCGCCAGAAAATTCTGGTACGCCTCCAGCGCCGCCTTGATCTGCTGCAATTTATCGTAGCAGAGTGCGCGAATAAACAACTCGCCCGGAGTAGGCTTTTCCCGCTTCGCAACCTCATCCAGCAACGACAGCGTGCCGGGATAGTCGCCGGCCAGGTAATGTGTGCTGGTCAAATCTTTCACATAGACCAGGTTCCTCCCGTCCAGCCCGATAGCCGCCCGCAATTCCTTCTCCGCATTGGCGAAGTCGTGCTGCTGCATATACGTGCGGCCCAGTCCTCCACGCAGCTGCGCATCCTGCGGCGCCAGCGCCACCGCCTGTTTTAGCACCAGGACCGCTTCGTCCCACTTTTTCTGCCCGATCAAAATGTCCGCGCGCAGCTTCAACGATTCCAGCGAGAGTGTCCCGCTCTTCTGCGCCTTTTCCATCTCTGCCAGTGCTTCGTCGAATTTCTGGCTGGTGATCAGCAAATGCACCAACCGTTGCCTTGCTCCGGGGTCATCCGGCTGCACTTTCAAATAATTCTGGTAAGCCTCCACCGCTTCCGGCTTCTTCTCCGCCTCCAGACTTTGCGCCAGCCCCAGCAACGCCGCGTGTGACTCCGGTTCCGCGGCCAGCACCGCGCGAAATCTGGTCTCCGCTTGCGCCGCGCGGTCTTGGCCGAACAGCAGTTGTGCCAGGTGCAAACTCGTCTCACTGTCCTTTGGATCCAGCGCCAACGCGCCCTCGTACGCGGCCACCGCATTTTTCAGGTCGCCGGATCTTTCATAAGCCCGCCCCAACAGTGTTCGCGGCCGGCTCTGCGTTGGCAGCGATTCCACCGCCTTTTGCAGCGGTGCCACAGCCGCAGCCGGCTCATCATTCAACAAGAGAATTCCCAGGTTCACAGCCGCTTCGGACATTTTCGGATCCAGCTGCAGCGCCCGCTCATATTCCGGCCGCGCCTCTTTGCCCCGCCCCAGCGCCGTATATACATAGCCCAGCTGAAAGTGCGCGTACGCAAAATCGTCTTTTTCGGCGATGAATTTCTGCAGCGGCGCAATCGCAGCCTCGAATTTCTGCGCATCAATGTCCCGTCGCGCCTCCTCCAGCAAATCATTCAGCGGATTTGCCACTCGCTGCTTGCTTCCCTTGCCTGCACTTGGCGCCTGCGCATGGCCAGGAGCCACCAAAATCGCAATCGCCAAAAAAGCCGTAGCCGTCACCGACAAAGGCCGTAGCACAGGATGTTGTAGCGCCGGCATACTTTCGGATTCCGTCCAAGCCCGTGAATTGCGTTGAATCATTTCGCAGGAGAAACCGGGGCTTGCCCGTCGCGAGTTATTTCTGAAGCGTTCGATGCAACATTCCCGTTCCGTTTTGCCTGCCCGCCCTGGTGGGCCTGCCCATTCGCCTGCAGCACCTTCCCCAGAAACCTTCCCGTATGCGACTGCGAATTCCGCGCTACCTGCTCCGGTGTTCCCGTCGCAATAATCTTTCCGCCCATGTCGCCGCCTTCTGGTCCCATATCAATCAACCAGTCTGCGCTTTTGATCACATCCAGGTTGTGCTCAATCACCAGCAGCGACGCGCCCGACTCCAGCAGCTTGCGAAATGCCGCCAGCAGCTTCGCGATGTCATCAAAATGCAAACCCGTTGTCGGCTCATCCAAAATGTACAGTACGCCCTGATTCTCCGAACGGGTTAGATGCGCCGCCAATTTCAATCGCTGCGCCTCGCCGCCCGACAATGTTGTCCCCGATTGTCCCAGCCGGAGATATCCCAACCCAATTTCATTCAGCACGCGCAGCTTCGACGTCACCTTCGGCACATTTACAAAAAACGCCAGCGCCTCGCGCACCGTCATCTGCAAAACGTCGTGCACATTCTTCCCGTGATACTGCACTTCCAGCACACTGCTCTTGAATCGCGTCCCGCGGCACTCTTCGCAAATCAGTTCCACATCCGCCAAAAACTGCATCTCGACGGTCACCGTGCCGTCACCCTGACACGTTTCGCATCGTCCGCCTGGCACGTTGAACGAAAAATGTCCCGCCGTGTAGCCGCGCCGCTTCGCATCCGGCGTATCCGCAAAAACTTCGCGAATCGCATCAAACGCCTTCAAGTACGTCGCAGGATTCGAACGCGGCGTCCGCCCGATCGGCGACTGGTCCACAATCACCACGTCCTTCACCTGGTAGTCGCCGTCCAGCCGGCTGCAAAACTCTTTTTCCGTTCCGCCATTCCTCTTCGCTAGCAACGCCTTATAGATAACGTCATGAACAAACGTCGATTTTCCTGACCCGCTCACGCCTGTCACCACCGTGAGCACTCCCAGCGGAATCATCGCGTCCACATTCTTCAGGTTGTGCAGCGTCGCGCCATACAGCCGCAGAAATTTTCCCGCCGGCTTGTGCCGCACGTTCGGCACGGGAATCCGCAGCTCCCCGCTCAGATATTTTCCGGTGATCGACTTCACGTCCTTCAGAATTTCCTCGTAGCTGCCCGCAAACAACAATTTTCCGCCCAGTTCGCCCGCGCCCGGACCCAAGTCAATTACGCGATCCGCCGCTTCGATCGTGTCTGGATCGTGCTCCACCACCAGCACCGTATTCCCCAAATCCCGCAGCGACTTCAAAATATCGATCAGCCGCTTCGTGTCTCGTGGATGCAATCCGATCGACGGCTCGTCCAGCACATACAGCGCGCCCACCAGATGCGAACCCAGCGATGTCGCCAGCTGAATCCGCTGCGATTCTCCACCCGAAAGCGTCGAAGTCAGCCGGTCCAGCGACAAATAATCCAGTCCCACCTCATCCAAAAATTGCAGCCGCGAACGAATCTCTTCCAGAATCTTGTCCGCCACCTTCATCTGCGCTGCGCTCAGCTGCAGCCCTGTAAAAAACTTGCGCGCCTCCTTCACCGTCAGCTTGCACACATCCGTAATCGTCCGCTCCGCCACCCGCACCGCCCGCGCTTCCGGCCGCAACCGCGTCCCGCCGCACTCCGGACACGTCGCATACCCGCGATACCGGCTCAAAAACACCCGCACGTGCAGCTTGTATTTTTTGCGTTCCAGCCAGGCAAAGAATCCTTTCACGCCGTCGTAGTCGTTTTTCGGATCGCCTTCCAGCAATTTCTGGCGGTCTTCCTCTTTTAGTTGCCGCCACGGCACATTCGTCGCAATTCCCTGCCCCTTGGCCCACGCCTTGGCCTCATTCAGCAACGCGCGAAATCGCGGCTTGGTCCACGGCTCAATCGCGCCTTCATCAAATGACTTGCTCGGATCCGGCACCACCAGATTCAAATCAAAATCAATGGTGTTCCCAAATCCCTGACACCGCGGACACGCGCCATATGGATTGTTGAACGAAAACAGCCGCGGCTCCGGCTCCTGATAAATCGTTCCGTCGTTCTTACATTCGAACCGCTCGTTAAAAACCAGTCGCTCGGCAGCGGCGCCATTCGCCTCCGCCACAAACTCCACAATCGCTTCGCCCGTACCTTCGCGATAACAAATCTCCACCGAATCGATCAGCCGCGATTTCGCTTCATCGCTTACCGCCAGCCGGTCCACCAGCACATACACCGGCTTCTTGAAATCCACATCGATCAGCGATTCCGGTGAAACAAATTCATGTACTTGCCCGCTCTGATACAAACGGTTGAAGCCACGCTTCTGCAAATCCAGCAGTGCCAGCCGCAACGCATTTTCCGCGTTATCGCCCGGAGTTTTGCGTGTCACCTTTTTTGTCTTCGAACTAGAACTAGCTGCCGCTTGCGGCGTGGCCACTCGCAGCTGGTACATCACATAAAACCGCCGGCCAGCGCCGGCGCTCAGCACGCGCTGGGCAATGCTGTCCGGCGTGTCTTTATGCACTTCCGCGCCGCACTTGGTGCAAAACGTCGTGCCACACCGCGCAAACAGCAGCCGCAAATAATCGTAAATTTCCGTCGCCGTCGCAACCGTCGAGCGGGGATTGCGCGTGGTATTTTTCTGGCGAATCGCTACAGCGGGCGCTATGCCGGCGATCTCGTCCACATCCGGCTTCTCCATCCGTTCCAGAAACTGCCGGGCATAGGCGGAGAGCGACTCCACATAGCGGCGCTGCCCCTCGGCATAAATCGTATCGAACGCCAGCGACGATTTGCCGGAGCCGCTCACTCCGCTGACCACCGTGATGGCGTTGTGCGGTATCTCGACCGTGACGTTTTTCAGATTATGGACCCGGGCGCCGCGCACACGCAGCGTCTCCTGATCCAACTGGCCGGAACCGGCCTCGGGTAGGATTTCGTTCTTCGCCAAGGGAGGAAGCTCACACAGCGCGTTCAATACGCACTATCTAAACCTCAAATTATACTTCCTTCGTCAAGGTGAGACAAACACGCGAAACAATGCTGCACGCGGGACGTCACTCACTCCTGCACCAGCTCAATCTCCCCAATCCCGCCCTGCACATCCACCGTAATCTTGTGCGGAGTCTTCCCCCACATGTCGTTGGTGTAGTCGTTGCCGTCCTTTTTTAGACCTTCGGCTTCCACCGAACCGATCCCGCCCGCAGCGTGCGCGCGCACTCCCACATCCTTTGGCAAACGAATTGAAGCCTGGCCGACTCCACCTTTGATGGTTATGTCCAGGTCCGATTTCCGCGGCCCGGTCACATCCAATTCCACTTGCCCAGCGCCCATGTGCAATTCCAGCTCGGTCACATTCATATCGCGGAATTTCAGGTTGCCGTGCCCAGCTCCCATATCAATCCGAAATTCCAGCGGAACATCGTTGCTGAACGTCAGGTCCCAGTTGTTATCGGTAGTTCCAAAATTGATGCCGCTGCCCTTGTCCTGCGAAATTTCCAGTTCGCCCTTGCCGTCCGTCCCCACGCGATAATTCACGCGCGGGCTGTCCCATTTTCGATTGAACAAAAAACGCGAATTGAGCAGATGGCTGGACCCGCCTTCGATGTCCAGTTGACCGGCGCCCATCTTCAGTTCCGCCCGAACCGACTTGGCGCCTTGCAGTTCGACCACTTCCTCAGTGTGACTATTGAAGTCGCCGCGATCCGATTCGTCATCGCTCCCGGTGGAAAATTTGCGGTGCGATTTCTGGTATTGGCCGAGCAGCACCACAATGATCAGAACCGCCGCCACCACGCCAATCGTCGACCCCAGCGCCACGCCGGAAGAAGTTTGTCCCGAAGCGCGACTGCGCGAAGAGTCCCAAATTTTGCCAAGACCAACCGCGATCAGCAGCAGCGGCCAATAGGTTCGCAAAACGTGGCCAATCTCAAAGCCGGGATGCCAGTTGCGAAACAGAAACAGCGCGCCCAGCGTGATCAGCAAAATCGGCACGACCAACGAATTTCGGCGCTGCTGTTCGTCTTGTGGCATGGGCAAAGACCTCCCGCTCTATCCTTTACTACGCACAAAAATCGAAAATAGTTCAGTTGCGTTGAATTTAACACGGTTTGCCAGCAGCGGAGGATGTGCGCGTGAAAACGGGCATGCCTGGCTTCCGTTTGCGCGCCTCATCAAGTTCCCTCATCAAACTTTCTTCGTTCAACGGGCGAAATATTGCGACTAGTCCCATTACTGGACTTTCCTGACCCGGTGACCAGTTGACGTTAGAACCAAACGACGTTACTAATCGAGACCGCCGCGGCGACGCACCGCCGACGACGACGTGGAAGAGTCGAAGGAAGCCTCTGATGAAAAGCCATGTTCGGTCGCTCACAACTCCATTACGGTTCAACCCCTTCACTCCGCGTGTTTTCATACACTTGCGCACTCCGCTGCAACTGCAGAATGATCAAGCTCCGTATTTTCAATCGCTTCCTCACTCTTTCGGTCAAAGCACCAGAGTGGCTACGACTTGCTCGTGAATAATCCTCGGAAAGGAACAATGCACCGCCAAACCCCAATCGGCTGCGCCACTCCCCCATGACTCAACCAGCCGCAATTCACACGATCACCCTTCGCTGCACGCAGCGCCTTTCCGCCAGCGGCCGTCAACGCCGCTCTCTCGCCACCGATCCCTCCGGCCTCTGCGGACATCAGCTGGCCAAGCAAAGGGACCGAGAGAAAGACTCCGACTTCGCGAAAATCCTGATCGGCAAAGCGGTCGGCTTCCAGACCGCTCAGGGCATCAACCACTCTCCCAGCCAGCTTTACGAACTCCTCGCCCGTGACTGCATCTCCGTCCGCCGTGCCGCCGCTCCCGCCTACCTCTGCAGCCTGCTCCTACGCTCCTTGCCCGCCATCGGCAGGGACATCAGCTCCGGCATAGAAGCCGGCCTCAAACGCGCCCTCGAAGCGAAACAATCTTCCTCCGCATCATGACGAAACTGGAGCGCCGTTGAAGATCGCAGTGAAGTTCATTCTGAGAATTCTGCTCACCATCGTCGCCCTGCCGATACTCGCGGCGGTGGCAGGTTTGATCCTTGCGCCGACGGTTCTCCATCCTTTTCGCCGGATCCTCACAGCGGAGCAAGTGCGGAAAGCGGATGAAGTGTTCACACGAGTTGGGGCGATGCGCGAAGAATTCGCCGTTCGCGCACCGGATGGTGCGCTGCTGCGCGGATGGAAGGTACGGGCAGCGCGACCAAATGGAAGTTGGGTTTTGCTCCTGCATGGCAGGTCGCACAACCGGTTTGTGATGCTGCCGCACGCGGAGTTTCTGCTGTCGGCGGGCTACAACGTGGTATTGATGGACGCGCGACGTCATGGTGAGAGCGGCGGGGCCGCGTCCACCTACGGCTACCTGGAAAAACGAGACGAGACGGCGGTTGTTGACACGCTGGAGTCTTCGGAAAACGTAAAGCATCTGTTTGCGCTGGGCGAGTCCATGGGAGCGGCGGTATCGCTGCAGTCGGCTGCGGCGGAACCGCGCATTGAAGCGGTAGTCGCGGAAGGCGCGTTCCGGAATTTGCGCGAAGTGACTTACGACTACGCCGGACTGCAACAAAGCGAGTTCCTGGGAAAGACCTTATTTCGCCCCGCTGCGGATGTTTCGCGCTGGATCGCGGAAAGGCAAGGCGGGTTTTCGTTTGAGGAAATTTCCCCGGAGAAAGCAGCGGCGGCACGACCCTTCCCGGTATTGCTGATCTGCGGACTGAGCGACCGGAAAATTCCCTGCCGGCATGCGCAGGCGATTTTTCGCGCAGCGGCAGAACGCAAAGAGTTGTGGGAGGTACCGGCAACGGGCCACGAGAAAGCCATGGAAACACACAGCGCTGAGTTTCACCGGAGGGTGCTCAATTTTTTTGCCAAGGTGGACAGATGAGAAGAAACACCGCGCAGGCAAAGATCGAGGACAAAAGCCGGGAGGAAAGCCCAGCCACTACTTCAATTGATCCAAGAAACTGGAGCCGTGGGGAATCATGCCTGCAAAGTTTTGTGCGATGGTTTGGCCCATGTCGGCCAGGGTGGAACGGGTGCCGAGATTTTTACCGACGTTTTGGGACGGTGAGTAGCCGAGGATGGGCACGTATTCGCGGGAGTGGTCAGTGGTTTCCCAGCGCGGGTCCGGGTCGCAACCGTGGTCGGCGGTGATAATGAGGAGATCGTCGTTGGCCACGAGCGGAAGAAAATGGGTGAGCTGCGCATCAAATTCTTCCAAGGACTTGGCGAAGCCTTCGACGTCCTTGCGGTGGCCGTACAGCATGTCAAAGTCAACGAGGTTGCAGAAGATGAGTCCGGCTGGGCGTTCACGCGCGGCGGCGGTGAGTTTGGCCATGCCGTCGGAGTTGGAAGTGGTGGTGACGTAGTCGGAAACGCCGCGGCCATTGTAAATATCGTGAATTTTGCCGATGCCAAAGACGGGTATGTACTTCTCGGCGAGTACATCGAGCAGCATGGGCTTGGGCGGGTCGACGGCGTAGTCGTGGCGGCGCGGCGTGCGCGTGAAATGTCCTGGCGTTCCGGTAAACGGGCGGGCGATGACGCGGCCGACGCGGTGCGGTCCCTGCAAAAGTTCGCGCGCGATTTCGCACATTTTGTAAAGCTCCGTAATGGGGACGACGTCTTCGTGCGTGGCTATCTGAAAGACGCTGTCGCCGGAAGTGTAGACGATGGGCTTGCCGGTGCGGAGGTGCTCTTCGCCAAGCTCTTTGATGATTTCAGTGCCGGAGGCGGGCTTGTTGCCGATGGTTTTGCGTCCGATGCGCGCCTCGATAGCGTTGAGGATTTCCGGCGGGAATCCGTGCTTGTACACGGGAAAAGCCTGATCGAGCCACACGCCGGCCATTTCCCAATGGCCGGTGGTGGTGTCCTTCCCGGGCGAGTGCGTTGCGCCTTTGCCGTACGCTCCGAATGGCTGAGCGGCCGGAGTGAGATGCGCGAGCGGCGCGATGTTGGCGAGGCCGAGCGAGACGAGCGTCGGAATTTGCAGCGGGCGCGATTCCGCGATGTGGCCGAGCGTGCCGCGGCCGACGTCGTCGTAGTCGGCGGCGTCAGGCAAAGCGCCGATGCCAACGCTGTCGAGGACGATCCAGATGACCCGGCGAAATTGGGCGGCGGGTGCGGACATGAGAGCGAATGTAGCACAAGGAGCGGAGAGAAGAACCCATCCTCAACGGTGGTGCAACCGCGGCAGCGGAGATCAGTGTGGCGCTATATCGAAGGCGTAGACATCCTGCAAGCCGGTGTCGCGGAGCAAGAGTGGATTGTCTTGCGGATCGAGGCCCAGCCAATCTTCCCAATAACCGGTGGGCTGAAAGTCCTGCAAATTGAGAACACGCTGCATATCGGAATCGGCGACGCGCACGCGGAAGACGCCGGGATTTTCCGGCCAGCTGAGAAAGTAAATGTACTTTCCATCGTGCGACCAATTGGGAAAACTAACGTTGCGACCCTGGCCAACTTCCGACCATTTTTGTTGGTTGCGGTCGAAGAGCAACAGGCTTTGCGAATTCCAGCGCACTGCAGCGATGTATCGGCCGTCAGGCGACCAACGCGGAGAAAAAAGATCCTGCGAATCCGGAAGCGTGGTGATGGCGCGAGTTTTCAAATCGAGAACGCGAATTCCTTTGGACGAAGATGCGTAGGGACTGCCGAAGACGAGGGCGGCGCCGTCGGGAGACCAGTAAGCGTCGGCTTGCGGATGATCGTCATTGGGAAGAAGTTCTTGCGGAGTGCTGCCGTCGGCCGAGACGACGTAGATGCGCGGGGCTTGGCCCGAAGTGACCGAGAAAAAAACGATCTGCTTGCCATCGGGCGACCAGCGCGGCAGCGAGGCGTAGAGTGGCGGATTGCTGAGTTGCAGACGCTCGGTACCGTCGGCTTTGCTACGCCAAAGAATTCCGTCGGGAAAGGAAACGTAGGCGACTCGCTTGCCGTCATGCGAAAAGCTGAGGTGCTCGGCGGAAATGCCGGAGAGAAATGGCGCAAGGTGGTCCGAGCCGGCCTCCTGGCGGACCAACTCGCCACGCGGGCGCCGGCCAACCACGAAAAGTTTTTTGCCGTCCCTGCCGGGCAACGCAGAAAAAAGAGCCAGGGGCCCGGAAGTCAGCTGCGTTGGTTCGTTTTTGCCTTTGCGCAGCCAGCCGGATTTGTCGGGGAGTTCCCAGATGTTGCCCTGCGAGGAAAAAAGAAAATGGTTGCCGTCGGAAGTCCAGACGCCGCAGCACTCAGCTGGAGGACTGTGCCAGCCCTGCAAAAGTGGGCGAGCATTTTTTCCGTCGGCGGATATTTCCCACAGCGCGGTGGCGCTGGTCTTTTGATCTTTCAATGTGAAGCGCAAAAGCGAGCCGTCGGCCGACCAGTGCAAAGCCGAGGGCCAACCGGGAGTTGCGGCGAGGCTTTGTGCAGCGGTGCCATCGCTTTTGGCGACAAAAAGTTCGTTACCTTTCGCGAAAACCAGGCGATGACCGTCGGGCGACCACGCGCCGGCATGTCCCATGGCGTCGCCGAGACGCCGCGGCGAACCGCCGAGCACGGGCAAGGCCCATAGCGGGCCATCGAACGCGGTACCTGGTTCGTCGGAGACGAGGAGTGACCCGCCATCGTTCGAAACGCTGAGGATTTGCATGCTCAAAGTGGGGACGGCTATGGGCGCGACTTCTCCACCCGCGACGGAGACCTGGCCAATGGGCGAAGAGTTGGCGACGACGGAAGTGGTGTACTGCAGATAGAGGCGCGAGCCATCGGTGCCGGCGAGCAATTTGGCGCGGCCGTCGTTGGTGATTTGCGCGGAGCTGCCCACTTGCAACGGAGGAAGGGGAACCAGGTGGTGGTAAAACGGAATTGCGGCGAGTGCGAGTGCGAATACGGCCATGACAACAAGCCACGGATGCGAGGACGATTTTCTGGCGCCTCGCGAGGCGGCAGGTTTGGTCACACCTCCAAGAACTGAGGCATTCGGCTGTGAAACTGGGGCTGAAGTCGAAACACGCAGGGCGGTGCCACTGGCGGAAAATTGTCCGGAATCAGAATCGCGGCGGAGGCGTTGAAGGTCGGCGCGCATTTCCGCAGCGGTCTGGTAGCGGAGATTGCGATCCTTTTCGAGCGCTTTGTTGATGATGCGTTCGAGTTCGGGCGGCAGCGAAGGATTTAGCTGCAAAACAGGGATGGGCACATCGTTCAGGATGGACGAAAGAATGAGCCCGAGGCTGCCACCGCGAAAAGGCAAGGTGCCGGTGGCCATTTCATAGAGCATGGCACCAAAGGAAAAAAGATCGGAGCGCGCATCGAGCGGTCGGGCGCGAACTTGTTCGGGGGACATGTAGGAAATGGTGCCGAGAGTGGAGCCGGGACTGGTCAGCTGTTGTGGCGAATCGAGCACGCCGGTGAGGGTATCGGCGGAAGGTTCTGCGAGAGGCTGGTCAATCGAGGGGCCGACCTTGGCCAATCCGAAATCGAGAATTTTGGCGTGACCGCGTTTGGTGACAAAAACATTTCCCGGCTTGATGTCGCGGTGAACGATGCCTTCGTTATGCGCGGCGTCAAGGGCATCGGCAATTTCGGTGGCCAGATTGAGCAGCATGTCCACGCCGAGCGGCTGGCCGGAAATGAGATGTCGCAGGGTGATGCCATCCATGAATTCCATGGCGATGAACGGTTGGCCGGCGTCGTGGCCAACTTCATAGATGGTGCAGATGTTGGGGTGGTTGAGGGCGGAAGCGGCTTGCGCTTCGCGTTGAAAACGAGCCAGCGATTCAGGATTCCTGGCGAGCTCGTCCGGCATGAACTTGAGAGCCACAAAGCGGCGAAGACGAGTGTCTTCGGCTTTGTAGACAACACCCATGCCACCACGCCCTAGGCGTTCGACAATGCGATAGTGGGCGATGGATTGTCCGATCAGCGACGGCGAGTCGGCCATTGGCGAACATCTTAGGTTGCGCGGTTCCGCGAGTCAACGCAGCGCGCGACAAATGTCGCTGCAAAATGAGACTGTCCTGTTTGTGCAAAGTAGAAATGTCCGCTTTCACGAGGTAAAGCAGAAGCATCTTTCGCCCTGAACGACCTGGGGATCGAATGGATCGCGGCACACAGTCCGCAGGCGAAAGGACGGATCGAGCGACTGTTCGAAACGCTGCAAGACCGCTTGGTAAAGGAAATGCGCCTGGCAGGGATCGACAACCTCGCTACCGCGCGTGCGCGTGGCTCGCCAGGTAGCCGACGATCACACCGTCAGCTGGGATGGAACGCGCTGTGCCACGCGAAGAAGTGTGCGCGGGTCTTCGCGGCGCGCAGGTGGAAATCGAACGACGACTGGATGGCTCGCACTGGCTACGCTTCCGCGGCCGTTATCTCCGCCTGCGCCATCGCCCAGCACCCCTGCGACCATCCGCAAGTCCTTCCGGCCTACGGCCTCCAGGACTTGCGGTACAAACACCGGGACCCAAAAACAAAATCAAACCCCAATACCACGTGCCTCCCGGTCACCCTTGGAGAAGACCTTGGAAGCGGACATTTCTATCCGGCGAAAAACCGGACATTTCTACTTTGCGTTGACACGCAGCGCCCGACAAAATGGGTGGTTTGACGCGAAGCGAATGGCGGCATAGGCTGGCAGCCACGCTAGACAGATTCGCAAAGGAAACCATGCGCCAAGAACACAACCGCCGAGAGTTTCTCGGCACGCTGGCCGCGTTCTCGCTTTTCCCGCTGGAAGAGGAAAAGCCCGACCTGATTCTGCACAACGGCAACGTCTATACGATGAATAGCAAGGAACCGCGGGCGCAAGCGATTGCTATCGCGCGCGGGAGGATTGTGGCCATCGGGAGCGATGCCGAAGTCCTGAACCTGGGTTTTGCCGGCGGGAAGAAGATTGATCTCGGCAAGAAAACAGTCCTACCGGGATTTATTGATGCGCACTCGCATCCAGCCATGGCCGGAGTGATGCACTTGCGCATGGTGGATTGTGATCTGCGATCGATTGCGGCGATCCAAGCGGCGTTGCGCGAGCGGGCGGCGAAGACGCCGGCGGGCGAATGGGTGCTGGGTTTCAAGTACGACGACACCAAGACGTCGGACGGAAGGCCGCTGACGATTGGCGATTTGGACGCGGCCGTGGCGGACCATCCAGTGCAGATCGAACACCGCGGCGGGCACACGGTTTATTGCAATTCGGTGGCGTTTCAAAAAGCCGGGATCACCGACAAGACGCCAGATCCGGCAGGCGGAAAGATTGATCATGATCCGACGACGGGCAAATTGAGCGGGCGTGCTGCGGAGAGCGCCCGAGCGTTATTCGACAAAGTGATTCCCAACGATGTGACGCGCGCCGATCATCGCGAGGGCGTGAAGCTGATTTCGAAAATGCTGGCAAAGACGGGAATTACGTCCGCACACGAGGCACAAGGGACTCCGACCGATCTGCTGGCGTATCAAGATGCGCGCGAAGCCGGCGAATTGCTTTACCGCGCGTACTGCTTCATCAATTACCGGTATATCGATTCGATGATTGCAGCGGGTGTGCGAACGGGGCTGGGCGACGAATGGGTGCGCGTGGGCGCGATGAAGCTGGTATGCGACGGCTCGATTTCGGAGCGAACGGCGCGTCTTTCACAGCCGTACGAAGGGCGGCCCAACGATTACGGCATTCTGGTAATGACGGAAGAACAGCTATACGAGTACGGACGCAAGGCGCATGCGGCGGGGTGGCAGATCGGGACACATGCCAACGGCGACGTGGGCATTGATACGACGCTTCGCGTGTACGAGCGATTGCAGCGGGAACATCCGCGGCACGATCCGCGCTTCCGTCTGGAGCATTGCACGGTCATCAACGACGAATTGGTAGCGCGCATCAAGGCGCTGGGAGCGATTCCCACACCGTTTTCGACGTACGTTTACTATCACGGCGAGAAAATGCGCTACTACGGGGCAGAGCGGTTGAATCATATGTTTGCGCTGCGCAGTTTTCTGGATGCAGGTATTCGTGCCACGCAAGCTTCGGACTATCCGCCGGGCGAGTTCCTCCCGATGATGGCGCTGCAATCGGAGGTGACGCGCACGGACAGCAAAGGCAATGTGTGGGGGCCGAAGCAGAAGATCACGGCGGAAGAAGCGGTTCGAGTGGGGACGTTGCACGGCGCATACGCTTCTTACGAAGAAAACACTAAAGGGTCGCTGCAAGCGGGCAAACTGGCGGACCTGGTGGTGCTGGGCCGTGATCCGATGAAGGAAGAGTCGTCTACGTTGATTGCGATTCCTGTGGAGCGCACGATGACGGGCGGACGTTGGACTTATGAATCGTAAAACGATTTGCTGAGCCGACATTGGTGTAGACTTTCGAGGGCCAGGGCTGGCGAAAATCGGCTGCTGCGCGGAGAGTCTCCATGAAACGACGGGAATTGCTAAGGGCGGGGGCACTTGCGGGAGCGGTGGCGGCGCTACGGCCGCCGGTCGGGCAAGTGCAAAGCCAGACTCAGAACCAGGCACAGGGGCAAGAGCTGACGCCGGCGCAAAGCGGAGTAGACGCTTCGAACGATTTGGCGGCGCCGGGATGGAAGCCACGATTTTTTGACGAACATCAGAACGAGACGCTGATCGTGCTGAGCGATTTGATTATCCCGGCGACGGACACGCCGGGCGCGAAGGAAGCGCTGGCGAATCGCTACATTGATTTAGTGCTGGCGGCGGAAAAGCCGGAGGGGCAGAAAGCGTTTTTGAACAGCTTGAGTTATCTGGACGGGGAGAGCATGCGGCGCTACAAGGCCGCCTTTCGTTATTTGAAGCGCCAGGATCAGGACGATTTGCTGCATGCGCTGGCATATCCCAAGGCAGGTAGCGGATGGACAGGAGAAGCGGCGAGCGCCGACGTTGGTCATACACATTTTGAATTATTGAAGCAGCGAATCGCCGGAGCCTATTACAGCTCGGCGATTGGCGAGAAGGAGCTGGGATGGGACGGCGCGTTTGCGCATGGACCATACAAAGGTTGCGATCACGCGGAGGGGAACCACCAATGAGCGGGCTTTATATGCTGCAAGATCCGCTGGCGCAAACGTACGACGTGATTGTGGTGGGATCGGGTGCTACGGGCGGCTGGGCGGCCAAGCAGACAGCCGAAGCCGGGCTAAAAGTGGCGTTGCTGGAAGCTGGGCGGGCGGTAAGTCCGAAAGAGTTCACCGAACACATGCCGGCGTACAAGCTGAAATATCGTGATCATTCGCCGGAAATTGCGCGG
>Ga0075434_100002157_pt1 | contig 17135 bp, 14 predicted proteins | sample RhiMethybrSRZTD3_FD_75298 | JGI IMG/M metagenome (GOLD analysis project Ga0075434, IMG submission 75298) | Populus rhizosphere microbial communities from Tennessee, USA - Rhizosphere MetaG P. TD hybrid SRZTD3 | ecosystem: Host-associated > Plants > Roots > Rhizosphere > Soil | place: USA... | reverse complement strand
CGGGGCGGCCGTGGGGCCCACGGCCGCGGGCTTCATCTACGATGCGACGGGCGGCTATACGCTCGCGTTCAGCCTGGCCGCGTGCGGTCTCGCGCTGAGCTGCGCCTTCTTCACGCTCGGCACCTCGGAGGCGCGCGTTGCGCGCGGCTACTTGTAGAGAATGTCCTTGAGCTTCGCGAGAAGCCCCGCGTCGAGCGCAAACGCCTCGGCCACGAGCTTCTCGAGCTCCTCGGCGGTGGCCGGATCGAGGGTGAGCTTGGCCTTGTCGGCCTCGGCCAGGAACGCCGGATCCTTCAGCGTCTCCTGAAAGGCCTTTCGCAGGATCAGCACGCGGTCCTTTGGAGTGCCCGGCGGCAGTGCCAGCGGACGCGCGAAGGCGGCAGCGTTCTGGATGCCGACCTTGATCAGCTGCCGTGCCTCGTCGGTCTTGGCCAGGCTGATCGCGAGCGGAACGCCCGCCAGGTCAGGGAACGACCGCGAGCTCGTCTGCAAGACCGCGACGACGTCACCCGCGTCGAGCGCGCCGCGCCAGGTCGATCGCATCGACTCCCACGACCAGCACGCTCCACCGACCTCACCCGACGAGGCGGCCAACCTGATCTCGGCGGTTCCCTTGTAGCCGGAGACGAGCTGGATCGGTAGCCCGAGCGCCGCCTTCAAGATGCGCGCGTTCGCGTCCGGTGTGCCGCCGGGCGCGACCCCGCCGAGCTTGACGGGCGCTTTGGCGGCCATCCATTTCTCGACGGAGGTGATGCCGCTCGCCTTCGTCAGGGCGCACACCGCGTCTTCCTTGATCGGCGCGCCGATGAGCTCGAACTTGCGCGCGTCGAACTCGATCCCGGGCTGGCCGAGCGCCTGGCCCAGGAACAGCGCGCCGTTGAAGTGGCCGATCGTGAGGCCGTCGGGTTTGGCGACACGATAGAGATGATTGGCCGAGATCAGACTGCCGGCGCCGGTCATGTTCTCGACGACGATCGTGGGATTGCCGGGAATGTGCCGGCCCATATGGCGCGAGAACACGCGCGCGTAGGTGTCGAAGCCGCCCCCGGGGGCGAAGCCGACGACCAGGCGGATGGTCTTGCCCTCATAGAAGGACTGCGCCCGTGCCGCGGCACCGCTCGCGGCCAGCACGATCGCCAGAGTCGAGAGAGCGAGAAGGCGCTTTCGCATGTCGTCCTCCCGTCGTGATCCCCGGGAATCTACCACGCCGCCCGTGGCGTGCGCCCGGGCTCGGCGACGCCGGCGAGCACGAGCTCTTCGGCCCGGTGGCATCGCACGAGGTGCCCCGCGCCGATCTCGCGCAGCGCTGGCGGCTCAGTCCGGCATGCGTCGGTGGCGAACGGGCAGCGCGGATGGAAATAACAGCCCGCCGGCGGGTTCGCGGGATGGGCGACCTCGCCGGCCAGCGCGACGTCGCCGCTCGGCGCGAGAGGATCCGGAACGGGCACCGCGCGCAACAGCGCCGCGGTGTAGGGATGGAGGGGGCGGCCGAAGATCGCCTCGGTGGTCGCCAGCTCGACCAGCTGGCCCACGTACATCACCGCGACGCGATCGCTGATGTGCTTGACCACCGACAGGTCATGGGCGACGAAGAGCAGGGTCAGATGCAGGCGCGAGCGCAGCTCGAGCAGGAGATTCAGCACCTGCGCCTGCACCGACACGTCGAGCGCAGAGACCGGCTCGTCGGCGACGACGAGCCGGGGCGCCGTTGCCAGCGCGCGCGCGATGCCGATGCGTTGGCGCTGACCGCCCGAGAACGCGTGTGGGAAGCGGTGCATGTGCTCGGGACGAAGGCCCGTCAGCTCGAGGAGATCGGCGACGCGCGCGAGCCGCGCCCGGCGGTCGCGCAGCCCATTGACCAGGAGCGGCTCGCCGACGTTGTCGAAGATCGTCATTCGTGGGTTCAACGATCCAAAGGGATCCTGGAACACCATCTGGATCTGCGGCCGAAGCGGACGGAGCTCGGCGCGGGAGAGCGGCGCCAGATCGACGACGCGTCCATCGGCCGAGCGGAACAGGATCTCGCCGCTCGTCGGCGCGAGCGCCCGCAGGATGCAGCGCGCGGTCGTCGTCTTGCCACAGCCCGATTCGCCGACGAGCCCGAGCGTCTCGCCCTCGCGAATGGTGAAGCTCACGTCGTCGACCGCCGCGACCGCGCCGACCACCTTGCGGTTCCACCCCCTACGGATCGGGAACGACTTGCGCAGGCGCCGGACGTCCAAGAGCCAAGGGGTCGCGCTCACGGCTCGACCGCCTCGTCGCGGTGGTAGAGAAAGCAGCTCGCGAGCTGGCTCGGCCCGACCGGCCCGAGCGCCGGCACGCGCTCCGCGCAGACACCGGGAATCGCGTCGGGACAGCGCGGGTGGAAGGGACACCCGCCCGGGCGCCCGAGCGGATGCGGGATCGAGCCGGCGATCGTGGGCAGCAAGGTGCGGGGCGCGACGTTCACGCTCGGGATCGATTTCAGGAGCGCGCGCGTGTACGGGTGCTTGGGCGCGTGGAAGATCTGCTCCACCGGCCCTTGCTCCATCACGCGCCCGAGGTACATCACGACCACGTAGCGCGCCATCTGCGCGATCACGCCCAGGTCGTGCGTGATGAAGACGATCGCGGTGCCGTGGCGGCGCTGCAGGTCGCGGAGCAGGTTCAGGATCTGCGCCTGCGTGGTCACGTCGATGGCCGTCGTCGGCTCGTCCGCGATCAGGAGGCGCGGACGGCAGGAGAGCGCCATCGCGATCATCGCGCGCTGGCGTAGCCCGCCCGAGAGCTGCCACGAGTAGGCGTCGACGCGCTCCTGGGGCATCGAGATGCCCACACTCCTGAAGAGATCGACCGTCATCGAGCGCGCCTCGGCGCGCGAGAGCCGCGGCCCGGTCGGGCGCCATTGACGCTCGTGCAGCCGGAGCGCCTCGATGATCTGGTCGCCGACCGAATGGACCGGGCTGAACGCGGCCATCGGCTCCTGCGGGATCAGCGCGATCTCGGCGCCGCGGATCGCCCGCAGCTCCGCGCCCCTGGGCGAGAGCCGCGCCAGGTCCACGGGCGGCGCGGCGTCCTTCTGGAACAGGATCCGGCCGCCCACGATACGGCCAGGCGGCTCGACGATCTGGAGGATCGCCTTCATCGTGACGCTCTTACCGCAGCCGCTCTCGCCGACGATCCCGACCACCTGTCCCTCGTGCACGTCGAAGCTCACGCCGTCGACCGCGCGTACCAGCCCCTCATCGAGGAAGAAGTGGACGCGCAGGTCATTGACCTGGAGGACCGGCGTCACTGGCTGTACGGGTCGGCCGCGTCGCGCAGGCCATCACCCACCAAGTTGAAGGCGAGGACCGAGACGATCACCACGGCGCCCGGTATCAGGAGCCACGGCGCCAGCGCCACCGTCTGGAGGTTCTGCGCCTCCTGCAGGAGCACGCCCCAGCTGATCGCGGGCGGTCGGATGCCGAGACCCAGGAAAGAGAGCGACGTCTCGTTGATGATCATCGCTGGGATCGCCAGAGTGCTGGTCGCGATGATGTGCGAGAGGAACGTCGGGACCATATGGCGCACGATGATCCGGCGCTGACTCGCCCCGGCCAGCTCGGCCGCGAGCACGAAATCCTCCTCGCGCAGCGCCAGGAAGCGCCCGCGGACCTCGCGGCCGAGCGTGGTCCAGCCGACCAGCGACAGGATCACCGTGATCGCGAAGAACACCTGCTGCGGCGACCAGTCGCGCGGCAAGGCGGCGGTGAGCGCCAACCAGATCGGGATCGTCGGCAGCGATTGCAGGAGCTCGATCAAGCGCTGGATGACCGCGTCGGCGGGTCCGCCGAAATAGCCGGAGATTCCGCCGAGCAGCACGCCCAGGACGATCGAGAACGTGACCGCGGTGAGGCCGATCGTCATCGACGTCCGCGTCCCGTGAACGAGGCGAGACCACTGATCGCGTCCCAGCCGATCGGTACCGAGCAGGTGCAGCCGGTCGCGGCCGTCCGACCCGGTCGCGCCGAGCAGGTGGATGCGAGTAGGGATGAGACCGAAGAGGCGATAGGGATAGCCGGCGGCGAAAAACCGAACCGGGATGCGCTGGCTCTCGTCGACCCGCCACTCCATGCGCAACGTCGTCGGGTTGCGCTTACCCACGACGTCCGGCACCCACGGCGCCGGCCGCAGGCCGTCGATGAGGTGCAGGTGCTGGATCGGGATGAACGCCCGGCGTGCCTCGGTGGCCTCGGGATCCTGAGTGCTGAAGAAATCGGGGCACAGCACGACGACGTAGAGAGCGATCAGCACGAGTGCGCTCACCAGCGCCAGGCGATGCTTCCGGAAGCGCCACCAGACCAGGCGCCAGTTCGAGGCGACCGAGACGCGGTCTTCGGCCGTCGCCGGCGCGGCCGGAGCGAGGACGCTCATCTCATCCCGCTTCGAGCCTGATTCGCGGATCGAGCCAGGCCAGAAGGATGTCGGAGACCAGGGTGCCAACGATCGTGAGGAAGCAGTAGATCAGCAGGATGCTGCCGGCCAGGTACATGTCCTGGTTGATCAGCGCCCGTAGCAAGAGCGGTCCGATGTTGGGAAGGTTCATGACGGTCGCGACGATCAGGCTGCCGGAGAAGAGCGCCGGGAGATACCAGCCGATCGTGCTGACGAGCGGATTGAGCGCGAGCCGGGCCGGATAGCGCACCACCAGCCGCCACTCCGAGAGCCCTTTCGCGCGCGCCGTCGTGACGTAGGGCTTGTTGAGCTCGTCGAGGAGATTGGCGCGCATCACCCGCGTGAGCCGCGCGGTGCCGGCGACGCCGAGCACCACCGCGGGGAGCCACACGTGCGTCAGAAGATCGAGCACGCGCGCGAGGCTCCACGGGGCCTCCACGAAATCGGGCGAGAAGAGTCCGGTGACCGAGACGCCGAAGTAGGCGAAGGCGCCCCACATGAGCACGAGCGCGAGCATGAAGTTGGGCGTCGCCACACCGACGTAGTTCACGATCGTCAGCAGATAGTCGACGAGCGAGCGCGGATGCATCGCCGAGTAGATGCCCGCGGGGATCGCGACGATCCAGGTGAAGACGAACGACAGGAGCGCCAGGACCATCGTCAGCACCAGCCGCTCACCGATGAGCTCGGCGTTCGGGCGCTGGTACTCGAGGGAGAGGCCGAGGTTGCCCTTCGCCAGATTCTCCATCCATTTCAGGTACTGGACCCAGATCGGCCGATCCAGCCCGTACTCGCGCCGGAGCGCTTCGACCTGCTCGGCGCTGATCGAGCTGCCCGACGACGCGAGTGTCGCGACGTAGGTCGTGAGGAAGTCGCCCGGCGGAGCCTGAACGATCGCGAACACGGCCACCGAGAACAGGAAGAGCAGCGCGGGCAGGAGCACCAGCCGCTTGAGGACGTATCGGGTCATCGGCGCCTTATCTTCGCACGGCCTCGAAAAGCCGCTTGACAGAACCGAACGATCGTACTATTTTGCCTCCATGACGAGGGCGAGGCGAGGCCTCGAGAAGGCGCGCGCGGCTTCCAAGGGGGAGCAGACGCGCGAGGCGATCCTGGTTCATGCGCTCGGCCTGGCGACCCGCATCGGGTTCGAAGGGCTCACGATCGGCCGGCTGGCCGACGACCTCCAGATGTCCAAGAGCGGTCTCTTCGCCCACTTCCGCTCGAAGGAGGCGCTCCAGCTCGAGATCCTCCGAATGGCCGGCGTCCGCATGATCGAGACCGTCGTGAAGCCGGCGCTGGCGGCGCCGCGCGGTGAGCCGCGCGTGCGCGCGCTGTTCGAGCGGTGGCTCGCCTGGGAGCAGTCGCCGAGCCTGCCGGGGGGCTGCCCCTTCATGGCCGCGTCGTTCGAGCTCGACGACCGCCCGGGGCCCGTCCGCGATTTCGTCGTACAAAACCTCCGCGACTGGATGGACACCCTGGCGGGGGCCGCGCGCATCGCGGTCCACGAAGGCCACTTCCGCACCGACCTCGACTGCGAGCAGTTCGCCCACGACTGTCAGGGGATCGGCCTCGCGTTCGTGCACGCCTCGCGGCTGATGCGCGACGCCAAAGCGCACGCCCGCGCCGCGAACGCGTTCGAGGCGCTCCTAGGCGCCTGCCGCGCGCCCGGCCGCGCCGCCTCACATTCATCCGTTGCCGCTTCCTCGCGCTCATCCGCTGTCGCCGCCGCGAGCGGCGGGCGCCGCTAACCCGAAAAAGGAGAAGCCGCCATGACCGACCGGGAATACCTCGCGATGGAGAAAAGCACGATCGTTCGATCTTCTGAGGCCTCGCCGCTGCTTCCGCTCGTGAGAGCCGGGCACCGTGCACTGTCGGCCGTCGCGCCGGCGATGGCGGCCAAGCGCGCGGCCCGACTCTTCACGACGCCGCCGACGGCGCGCCGGCCGGCGGCCGAGGTGGGTCTTCTCGCGACCGCGCGCGCGCGGCCGATGCGGGTCGGTGGGCGTCGGATCGAGACGTGGGCATGGGGCGCCGGACCGAGCGTGCTCCTGGTCCACGGCTGGGGCGGCCGCGGCACGCAGCTCGGCGCACTCGTGGGCCCGCTCGTCTCGCGTGGATTCTCGGTCGTGGCGTTCGACGCGCCCGGGCACGGGGCCTCCGATCCGGGCACGGTGACGATCCCGGAGATCACCGCGGCGATCCGCGAGGTCGCCGCGTCGCGCGGGCCGCTGGCGGCGCTGGTCGCGCACTCGGTCGGCGGGACGGCCGCGGTGCGCGCGCTCTGGGAAGGCCTCGACGCGGGCGCGGTCGTTCTCGTCGGTCCGGCCGCCGATCTCGTGACACCGTCCCTGCGCTTCAGTGAGACCTTCGGGTTCTCCCGGGCGGTGAGGGAGCGGATGCACCGGTGCATCGAGGAGCGCGTGGGGCAGTCGTGGGCGGTCTTCGACGCGGTCGAGCTCGCCCCGGCGTTGACGGCCCCGGCCCTCGTGATCCACGACCGCGGCGACGCCGAGATCCCCTGGCAGCACGGCGCGGCGATCGCCGGCGCGTGGCGCGGCGCCGAGATGCTGATGACCGAAGGGCTCGGTCACCGGCGGATCCTGCGCGATCCCGACGTCGTCGCGGCCGCCGCCGCGTTCGTCGCGGCACGGACGGCCGAGCGCGGCATCGCCGCGACGGTCGACGCCGAGCCTCAGGCGAGACCGCTGGAGATTCTGATGGCCGGTTGAGCTCGCCGCGGGCCGAGCGTCCGGCTATGGGAGCGCAGGACCTCGCTGACCCTCGGTCTTGAGGCGTTTCGCCGCGAGCCGACTCGAGCTCGGCTAGCGCGTGAAGTAGAACTGCTCGACGCGCGCGTTGCCCGGGCTCCTGAGCGGCCAGTCGTTGCCAAGCGTGGTCGGCACGTTCCTGAACTTGGTGTTCACCACCACCACGCCCTGGACCATCGGCGTCAGGCCGATCGTGCCCACCTCCCAAAGATTGTCGACCCAGATTCGGAACAGTTCCTGCGCGAGCTTGGCCTGCTGCTCCGCCCCGACCGTCTTGGCCTGATCGACGATCTCCATGATCCGCTTCACCGGAGCCGGCGGCTCGACGCCCTCGGCGCCCTTGGTCTGGGCCCAGCGGCCGTAGAGCGGGCCGAGCGTCAGGATCGGCGAGTTGCGCGGGTCGAACTTCGCGTTGCCGGTGAAGGGAAAGCCCGTCGTGTCCTCGTTCCACATCTCGGTCATGAGCTCGTTGTTGTCGCGCATCTTGAAATGGAGCGCGCGCTCGCGCAGCTGCACGACGGTCTTCACACCGACCTTCTCCCAGTCCTTGGCGACCAGCTGCGCCACGTCGGGCCAGGCGGCGAACGCTGGAACCACCGACAGCTCGAGGACGACGCGCTTGCCGGACGGCAGGAGCCGCGTGCCGTCGCCGTCACGCTTGGCGAGGCCGAGCTGGTCGAGGAGCTTGTTGGCCTCGTCGGGCTTGTACTGCGTGTACTTCTTGGCGTACTGATCGCCCGGGAAGTAGGGATGTCCGGGCGACGGCACGCCCTGACGCGCCTCGCCCAGGCCGAGGAACACCGACTCCTTGATCTGATCGCGGTTGATCGCCTCGGAGAGCGCGACGCGGAACTCCTTGGTCGCCATGAGCTTCCCGATCTCGGCGTCGGCCTTGTAGGTCTGGTTGAACTGGATGACCGCGTCGGCGCCGCCGAAGGTGGGCCAGGTGATCACGCGGTACTTCCCGGTCTTCTCGTTTTCCTTGAAGACGGGATAGTTCGTCATCTGGATGTGGCGCTCCTGCATGTCGAACTCGCCGGCGATGGCGGCCAGGTTCAGCGCCTGGATGTCGGCGAAGAACGTGAAGCGCACCTCGTCGAGATACGGAAGCTGGTTACCGCTTGGATCGACGCCGACGAAGTAGGGGTTGCGCCTGAGCGTGAACACCTGGTCGCTCACGCGTGTGGCCGGCGCCCACGCGGCCATCGTCGGCCGCTCCGGGTTTTCGGGCGGCGCGTTGCGCGCGGCGAAGAGCTCCGTCCACGTCTTGAAGCCCGCCGCGGCGACGAGCTTGTCGAGGTCTTCCTTCTTCGTGTAAGTCGGATGGAACTTCTTCAAATAGTGCGCCGGGAGGAACACGGCGTAGGTCCGGTCGCCGCCGTCCTGGTTCGCGAGCGCCGTGAGCAGCAGGGTGTTGGGCTGCTTGTAGGTCCAGCGCACGGCCGTCGGGCTCACCTTCTCGACCGAGGCGGTCGTGCCGTCCGCGTTCTTCATCCACGACGGGACCGCCGGGAACAGGTCCTTGTTCAGGAGGACGTCCTGGTACCAGAACACGATGTCGTCGGCGGTGAACGCCGCCCCGTCCGACCATCTGGCGCCCTGCCGAAGCTTGATCGTCCACACCCGGAAGTCCTTCGACGACTCCCAGCCCGCGGCGATCTTCGGCTCGATCTTCGCGCCATCCGGCGAGAACCGCACGAGCGCGTCGTAGACGACGCGCACGTAGTTGTTGGAGTCCGCCGGGCCCAGGAAGGCGCGGCGCCAGGTGCCGCCGTACTGCCCGGCGCGCTCGACGACCGGCACCACGAGCGGATCCGCGGGCAGGCGCTTTTCGACCGGCGGAAGCTTCCCGGCCTTCACCTGCTCGGCCAGGCTCGGCGATTCGTGGAACTTGGTCGGCTGGGCGGCGGCCGTGCCGATCAGTGCGAGCAGCATAGCGACCGTCGTGCTCGGGCGTAGCCAGCGGGCGAGACGCATGACGTTCCTCCTGTAGGAATTCGGCTGACTCTATCGCCCAACCCGGGCGAGGTGCAAGCTTCGGCGCGCCCGTCGTGGGACGGCATCTCAGAAGGCAGTCGCCGGCGCCGGCGGATGCGATACTGCTCTCGCGGTGCAACCCGAAGCGCTGCTCCAGGGCGTTCTGTGGTTCGCGGCTTTTCTGTTCTCGACCACCGTACACGAGGCCGCTCACGCGCTGGCGGCCCTTCGCGGCGGCGATCCGACGGCCTATCTCGGCGGGCAGGTGTCGTTCTCGCCGCTGCCGCACATCCGCCGTGAGCCGATCGGCATGCTCGTCGTGCCGCTCCTGACCGCGTTCACGAACGGCTGGGCGGTGGGCTGGGCGAGCACGCCCTACGACCCGGTGTGGGCCGCGCACTATCCGCGGCGCGCCGCCACCATGGCGGCGGCGGGCCCGGCCGGCAACCTGCTGATCGCGCTCGTCGCCTTCGCCGTGCTCCGCGGCGGCCTGTACTTCGGCTTTTTCGAGTCGCCCGACTTCGTCATGTTCTCGCACCTCGTCGACGCGTCGAACGGTGCCCCATGGCTCACGGCGCTCGGCGATGTCCTGTCGGTGCTGCTCGTGCTGAACCTGCTCCTGTTCGTGTTCAACATGCTGCCGATTCCGCCGCTCGACGGCGCCTCGGCCATCGGTGGAATCTTGCCGGAGCGCGCGGCGCTGGCGCTGCGGAGCTTCACGACGAATCCGGCCTTCTCGATCCTCGGCATCTTCATCGCGTGGCAGGCCTTCCCGCGCTTCGTCGGCCCGATCTTCGGCGCGCTGCTGGCCCTGGTGCATCCCGCCGACCGCTACTCTCAGTAGCGGATGCTATAAAGATCGCGATGGAGATTCGAGTCGACGGAGCCACGCTCTATTGCGAGTCGATCGGCGAGGGCCGGCCGTGCATCTGTCTGCACGGCGGCCCGGGGACCGATGCGTCCGGGCTCGCGCGCACGTTGAGCCCGCTGGCCGCCGAGCTCGACCTGCGGCTGATCTTCTACGACCACCGCGGTCACGGGCGCTCGGAATGGGTGCCGGTCGAGCAGTGCACGCAGGACCGCCTCGTGGCCGACATCGACGGTGTGCGGCGCGCGCTCGGGCTCGGCCTGGTGCACGTGCTCGGGATCAGCTGGGGCGGCTTTCTCGGGCTCATGTACGCGGCGCGATATCCCGCGTCGATCCGGAAGCTGGCCGTCGTCGGCGCCGCCGCCAGCCGCGACTTCATGGCCCGCGCCGAGGACAACGCGCGCCGCCGGGCGACGGCCGAGCAATGGGCGGCGTACCGCGCGCTGTGGGACGGCTCGCTGGCCGACGATGCGAGCTTCAAGCGTGCCTTCGACACGATCCGCCCGCTCTACTTCTTCGACCCGAGCCGCGCGGTGGAGAACAACGCGGTGCGCGCCGACATCCGCTACCGTCTCGCGGTGCGGCGGTTCATCATCGAGCACGAGTACGCGCGCTACGACTGCCGGGCCGAGCTCCCGCGGATCGCGTGCCCGACCCTGGTCGCGGTCGGGCGCCACGACTGGATCTGTCCGGTGGACCAGTCCGAAGAAATCGCGCAGCTCGTGCCCGGCGCCGAGCTCGCCGTGTTCGAGGACAGCGGGCACTCGCCGCAGATCGAGGAGCGCGCCGCGTTCACGCGGCGGCTGGCGGCATTTTTGGGTTAGCGATCAGTAAGCCGCGCCCGCGCGCTGACACTCACTTCCCGGTCCAGCGCACGGCCTTCAGCGACTGATAGATGCCGGCGAAGGTCGGGATCGGCACGAAGCCTTCGTAGCCCGCGCGCGTGACGTAGACCTGCTGCGGGAAGTAGAGGAACACGTAGGGCGCGTCCTCCATCAGGAGCTTCGAGAACTCCGCGTAGTGCTTCTTGCGCTCGGCCGTGTTGCCGGTGCGGCGCGCGGCCTCGAGCGCCTCGTCGACGCGCGCGTTCTTGTAGTGGGCGAAGTTGCGGCCCTTCCACTGGCTCGAGTGCCAGATCGTGTATGCGAACGGGTCCGGGTCGTGGTGATTCGTCCAGCCGACCACGATGCCCTCGAACTCTGAGGCGAAGAGCTTCTTCACGAAGGTCGGCCAGTCGAGCGGCTCGAGCTGCACCTCGACGCCGACACGCTTCAAGTACTCCTGGATGATGACGGCGGTGTCCTTCACGCTCTGGTTGGCCTGATCGTGACGCACCGAGAAGCTGAAGCGCTTGCCGTCCTTGACCAGCACGCCGTCCGGCCCCGGCTTGAAGCCGGCCTCGGCCAGGAGCGCCTTGGCGCGGTTGGGATCATAGGCGTAGGGCTTGACGCTCGGATCGAACGCCCAGCTCGAGGGCGGGAACTGTCCGGTGGAGATCGCGGCGTAGCCCTGCAGCACCTCGCGCACGATGCTCGGCACGTCGATCGCGTGATAGAGCGCGCGGCGCACGCGCACGTCGGTGAACGGCGCCAGGTCCTGCCGCCAGCCGAAGTAGGTGTACGAGGTATTGTCGGCGACGAGGACCTTGAGGTTGGGCGTTTGTTTCAATCGCGCGACTTCGGTCAGCGGCGGGTTCTCCATGAAGTCGACGCCGCCGGCGCGCAGCTCCTGCAGCAGCACCACGCTGTCCGGGATGATGCGCATGATCAATCGGTCGAGCGCGGGCCGGCCGGCGTGGTACTGGTCGTTGGCTTCCATCACCAGACGCTCGCCGCGGCGCCATTCGACCAGCTTGAAGGGGCCGGTTCCCACGGGCTTCCGATTGAATTCGGCGGTGTTGAGATCGGCGCCCTTGAGTAGATGCTCGGGCACGATGCCGGCGCGCGGGTTGGTCAGCACGGCCAGGAACGAGCCGGACGGATAGCGCAGGCGGAAGCGCACGGTGTGATCGTCGACGACCTCGATCGGGCGGACCGCCAGCTCCTCCGGTCGCTTGGGGTTCTCCTTCGCGGTCAGCTCGGGGAATCCGGCGAGCGCGTCAAAATAGGCGCGGTGCGGCGTCGTCACTTTCGGATCCAGGACCGCGTAGAAGGTGAATGCGACGTCGCGGGCGGTGAAGGGTTTGCCGTCGTGCCACTTGACCCCGCGCTTGAGCTTGAACGTGTACGTGAGCCCGTCGCGCGAGACTTCCCACGACTCGGCCAGCAGCGGCTTCACGTTGAGGGTCTGATCGAGCTCCACCAGGCTGTCGAACAGCGGCCACTCGGCGATGTACGACTGGCCGTCGGTGGCCACGACCGGGTTGAGCGAGGTAGCGTCGCCGCTGAGCCCGATCACGAAGTCCTTGCCGGCGGCGAGCCCGAGGGTGGGTGTCAGACCGAGCACGACGGCGAGCAGCGCAAGCGCGATGGCGTGGATCACGTCAGTCCTCCGTTTCGAAGCGGTCTCACGACGAGCGGCCGCGCAGGGTCGGATCCGACGCGTCGCGCAGCCCGTCGCCGAACAAGTTGAAGCCCAGCACCGTGACGAAGATCGCCAGGCCCGGGAACGTCGCGATCCACCAGGCCGAGGCCAGGAACTGCCGGCCTTCGACGACCATGTTGCCCCAGCTCGGCAGCGGCGGCTGGGCGCCGAGCCCAAGATAGCTCAGTCCGGACTCGATCAGAATGGTCTGGCCCAGGAGGAGACTGGCCTGGACGATCACGATCGGCAGCGCGTTCACGAGCAGGTGGCGCGCGAGGATCCGTGCGTGGCCGGCGCCGAGCGCAGCCGCCGCGTGGACGAAGTCGCGATTCGAGAGGCTCAGGCACTCGCTGCGCACGACGCGCCCGACCGGCGCCCAGGTGACCAGCGCGATGACCAGCGCGGTGTTGGTCAGGCTCGCGCCGAAGAGCGCCACGACGATGAGGATCAGGAACAGCGCCGGCACCGAGAGGAACACGTCGGCCGCGCGCATGATCGCCGTGTCGACGGCGCCGCCGAAATACCCGGCGACGCTACCGACCGCAGTACCCACCACCAGCGAGAGCGCGGTCGCGAGGAGCCCGATCTCGAGCGACACGCGGCTGCCCCAGATCACGCGGCTCAGCACGTCGCGCCCGAACCCGTCGGTGCCGAGCCAGTGGGCGGCGCTCGGGGGCTTGAGACGATTCAGCAGCGACTGCGTGGAATAGCTGTGAGGCGCCAGCACCGGCGCGAAGGTACCGGCGACGATCATGACGGCGACGACCACGCCGCCCAGCAGCCCGCGCCGGTTGCGCGCGAAGTGCCGCAGCGCGGACGGCCGCTCCGTACGGGTCTCGCCGGTCACCGGTACGAGATCCGCGGATCGATCGCGCAGTAGGCGAGATCGGTGAGGAGGTTCGCGGTGATGACAACCGTGGAGACCATGAGGTTCACGCCCATGATCACCGGGTAGTCGCGCTCGAACACGGCGCCGACCGCCAGCCGGCCGATGCCCGGCCATGCGAACACGGTCTCGGTGAGCACGGCGCCGCCGACCAGGGTCGGCAGCGACAGACCGACCACGGTGACCACCGGGATCAGCGCGTTGCGGAGCGCGTGGCGCCAGACGACCGTGCCGCCGCCGAGCCCCTTGGCGCGCGCCGTGCGCACGTAATCCTGGCGCAGTACCTCGAGCAAGCTCGAGCGCGTGAAGCGCATGAACGACGCCATCTGAATCAGCCCGAGCGTCAGGGTCGGCAGGATCGCGTGCCGCAGCCGCGCCAAGACATCGGTCTCGTGCCCGTATTCGCTGAGCCCTGAGGGCGGCAGCAGGTGGAAGACCTCGGAGAACATCAAGATAAGCATGATCCCGAGCCAGAAGCTCGGGAACGACACGCCGAACAGCGCGACCGCCGAGCCGAGCGTGTCCCAGATCGTGCCGCGCCGGACGGCCGCGAGCACGCCGAGTGGAATCGCGACGGCCAGCGCGAGCACCAGCGCGCCAGCGGTGAGCTGGAGCGTGGGACCGAGGCGATCGAGAATCAGCGCGCCGACCGGATCGCCGGTCTTGAACGAGCGTCCGAGATCACCGCGGACCGCCGCGGCGGCCCAGCCGAGATACTGGAGCGCGATCGGCCGGTCGAGCCCCAGGCGCTGGCGGATCTGCGCCGCGGCTTCCTGGGAGAACTCGCCGCCGATCAGGACCGCCTCGGGCCCGCCAGGAGCCAGGCGCATGATCGTGAACAGGATCATCGAGACGCCGACCAGCATCAGCGCGGCGAAGCCGACGCGCTTGGCGACGTAGGTCCTGAGGCCCGACTCCATGGCTCAGCTGGTCCCGCTCGCCGTGAGCCCGCGGATGAAGTGGTCGAGGAAGGCGCTGTAGAGGATGGCGACCGGCAAGCCGACGATGAGGCCGGCGGCCATCAGCGCGCCCCAGTAGTAGACGTCGCCGCGGATCAGCGCCGTCGCGACACCGACCGTGACCGTCGTCTGATCGCGCGGCGCGACGTAGACGACCGCGTAGAGCGATTCCTGCATCGCGAGCGTGAAGGCGAAGATCGCGGCGATGACGATGCCGGGGCGGGTCAGCGGGAGCACCACGCGGAGCACGCCGCCGACGAGCCCGCAGCCGTCCACCCAGGCCGCTTCCTCGATCTCGCGGGGCAGCGTCTTGAAGAAGCCGGTCAGGATCCACGTGCAGAACGGAATCGTGAACGTCGGATAGACGACGACCAGCGCCCACCAGGAGTCGAAGAGGCCGAGCGCGCCGACGATCCGCGCCAGCGGCAGGAAGATGATGATCGGCGGCACCAGGTAGGTCATGAACATGGCGATCCCGAGATTGCCAGCGCCGGGTAGGCGCAGCCGCGACAATGCGTACCCGGCGGGCACCGCCGTGACCAGGGTGATCACGACCAGGCAGATCGAGAGCAGCATCGTGTTCACGAACCACACCGGAAAGTAACTGTGATGGAGCAGCGTCACGAAATTCTTCAGAGTCGGCGCCGCGTGAAACCAGAACGGCACCAGGTCCATCCGGTAGAGGTCGGATTCCTCCTTGAACGCGGTGACCGCCATCCAGTAGATCGGGAATACCGCGACCATCACGAACGGAGCGAGCCCGAGATAGATGAGTACGCTCCGCCCGAGCCGCCGGCGGGCCCGCGGCGTCATGGAGCTGAGTCCCGCGCTCAGGGGATCGGCGCGACGTCCACGAACGCGGAATTGAACGGCGCCGCGCCGGCCGGCGAGGCACGGTCGACGGTCAGCACGTTGGCGCAGCCGCGCATGTCGGCCCCGGCGGCGTCCGGGGTGAACCAGGCGCCTTCCTTGATCGAGACCACGCCCGGCGCGATGCGGTCGGTCACCCGGGCGGGCAGGCGCGTCTCCCCGCGCGCGTTGAAGACGCGCACGGTCTGGCCGTCGGCGATCCCGCGCGCGGCGGCGTCGGCGGTGTTGATCCAGACGTCGTCGACGTCGGCACGCGCGAGGATCGGCTGGTTGCCGTGGATCGAATGCGTGCGCGCGCGCGACTTCGGCGTGACCATGCGCAGCGGATATCGCGTGTCCACGCCGTCGTCGATCCACGTCGGAATCGGCGGGATCACGCCGAGCCCGTAGGGATCGGGCTTGGCGGCCAGGGTCATCGAGTAGATCTCGATCTTGCCGGACGGCGTCGTGAACGGATGACGCTCGGGGTCGCGGATCTCGCGCGCGAAGGCGACGGCGTCGTCGGGCGCCGGCAGGCGCGCCAGGCCGCGCTCGCGAAACGCGTCGAAGTCGTCGATCACGCCGCTGGTCAGCTCGCGCAGCCATTCCTCTTCGGTCTTGTCGTTGTAGCCGGCGATCCCGAGGCGGCGCGCCAGCTCGGCGCAGATGTCGAAGTCGTTCTTGCATTCGCCCATCGGCGCGATCGCCTGCTTCATGAAAATCGCGTAGTGGCCGGCGCCGGCCCAGGGCGTGTGCACGTCGTTGCGCTCCCAGAACGTCGTCGCCGGCAGCACGATGTCGGCGAAGCGCGCCGTAGGCGTGAGGAAGTGGTCGTGGGCCACCATGAACTCCAGACGCTGCGCCGCGGCCATGATCCGCGAGACGTTGGGGACCTGATTGAAGAGGTCGCCGGCGACCGAATAGATCATCTTGATGTCGGCCGGATAGCCGCCGGCCCGGCCGCGATCGAGCAGATCGGCGAGCAGCGAGGTGGCGACCCGCGCGCCGGTGGGATTGGTCCCCGCCGGCAGCAGCCGAATGCCGCAGCGGCCGGTCGCGCCGTTGCTGGTGCCGGAGTTGCCGCCGGGGATGCCGACGTTGCCCGTCATCGCGGCGAGCGCGTAGGCCGCGCGATGGAACTGCTCGCCGTGGATCGTGCGCCCGGGAGCGTAGCCGCAGTGGAGCGCCGCGGGCTTCTCCGTGGCGAAGTCCACGGCGAGCCGTTCGAGCCTGGCCGCCGGCATCCCGGTGATCTGCTCGGCCCACGCCGGCGTCTTCCGCACCCCGTCGGCCTCGCCCATCAGGTATGCGCGATACGAGGCGCCGGGCGGCGCGCCCGGCGGCAGGTGCGCATCGTCGAAGCCGAGCACGTAGCGGTCCAGGTAGCTCTGGTCTTGCAAGCCCTGGCTCGCGATGACGTAGGCCATCGCGATCAGCGCCGCGGCGTCGGTCGAGGGGCGAATGAAGATGTGCTCGTCGGCCACCTGATGGCTCGTGCGTGTCCGGCGCGGGTCGACGCACACGATGCGCACGCCATCCTCCTTGGCGCGCTTGAGGTACTGCATGGTGCCGGTGCCGAACGTCCCGTCGCCGGGGCTCCAGCCCCACATGACGATGAGCCGCGAGTTCACGTAGTCGATCGGCTCGCGGCCGGCGCTCTTGTAGTCGGCCTTGGCGCCATAGGTCTGCTTGACGGCGAAGATCTCCGCTTCCGACGAGAGGTTGCTCCATAGCTCGGTGCAGCCGCCGAACATGTGCAGGAAGCGCTGGCTCACGCCGCGTCCGTGCAGGGTCGAGAGGCTGCCGGTGCGCGAGCAGTCGAGGATTGCGGCCGGTCCGTAGGTATCGCGCACGCGCCGCATCTGACTCGCGACCTCGTCGAGCGC
>Ga0075434_100002155_pt1 | contig 17149 bp, 14 predicted proteins | sample RhiMethybrSRZTD3_FD_75298 | JGI IMG/M metagenome (GOLD analysis project Ga0075434, IMG submission 75298) | Populus rhizosphere microbial communities from Tennessee, USA - Rhizosphere MetaG P. TD hybrid SRZTD3 | ecosystem: Host-associated > Plants > Roots > Rhizosphere > Soil | place: USA... | reverse complement strand
ACGGGACGTATACGCGCATGTTGTAACCTTCGCGGCGCAGCCGGTGCTGGAGGTCGCGGCGGACGCCGTACAGCATCTGAAATTCGTAGCGCGCGTTCGAGATGCTCTTCTGCTTCGTGAATGCATTGGCGTGATCGATGATATCCGCGTCATGCGTGGCAATGCCGGGATAGTTGCCACGCAGCAGTAGCTGCTCCATGCAAGCGACGTAATTGGCATCGACGTCGCGCTTATCAGGGAAGGCGACTTCTTCCGGCTCCTTGTACGCGCCCTTGCAGAGTCGCACGCGCGCACCGAGCCCGATCATGTCTTCTACATCGTCTTTGGTACGTCGCAGATAGGACTGCAGCACGACCCCCACCGCGTTGCCGAATTCCGGATAAAAAACATCCTTGAAAAGTCGGAGCGTTTTGGCGGCATAGCTCGACTGCTCCATGTCGATGCGCACGAACGACTGATGCTGCTTCGCCTTGCCGATGACGGCGCGCATGTTGTCGATGCACAGTTGCTCGTCGATGTCGAGGCCCATCTGCGTGAGCTTGACGGAAACGTTGGCGCTGGCCTGGGCGGCGTGAATGCGGTCGAGCAGATCCAGATACGTGCGACAGGCGCGCTGTGCTTCCTCGACGTGCAGCACCGATTCACCGAGCAGGTCGAGCGATGCGGACAGGTTGCTACCGTTGAGGTCGCGGACCGTGGCGATCGCCTCGTCGAGCGTTTCGCCAGCGACAAAGCGGGAGGCCAGCTTGCGGGCGAGCCGGTTCTTCCGCACGAAGCCAAAGATCCTCGGCTGCTCGCTCAACCACAGGAACGTGGCGCGCAGCATCAGGCGTAGAATTTCGTTCCATCGCGGGCCTGCTCCCGCAGCACATCCGCCGGCGCAAACCGCGCGCCATGACGCTCCGCCAGGCGCTCGAGATCGGTTACGATCCGCTCCGCTCCGAGATCGTCCGCATAGCGCAGCGGGCCGCCGCGGAACGGGGGGAAGCCGAATCCGAAAATGGCGCCGATGTCGCCGTCACGCGGATTGTGCACGACGCCTTCGCCGACCGCACGCGCCGCTTCGTTGACCATGGGGAGCACCAGCCGCTGCAGGATTTCGGCAGGCCTGGGCCCGCCATTCGGATGGACACCGAGCAGCTCGTAGACGCTCGGATCGACGCCACGCTTCTTGCCCCCATTATAGAGGTAGAAGCCTCGACCCGATTTACGGCCCAAACGTCCGGCCTTCACCAGCGCCGTGACACCGGGACCGCTCGAAGGCGGGATGATGTGATCGCCATAGGCCTCCTGCATCACCCCCGCGACTTTCACCGCGACATCGAGTCCGACTTCATCGAGCAACGTCACCGGCCCGACGGGAAAGCCAAACCGCACGGCGAGACTGTCGATTTCCTCGATCGATGCGCCTTCCGCCAGGAGATGGCCGATTTCGTTGCCGTAGGGCGCCAGAATTCGGTTCACCCAAAAGCCGGGGCTGTCGCGCACGACGATGACTGTTTTCCCCATGCGACGGCCGAACGCGACCGCCGTGCTCACGGTTTGCGGCGCGGTGCGCGCGCCCGGAATCACCTCGAGCAGCGGCATCTTGGCGACGGGCGAGAAGAAGTGCATGCCAATCACGCGCTCCGGCGCGCGCGCGGCCTCGGCAATGCGCGTGATGGGAATCGTCGACGTATTGGAGGCAAAGACACCATCGGACGGCAGCATCGGCTCGATCTCACGCAAAACCTGTTGCTTGACGCCCAGATCTTCGAACACCGCCTCGATGGTCAGCTCGGCGCGCCCGAACCCGGCGTAGCTGTCACCGCCCGAGAGCAGAGCGACGAGGCGCGCGTACTCGTACTTGTTGATGCGGCGACGCTTCAGGCGGTCATCGAGAATCGCGCGCGCGGACAGAATTCCCTGCGAGACTCGCGCGACATCGGCGTCTTTCATGCGCACATCCACTTCGGCCTGCGCCACGGCCGTGCCCGCGATTCCCGATCCCATGAACCCCGAACCCACAATGCCGAGACGCTGTACGCGGACGGGAGGCGGCGCGTTGGCAACGCCGGGATCCTTCTTGAGCTGATTGGTCGCGAAAAAAATCTGGACCAGCTTCCGAGAGACATCGGTCACGGCCAATTGGCCAAACAGCTGCGCCTCGCGCTTCAGTCCTTCGTTGATTCCGTGCTTGAGACCGTATTCGACCGCCTCGAGCGCGGCGAGCGGGGCGGGATAGTTTCCCCCGGTGCGCTCGAGCACCTGCTTGCGAGCCGCTCGAAAGACGATCCGGCGGCCGAGCGGATTGCCATCGAGCAGAAAGCCGAGAAAACCACCGAGCCGTTTGCGCTTGGGTCGCCAGCCACCTGCCATCCGCTTGGCGGCGGCGATCGTCACGTCCCGCAGGATCGGCGCGGGGACGAGCTCGTCCACCATGCCGAGTCGAAACGCTTTCGCCGCGCGCTCGCTCTTGCCGGCGAGAATGATGTCCAGCGCGGCGCGCGCACCGATGAGCCGCGGAAGGCGCTGGCAACCGCCGGCACCCGGCAGAATGCCGAGCTGCACTTCGGGCAGACCGATCTGCGTCTTGGGGTGATCGGTGGCCACGCGGTAGCGGCACGCGAGCGCGAACTCGAACCCGCCGCCCAGGCAGGCGCCGTGGATACCGACGGCGATGGGTTTGGGAAAGCGCGCGACGCGATCGAGCATTTCCTGGCCATCGGCCGACAGACGCTCCGCTTCAGCCGCGGACTTCAGCTGTACGAATTCCTCGATGTCGGCGCCGGCGATGAAATTTTCGGGCTTACCTGAAAAGAACGCGACCGTCTGGACTCTGGGATCGTCGGCGAGCGCCGCAAAGCAGGCAAGAAACTCATCCTTGACCGCCCGCGAGATCACGTTGACCGGCTGACCCTTCAAGTCGAGCACAACCACGGCAACGCCGTCTTGCACGTCCCACGTGACGGCGGGCGCGACGCGCGATGACGGCGGTGCGAGCGTCGCCATCAGCGGCGTTCCAGGACGATCGCGATGGCCATCCCGCCCTGCGCGCAGATCGATATCAGCCCAAACTGCACATCGCGACGCTTCATTTCATTCGACAGTGTGGTTACGAGCCGGCCGCCGGTCGCACCGAACGGATGGCCGATGGCGATCGAGCCGCCCATGACGTTGATGATGTCCTCGTTGATCTCCCAGCCTTTGGCCGCGAAGCCCTGCAGGTTCGAGAGCACTTGCGAGGCGAACGCCTCATGAATCTCGATCAGGCCCAGGTCTTTCCACTGAATCCCGGCGCGCTCCAGCGCGCTGGGGACCGCAAAGATCGGCGCCTGCAGGAGCTGCCAGCCGGGATCCACGGCCGCCACTGCGTGCGAGCGGACATAGGTGAGCGGCTCATAGCCGAGCGCCCGAGCCTTATCATCGCTCATCAGGAGGACCGCGGATGCGCCGTCGGTGAGGGGCGATGAGTTCGCCGCGGTAACACTACCGTAGCGGCGATCGAACACCGGTTTGAGCTTCGCCATCTGCTCGAGAGACGTATCGGTCCGAATCCCGTTGTCCTGTTGCACGACGGGTCCGCCGGACCGGCTCGGCAGCCATGGTGCGATCTCGGCCGTCAAGCGGCCGTCGGCAGTGGCTTGCGCTGCCAGCTTGTGGCTGCGCAAGGCCCAGCGGTCCTGCTCCTCACGAGAGATATGATTCTCCTTCGCCATCTTTTCCGCCGACTGGCCCATCGTCTCTCCGGTGGACGGCTCCGCAATCGCCGGTGAGACCGGGACCAGGTCCCGCGGCCGAACTTTGGCGAACGTGCGTAACCGTGCTCCCAGCGATCGGGCCTTGCTGGCCTCGACGAGAATGTCCGCGAGGCGGCGGGAGGCGAGGATCGGAATGCCGGAGAGCGATTCCACACCGCCGGCCAACACGACGTTCGCGTTGCCGAGCGCGATCGCATCGGCCGCGTCTGCCACAGCCTGGCCGCTGGAGGCGCAGGCACGGTTTACCGAATAGGCGGGGATCTCTTTGGGAAACTGCGGCAGGAGGCTCACCTCGCGTGCCACGTTCGGCACGAGCGGCGAAGCCACGACCTGCCCGAAGATCACGTCGTCCACATCGCTGCCATCGAAGTTCGTTCGCTCGAGCAGCTCGCGCGCAGCGTAGCGCGCGAGGTCCACGGCAGCGGCGTCCTTCAGCACCGTCCCCGCTTTTGCAAATGGTGTGCGGACGCCGGCGATCACCGCTACGCGACGGCCGTTGAGACTCGGCATTAGATTCTCTCCCCTCCTGTCCTCACCCCCTCGACCCCGCTCAAAACACGGAGACTCGGGTGAGGTTCGAAACCTACCACCTGCCCCAAGTGGAGGGGAGTTGGAGCAAGCGCGAGCCGCGGCCCTGGCAAGCATGGCCGAGACCCCAGTGGATCTTCTGATCATTGGCGGCGGCATTACCGGGGCGGGCATTGCGCGTGATGCGGCGCTGCGTGGTTACCGCACGGCGCTCATCGACAAGGCTGACTTCGGCGCCGGCACGTCATCGCATTCTTCGCGGCTCGTCCACGGCGGCATCCGGTATCTCGAGCAGTTCGCGTTCCATCTGGTGTTCGAAGCCAGCCGCGAGCGTCGCGTGCTTCTCACGATCGCGCCGCATCTCGTGCGCCCGCTCGCGTTTCTCTTTCCGGTGTACCGCGGTGCCCGCGTTCCGGCCTGGCAACTCCGGGCCGGGATGTGGCTGTACGATGTGCTTTCATTATTTCGCAACGTGCGCCGGCATCGTTGGCTGCGCCCGAAGAAAGTGCGCCGTGTCGAGCCGGGTCTACGAGATAAGGGACTGGTGGGGGCGGCGCTGTACTACGATGCGCAGACCGACGATGCACGCCTGGTCGTCGCGACCGTGCGGAGCGCTGTGCGCGCCGGCGCGCTGGCGGCGAATTACGTCGAGACAACGGCCTTGCTCAAGCCCGACGGTCGCGTGCGCGGCGCCGTCGTCCGCGATGTGTTGACGGGCGAAACGATGAATATCCGCGCCCACGTCGTTGTGAACGCGACGGGCCCATGGTCGGATCAAATCCGCCGTCTCGACGACCCGAACGCCGCGCCCGTCATGCGTCTCACGAAAGGCGCGCACGTCATCGTGCCGCGCAAGCGATTGGCCAACGAGCACGCCGTTACGCTGTTCTCGCCGGTCGACGGTCGCGTGATGTTCGCGCTGCCCTGGGGAGACCTCTCCTACATCGGCACGACCGACACGGATGCCGACGCGCCACCCGACAAACTGCGCGTCACCGCCGCCGATGTGACCTATCTGCTGCGCTCGGCCAATGCCGCCTTTCCGGACGCGCGCCTCAATCAGGGCGATGTCATATCGGCATGGGCGGGACTTCGTCCTTTGTTGCGCGAGGAAAGCCTAAATCCGTCGCAAGTGACGCGAGAGCACCGCGTGCTCGAGAGCCCACAGGGGCTGATCTCTATCGTCGGCGGAAAGCTGACGACGTATCGCATCATGGCGCGCGATGTGGTGGACCGTGTCGCGGCACGCCTGCACGAGCTGGACGGCCGGCCTCGCGCCAAGCGTCCGCCCACAGATCGCCAGCCGCTGCCGGGCGGTGAGGCGGCGGAGCTCGACGTCCTGGTGGAGTCGGCACGCGCGCGCGGTGCCGCGGAGGCGACGGCGCGGCACCTGGTCGCGAATTACGGCAGCGAAGCGGCGGCGGTGCTCAATCTGGTGGACCGCGATCGCCGGCTGGGCGAGAACATGATTGCCGGCCGTCCGGAGATCTGGGCCGAAGTCGCGTACGCGGTCGAGCGGGAGATGGCAGTCCGAGTCCAGGACGTGTTGGTCCGACGGCTCCATCTGTTCTACGAGGTCGCGGACCACGGACAGTCGGTTGTGCCGAGAGTCACCGCTCTCATGAAACAGCTCCTCGGCTGGGACGATTCCCGTGAGGCCGAGGAGCTGCGGGACTACTTTCAGGTGGTCGAACGAGGCCGTATTACGGCTTAACCTTCACGTGCGGATTGACGTGCACATGCGGATTGACGTGCACGTGCACGTCGCCGTCGTCGTCGTCGTCGATCTGCCGCAGCGCCCACGTTGCCGCGTGCCGGACTGAAGGAATTTCGTCGCGCTGAGCGGCAGTGAGACCTTCCAGCGCCCGTGGGCTCTCGATCTCTCCCAGCGCCCAGGCGGCGGTCGTCCGAACGTCTTCATCCTTGTCTTTCAGTGCGCCGAGCAGCGGATCCACCGCGGAAGCGTCTTCGATTTCTCCCAGCGCCCACGCTGCCATAATGCGTGTGTCGGCATCATCGTCTTTCAACGCGAGAGCCAAGGCCGGAACGGCGCCGCGGTCCTCGATCTCACCCATCGCCCAGATCGCTGTCTTGCGCACATCGCTCACGGGATCGCGCATGAGCGTCTCCAACGGCGTGATCCCCTCAGCGCTCTCGATTTCGCCCAAGGCCCAGGCGGCCTGCTGGCGTACGCGCGCGTCGCGGTCTTTCGTCGCGGGAACGAGGACATCGACACTGGACTTGTCCTCGATTTCACCAAGAGCCCAGACCGCTGAGAGCCGCACTTCCACCGACTCGTCCTTCAACGCAGTGCTCAACGCCTGCACCGCGTGGGCATCCTCGATTTCACCGAGCGCCCACGCCGCAGTGCGTCGCACTTCGGGGGCGCGATCGCTCAGTGCTTTGGTCAACGCAGCGATCGCCGATTTATCCTCGATTTCTCCCAAAGCCCAGGCGGCGGTCGTCCGTACCGCGGGGCTGTCGTCCTTGCCGAGCGCGTCGCTCAGCGGCCCGATGGCGCGCGCGTCCTCGAGCTCACCCAGTCCGAGCGCGCCTGTTTCGCGCAGATCGGCGCGCGTCTCGCGTAGCATGCCGATAAAAAGGTTATAGCTCTCGCTGCCGCCGTGATTGCCGAGCGCCCGCGCCGCGATGTTGCGCACACAGCGGTTGTCGTCCCGAATGAACGCACTGAAGGCGCGCCGGACGCTCGGGTCTGTGGGCTTTCTGCCCTCATGCATGTTGATCGACACGCCACCGAACCCACCACCCGGCATCGGCGTGGGAGTGGGCATGGGCTGAGGCATCGGCATGGTGGGCTCGGAAAAGTTGTAGCCCCACCAGCCTCCATAGTTGGTCAACGCCTGGCCCGCCAACGCGCAGACGGCAGAATCGCTGGCTTTGAGTTGACTCAGCACGCGCGTGACCGTGGCCGAGTCGAGTGCCGGCCGATCCTGCGCAGCGAGCAGCAAAACAGCAAAAAGAGGCGCAATCATACGATTCCTGGGTGAGAGGATACGCCGGTTTGGATAGGTCTAGCGGCTCAAAGGTTGCCGGGTCCCGAAATGCCGGTATTATCTCGCCCAGTGCACCCCTGGTGTTCGGCCGTTCTGCTCGGCTTCACTTGCATTGTTGGCTGCTCCCGGCCCGCTCCCGCCCCCCCGCGGGCCGCGGCTGCCTCCGATTCGCTTATCCCCACAGGTGCGTATGGCGACGCGGTGCGGCGCGGGCGCGCGCTCCTCACGGCGACGCGAGACAGCTTGCCCGGCCATGTCGGCAACAAGCTGCGGTGCACGAGCTGTCATCTCGACGAGGGGCGGCGCGAGACGGGTTCATGGGTGGGCGCGTTCGCGCATTATCCCCAGTACCGCGGCCGCAGCGGGATGGTCGAGACGATCGAGTACCGCGTGAACGACTGCTTTCGCCGCAGCATGAACGGCACGGCACTGGATCCCGCGAGCGCCGACATGCGGGACATCGTCGCCTACCTCGCGTTTCTGTCGCGGGGCGTTCCCGTATCATCTCCGGCCGTGAACACTCGGCTGCAGAAGTGGGCCGCGTTCAAAGCCGACACGGTGGATGGCGCGCGCGTGTTCGGGTCGATCTGCGCCAAATGTCACGGCGTCGCAGGCGAGGGAACCGGCACCGCGCCGCCGCTCTGGGGGCCGCAGTCGTACAACATCGGGGCGGGGATGTCGCGGGTGCGCACCGCCGCCGAGTTCATCAGTCGCAACATGCCGTTCGACGCGCCGGGCACGCTCAGCGACAGTCAGGCCTTCAACGTCGCCGCGTACGTCAACGCGCATCCCCGGCCGGATTTTCCGGGGAAGGAGAATGATTGGCCGAAGGGTGATCCACCACCGGATGTCGCCTATCCCACACGAGCACATCACTAGGAGGCAGCATGTACAGACGTGGATTTCTCGGTCGTCTGGCCGCAACCGCGGCCGCCGGAGTCGCGGGACTGACGCCGCTTCGACTCGAAGCGCAGCCGCGCTCTGGGCCGGTCACCGGCGCCGATCCGTCCTTTGAGACGTGGCTGAACCGGATCAATGGGAAGCACAAGATGCTGTTCGATGCGCCCGAGGCGAACAGCGGCATGCCCGTCGTCTGGCCGCGCGTGTGGCTCAACGGCAACAACGAGAACTACGCGACCAAGGATGCCGACAATTCGGCCGTGATCGTGCTACGCCATGCGGCGATTCCGATCGCCATGCAGGATGCGCTGTGGGCGAAGTACAAACTGGGCGAGGTGTTCAACATCAAAGCCGGCGACGCCCCCGCAACGAGCAACATCTACGCGAAGGTGCTGCCGCTGCCGCTGCCTGGCACCGGTACCGAAGCCTTGCTCGCGAGTGGCGCGCAGATCGGTTGCTGCAACGTCGCGCTCACGGTGTACAGCGGCATGGTCGCGCAGAAGATGGGAATGGATGCCGCGGCGGTGAAAGCGGAGTGGGTGGCGGGGCTGATTCCGGGCGTGCAGGTCGTCCCTTCCGGGGTCCTCGCCGTGGCACGCGCTCAAGAGAAGGGATGCGCGTACTGCTTCGCCGGGTGAAATGATGTTCGACGGGTGCGGATGACGATGGGTAGGGGCGCAGCATGCTGCGCCCCTACGTCGATTGTGACATGACTCACGCGTGTACGGGCCGCGGGGAGGGAACCCGCGAACCCGTGTCCGGTCACCGGGTAAGGAAAGCCGCACCATAACCCGGAGGACCGGATGATGATGCGACGCAGTCTCGCAGCACTCGTGCTGTTGCTCGGCGTAGCCGGTGTGTCCCGCGCGGCGGCCCAACGCGCGCACTTTGGCGTGCACGCCGGCTACAACACGGACCAGGACGACTGGCTGATCGGCGCACAGCTTCATCTGCCGCTCTCGGCCTCCGTCGAGCTGTATCCGTCGTTCGATTACTACTTCGTCGATTCCGGATCGTTGGTCGGCTTCAACGGCGACCTGCACTTTCGGACACCGGGCGCGCCGCTATACCTCGGCGGCGGTCTGAACATCCTGAAGCAGAGCTCAAACTCGGACACGGGATTTGATTTGTTTGGCGGGTTGGAAACGCGCTACGGCCGCTCGCACCCGTATCTCGAGGTGCGTGGACTATTTCACGACAACACGACCGTGCAGCTGCTGTTTGGTTTGAATTTGACGCTGTACTGAACGGCGGCGAAGCGCGCGAAGAGGCGGCGAGGGGCGGCAAACCTCTCGTCGCTTCTTATTTCCAGCCTCGCAAGCTCCTGACAAAATCGTGCAGAACTAAGAACTTCTCATACAACCGCACACCTTTTCGCTTCCGCCCGAACTCCGCAAACAATTCCCGTAACCGGCCTCGCCGTCCCACGTAAAACCGAAACGTCTCGGCGAAATCCTCCTGCGGATGGGTGGCGGCATACGCGCTGACGTAGTCGGTCAATGTCGTGGCAATACGACGCCGCTCGAAGTCCACCCAGTGCTCGTCCGCCACGCGGTACGCCTTGCGCACCTCGCCGAAGGCGCGACGGAAGCGACCCGTGCGCGTCCAGGACCAGTGATGATAGAGGAAAGAGTGGCCGAGCTCGTGGAGAAGCAGGCCGGTCAGCATGTTCCAGGAGATCTCGTCGCGACGGCGCTTGCCGGTCACGTAGCGGCGATCGAGCTCGATCACCTTAGGCGCGCGCGGCGCGACGCCGGAGACCCCGGGGCGCAGTGCCACGCGATAATGCCAGTCGCGAATTCGAGAGACGATCAACAAACGCCGCGCGCGGCGCAGCGCCCGCGGAATCAGATCGCGTCCCGTAGCGTCCTCGCCGCACCAGGGACAGGTCGCCATCCAGTCGTCCACGCCGCGGTCGCAGTGCGGACAGACATTCTCGAAATCGTCGTAGCGCCAGCTTTGGACGCGGCCGCACCAGGGACAGAAGCGCATCGGGTACATCACGCCGCCGCCACAACCCCAGTCGCAGCGCGCGTGGAACTTGAATCCCTTCGGCGCCTTGAGCGGCTCCTCGCTCGAGTCCTCGTCCTGAATGTTGCGCCCACACCAGGGGCAGAACGACGACGAGTCCGACACGATCCAGCCGCAGTACGCGCATTCGGCACCAGTCTCGCGCTGTGTATCCTTCCACTCGAGGCGGCGACTGCAGCTCGGGCAGTAGCTCCAGAAGCGCTCGAGCTCCGTGTGGCAGCGCGGGCAGCGCAGCTCGGGGGTGGGGACTTCGCGCTTGCTCACCGGGCCATCGCCTCGTCCACGATGCGCTGGATGAACGCGTTGTACTTGAGTCCCGACTTCTCGGCCGCCTCCGCCATTTCATGCTCGGCGGCGATAAAGGGATTGGGATTGACCTCGAGCACATAGACTTCGTCGTCATGCGCGAGGCGCACGTCCACGCGGCCGTAGTCCTGCAGCCACAGGGCGTGGAACGCCGTGCTGCAGATCTCGCCGATGCGGGCGGTCAACGCCTCCGAGACGCCTTTGGCGAACACGTTCTTGATCTTCTTTTTCTTGCGGTAATCCTCATCCCACTTGGCCTTGTACGTCGCGATGCGGTGTTCCGCCGTCTCGGGCTCGCCGAACGTCATTTCCGTGAGCGGCAGGACCTGCAGCTTGTCGTTGCCGATCAAGCCGACGTAGACCTCGCGGCCTTCGACCAGCTCCTCGACGATGGCGGCCTGGTGGTACTTGCCGTGAATGAACTCGACGCGCTGCCACAGCGAGGCGTCGTCCTCGACGACGGACGCCTGCGCGATGCCGATCGACGCGTCTTCGAGCAGCGGCTTCACGATCAGAGGGAACCGCAGCTCCGACGGGCGGACCAGTTTGTCGCCTTCGTGGAACTCGGCGAACGCGGGAACGCGGATCCCGTGATAGGCCAGGATCTTCTTGGTGAGTGACTTGTTGCGCGCCACGAGCAGCGCGGTCGGCGAGGAACCGGTGTAGCGATAGCCATACATATCGAGCAACGCCGCAATCGCGTACTCGTGCCGGGCGTTCTTCCGGAAGCCCTCGCAGCCGTTGAACACGAGCTTGGGCTGGAAGTCGGCCAGTTTCTTGAGCAGCGGCGCGACGTCGTCGCCGATGCCGATCATCAGGACGTCGTGCCCGCCCGCGATCAGCGCGCGCGCGACGTCGTACTCTGCCTCCTCGACCTTCTGCTCCACCTCGCGCTTGAACGCGGCATCTTCCCACTCGGGATTCGGCGAATCGAAAATGACCGCGATCTTCATGATGCCTCAGCGGCCGCCAGAGAAGTGGATGTCGAGTCTGCTTACGCGCTGCATGTCCCGCTTCACCGTCGTGAGCCCGATGAGGATGATGATGCCGCCCAGCATGCCGACCGCAGGCAAGAGCAACATCGCCGCCCGAAGACTCCCGGTTCGGTCGGACAGATAACCGATCAGGGGCGGCGCGAGTGCGTCACCGGCGAGATGCGAAAACAGCACGAAGGCGCCCAGTACCGACGCCTGCACCGCCGGCGGCACGACGTCGAGGATGACCGCCGCGAGCGGCCCATTGTACCAGGTATAAAAGAAATACGTCGCCAGGATCAGTGGCGCGAACCAGTGCAGGTCCTGGACCATGAGCAGCGCCACGCAGATCGGCGCACCGAGGACGAATCCCGCACCGGACACCAGGACGCGCCCGCCCTGCCAGTGTTGGTGAAAGCGGTCGGCGAGACGACCGCCGGCAAGCGCGCCGACCATACCGCCCGCGAGCGCCCAGAGTCCGAACTGTGCGCCAACCTGCGCGACCGAGAGTCCGTGCGCGCGCTGCATGAACGCCGCGGCCCAGGCGATCAAGCCATTCACCGCGAACGTCACCATGGCGCCGCCGAGGAACACCCAGATCAGAGTCGGCGTGCGCAGCACCAGCCCGGCGGCGTCCAGGAAGTCGTCGAATGCGTCGGCCGCGACAGCGCCGGCTTCCGTCGTGCGCTTCACGGCGAGCGGCACGAGTCGCCAAACAGTCCACGCAGCCCCGATGCTGATGGCGATACCGAACAGCGCGGTGCCGATCTGTGAGGGGATGCGCTCGAAAAGAGAAAGAAACCCCGTCAACAGCGCCCCGATGCCTGCGCAGATCGCGAGCGGCATGACGTAGTACGTGACGCCACGCATCCCGTGATGCCACCACTTGTTCAGTGTCTCGAGCAGGGGTGGCGGTGGACGCCGATCGAGCTCCCGTATGCGCGACGCGAGCACCGCGAGCACGAGTCCCGGGAAGCCCATCCAGATGAACGCCCAGCGCCATCCATACTTCTCGGCGATGACACCGCCAAACCAGATTCCGAGCACACCGCCGAGCGCCATGCCGACGGAGTAGACGCCGATCGCAAACGCGCGCCGCCGGCCGCGATAGTACTGCGCGATAATCGCCTGCGCGGCGGGGGCGTAGCCGGCTTCACCGAATCCCACGAGCGCGCGGCAGGTAAACAGTTGCCAGAACTTCCGCACGAAGCCGCCGGCTGCGGTCGCCGCCGTCCACACCGCGACGCCCAGCGTGATGACACTGCTGCGCGAGCGCAGATCGCCGATCACGCCGAGCGGCAATGCCGCGAGCGAGAGCACGATGATGTACGCGGAGCCAAGCCAGCCGAGCTGCGCGTCGGTGAGATGCAGGTCGCTCTTGATGGGCTCGAAGACCGCATACACGACATTGCGGTCGAGATAGTTGAAGAGATTGACGAGTGTCAGAAGACCCAGGACGTACATGGCGTACGCCCCGGGCGGTGCGGCCGACTTCCCGCTGTTACGTCGCTCGGCCGCCAGTGGCCGCCTCTGCGCGAGCATCCCGATCGGCTTTTGCTTCGAGATAGGAGTCGGTCAGCTCGCGCATCATGTCCGCGCGCCGTTCGTACAGACGCTTCAGCTTGCGCGGTTTGCGCCGCGCCAGTGCATAGGCCGCCAGAATCGGAAAGCCCACCGTGTTGTCGAGATACGCCACTACCGTGCCCGGCAGCTTGTCCGGATCCACTTTGCCCCAGCTGACCGCTTCCGAGGGAGTCGCACCCGAGAGCCCGCCGGTGTCGGGGCGCGCGTCCGTGAGCTGGAGGTAGTAGTCGTGTCCTTTCTCACTGATGCCCAGGACTTCCTGGATCTGCGGCTCGGTCTGGAGCACGAAGTTCTTGGGGCTGCCGCCGCCAATGATCAGGATCCCGCTCTTGCCGCCGCTCACCTTGGCCGAGAACACAATGGCGGATGTCTCGTTGACGTCGGCGCTCACGTCGAAGCGCAGCTTGCTGCCCGACAGCGCCTGCTCAGCGACGTTCATACCGATGGAGGAGTCGCCGGGAGAAGACGTGTAGATGGGCACCGCGGCCGCGTGCGCCGCGCCGAGCACCGATTTGCGCGAAATGCCCAGCGCCTTTTCGCGCTCGCGGACGTACCCGCCGAGCAGGTAGTGGTACTCGGCCGTGCTCATGGCGCGCTGGAATTCATCGCGCGCCGAGACCTCGCGCACGAAGCGGTCGGTGGACAACAGGACGTCGTAGTCGAAGAAAATGTCGTAGATCCGCACGACGCCCTCTTCGCGCAGCACGACGTCGTCCGCGAACGGCGTGCCGCGGTGCATCGCCATGCCGAGCCCGAAATGCGCGTCGTGGTAGAGATTCGCTCCGGTGGAGACGATCCAGTCCACGAATCCCGCTTCGAGGAGCGGAATGATCGTGGACATGCCGAGACCAGCCGGCGTCATCGCGCCAGTGAGACTCATTCCGACGGTCACGTCGTCTTCGAGCATCCGCTCCGTGAACAATCGACAGCCTTCCGCGAGCCGCCCGGCGTTGTACGCCAGGAACGCGTTCTCGACGAGCTCCGCCACCGTTTCCTTGCCCGTGATCGGATGCGGATTGATGCGCTGGCCGCGCAGGTATTCGTTCTGGGTCATCGCGTCGATTGGCTGACAGGTTGCATGGCACGAAAGGCGCGCGTGCGGCGCTCGCGCGCTTCGATGATCCAGCCGAGCGCTTCTTTCGGCTCATCGGTGACGAGGAAGAGGTTCAGGTCTTCCGGCGAAATCTTACCCTCACCCGCCACTTTTTCCTTCAACCAGTCGGCGAGCCCACTCCAGTACTTGCGGCCGAACAGCACGACGGGGAACTGCTTGACCTTGCCCGTTTGCACGAGGGTCAGCGCTTCGAACAGCTCGTCCATCGTGCCGTAGCCTCCGGGAAAGGTGATGAACGCCGTCGAATACTTGACGAACATCGTCTTCCGCACAAAGAAGTACCGAAAGTTGATGGAGCGCTCCACCCACTGGTTCGTGCCCTGTTCGAACGGCAGCTCGATGTTGCAGCCGATCGACAGACCGCCGCCCTCCTTCGCCCCACGATTCGCCGCTTCCATAATACCCGGCCCGCCGCCGGTGATGATGGCGAACCCCTCCTTGGCCAGCATGCGCGACGTCTCGCGCGCCGCTGCGTAGAACGGATCTCCCTCCAGGGTACGCGCCGAGCCGAACACTGTCACCGCATTGCGGACGTCGGACAGCGTGTCGAAGCCTTCGACGAACTCCCCCATGATGCGCAGCACGCGCCAGGGATCCGTGCTCGTAAACGACGCCCGCCGTTCGACTGGAACGACCTGCGGCGGGGTGAGGAGTTGTTCGTCTTCAGTTAGCGGGCTGCGAGGCGAGGCGCTCGGTTGCTCGGACATGGTCATCCTGCACGTTATAGAAGAAGGGCGAGAACCGGACGTGTCCCGGCCGGCTGTCGGCAATCACGCCGCCTGCGGCCAGGTGCTGTACGGATGCCGCCGGGTCGGGCATCGGAACCATCACGATCGCCGACCGCCGCTCCGGCTCGGCGGCGACTTTGGGCTTGAAACCGGCGTCCCGCAGGCGGACGATGAGGTCTTCAGTGAGCGCGGCTGTGGTCTCACGAATCCGGGGAACACCGATCTCCTCGATGTACTCAAGACCGCCAAGCTGCGCGTAGATGGCAGCCAGCGATGGCGTCCCCATCTCGAAGCGCCGCGCATCGTCATGAAACGTCAACGCGCGTGGGTCGAACGCGAACTGCTCACGCTGCCCGAACCATCCCGAGATCCGCGGCTCGAGCGTTCGCGCCACATCCTGCCGGACATAGAGGAACACGATTCCGGGACCGCCGAGCAGCCACTTGAGACCGCCGGCGACCAGCGCATCGACGCCGGTCTCCTGGACGTCCACCGGAACCTGGCCAACGGACTGGTACGCATCGATCAGACACAGCGCGCCACGCGCGTGCGCGGCCGCTGCGACGCGTTTGATGTCTTGAATCGCACCGGTGGTGAAATACACGTGCGACGTCACGACAAGCGCCGTGCGATCATCGACTGCGTTCGCGATCGCCTCGACGGGTACACTGATCTTGTCAGGACTCTCGATTACCACCAATTCCACACCAGAACCTGCCTTGGCCAGCCACTGGTAGGCCACGGTCGGAAAGTCGAGCGAGGTGATGACGACTTTCGGACGCTTGGTGTAATCGAGCGACTCCGCCACGGCGCTCAGCGCGACGGAGATGCTCGGCGCCAGCGCGATGTCGTGCGGTGCGGCGTTGACGATCCGGCCGTAGCGCGTGCGCAGCTCATCGAGTGCCTGCCACCACACGTCATACCACGCGGCGGCGCCTCGGCTCTGCCAGATATCGAGGTATTCCGCTACCTTGCGGCGAGACCGCTCGCCCAACGCTCCCAGCGAGCAGGTATTCAGGTAGATGCGATCCCTAAAGATGGGAAACTCGCTCCGATAGCGAGCGAGTCCGAGCGCGCGCGGGGCTGCGCTGCTTGCCAGCGTCATAGGCCGGGAATATACAGAAGGAATGCAGCGTATCGCGAGTTGGACCGGGCTGTATTTGCGTTTGGGACTGCGGGCGCTGGTGAATCCGCGACTCGCGGTGGATTTGTTGCGCCTCACGTGGAGTTTCCGCGCCCGCGATTGGTACAGACGCCCGCCATTTTTGCCCCTGCCGCCGCGCGACTATATGCAGTGGCGCATGTTCACCGCGTACGGCGACGCGAACACCGTGCCTCCGGCCCGTGACGTCGTGAATTTCGCGCGGTGGCGGCGCGAGACAATGGGACTGTGAACGAGATAAAGCATCGAGCGACGGCGTTGGGATTTGCGGCGACGGGGATCGCGCGACTCGACAAAAACCCTCACGCCGCTGAGCTCGACCGCTGGCTCGCCGCCGGCCACGCCGGCACGATGACGTATCTCAACCGGCAGGCGGCGAAGCGGAAAGACCCTCGCACCATAATGGCGGGCGCCAAAGCCGCGGTTGTCACACTCACCAACTATTTCCACGGCTCGGCTGACCCCGGGCCGTCAGCCCAGGGTTCCGGGAAGGTCGCGCAGTACGCGTGGTCCTCGGACTACCACGGAGTCCTCGGCGAGCGTCTCGAACAGCTCGCGGCCGAAATCCGCCTTCTCGTTCCCGGCTCCCAGACCCGCTGCTACGTCGACGCCGGACCCGTGCCCGAGCGCGAGCTCGCGCAGCTCGCGGGCCTCGGTTGGATCGGCAAGAACATGATGCTCATCCACCCCGAGATCGGGTCGTTCACGTTCATCGGCGTCGTGCTGACAGACGCGGATCTCGAGCCCGACCTGCCGTTCGACGCGGACCGCTGCGGCACCTGCCGGCGCTGCCTGGACGCGTGTCCCACGCAGGCGTTCGTCGGTCCGCGCGATCTCGACGCGCGCGCATGCATTTCGTATCTCACCATCGAGCACCGCGGCGACTTCAGCGTGCTCCAGGCTTCGCAGGTCGGCGAGTGGGTATTTGGGTGCGACGTCTGCCAGGACGTCTGTCCCTGGAATGTGAGCTTCGCTCAAGCGACCGCCGATCCCGACTTCGCCGCGCGTGTGGAGGTTGCCGAGCCCGATATCGAGGCGCTGGCGGCGATGGACGAGCAGGAGTTCGAG
>Ga0075434_100002153_pt1 | contig 17151 bp, 15 predicted proteins | sample RhiMethybrSRZTD3_FD_75298 | JGI IMG/M metagenome (GOLD analysis project Ga0075434, IMG submission 75298) | Populus rhizosphere microbial communities from Tennessee, USA - Rhizosphere MetaG P. TD hybrid SRZTD3 | ecosystem: Host-associated > Plants > Roots > Rhizosphere > Soil | place: USA... | reverse complement strand
GCACGCCGAACTGCTCCACCGGTCGGTTGCCGTACTGCGGCAACAGCAGCTCGGCGGCCGTGCGCGCGTTCCTGATTTGCACGCGCTCGCGGGCGGCTCGCGTCAGCGTCCGTCGTCCCAGCTCGACCGCCGCCAGAATCTGCGCGGCACGGGCGCGGCCGATGCCCGTAATCGCGACCAGCTCGTCGTACCGCGTGCGCACCAGCCCGTGCGGCCCGCCGGCGACGGCGAGGACTGCGTTCGCCAGGTCCAGGGCGCTCGCGCGAGCGCCGCCATGTCCGAGCACGATCGCGAGCAGCTCGTTGTCGCCGAGCGCGGCCGCGCCGAGCCGCTGCAGCTTTTCACGCGGCCGATCGTGCGGCCGGACGGCCTTCATCGTACACCATACCCTGCTATACTTTTGTGTTGATGCCTCGCCTGCCCGTCCTGCTGTGCACGATCGCGTTGCTCGTGCCAAGCGCAGGATGTTCGGAACCTCCCCAGAAGGAAATCGATCGCGCGCAACAGGCCATTGATGCCGCGCGTGCCGCCGGCGCCGAGCAGTACGCGCCCGAGACCTACAACGCGGCCACCGCCGCGCTCAAACAGTCACACGAAGCGGTCGACCAGCGGGACTACCGGCTCGCGCTGTCGCGCGCCGTCGACGCCGGCGATCGCGCGCAGGAGGCGACGAAGGAAGCCACCGACAACAAGGCGAAGGCGCGGCGCGACGCCGAATCGGCCATCAATGCCGCCAACGCGGCGCTCATGCAGCTCGAAGCGCGGATCAAGACGGCCGAAGCGGCGCGCGTGCCGGCGCGCGAGATCGCGCCCGCGCGCGGCACCGTCCAGGACGCGACCGGCACCCTGCAAAAAGCACGCGCAGCCCTGAGCGCCGGCGATTTGCCGGCGGCGCGCAGCACCGTCGAGGGGCTGGAAAGCCAGATTCGTTCGGAAATCCGCGTCGTGGAGGCCGCGACCACGCTTCGAACCGTGCGCAGGCCGGTGCGCAAGAAGTAGCGTCGCGTCGCAGAGTACGCGCGGTCGCGCGCCGCAGACGATCGCCGAATATGGGACGCGAGCGAGCGCGGCGAAGCGAGCCACGCGCCCGCCTTCGCGCCGAAGGCGCGAAGGCGGATGCAGGGGAGTCCGAGGGGCGAAGCCCCTCGGAGTGATTACGGACGCAGCCAGGCGGCTTCGGCGGTGAGCTCCGCCCAGCCGGTCAAGAACAAACCGTCGTCGGTCCACTCGACACGCTGCGCGCCGCCGGGCGACACGACCTGGACGTCGCGCGCGGCACCGCCGAACTGCATCGCGGCGACGGCGGCCGCGCACGCTCCCGTTCCCGAGGCCTCGGTCGGCCCGACACCTCGCTCCCAAATAAGAATCCGGACGCGATCGCTCGCCTCGACGGTCGCAAGCTCCACGTTCGTCCCTTCGGGGAAATGCGGGTGAACCGCGAGCGCGGCGGCAACCGAGTGGAGCCGCGCCTCCGTTACCTCGCCGAGCACGACACATTGCGGGTTGCCGACGCGGAGCGTCACCGCTTCAACGGCGGCGCCGTTTACGGCGATCTGCTCGCGCGCGATCCGCTCCGGCGGTCCCATCGCCGCACGGAACGTATAGCGTCCGTCCGCGCACCCGAGCAGCTCGAGCCGCTTCACGCCGGCCTCGGTCTCGATGTCGATCGGCGCCTGCTGCCCGGGCATCGCGGCTCCGCGCTGCGATGCGATCCACGCCGCGAGGCACCGGACGCCGTTCCCGGAGATCTCCGACGGGCTGCCGTCGGCGTTGAGCAGCTTCATCGCCGCGCCCCCGCTGGCGGTTCGGTAGACGATCAGCCCGTCGGCGCCGATGCCGCGATGACGGTCGCACACCTCGCGCGCGAATGCGGCGAGATCGGTCCGGCCAGCCATAAAGGCTGGCCCCACGGCACGCCCCTCGACGAGCAGGAAGTCGTTCCCGAACGCATGCGCCTTGACAAGCGTGATCGGAATCATTTCCGGCAGAACGCGAGCAGGTGCCAGCCGAATCGCCGCACGAGCGATCGCGGCAGCGCGTTGAATGCTCCGACGAAGAACGTATTGAACACCATTCCCTTCCACCCGCCGTGCAGCCTCGACTTCACGGGGAACCGCTCCTCGACGATGCGGACGTCCGGGAAGCCGTTCAGGAGCGCGCGGAACTCTCCGGCGCTGTATTTGAGCAGCACCGGCGCGTCTTCATGCTCGAGGGGGACTTTCATGAGTTTCGACAATGCGTTCAACCACGAGATCCGGTTGTACACCTGGAACACGGCTTCGCCGCCCGGTTTGAGCACGCGGCGGCACTCGTCGACGAGCGCCTGCGGGTGGGGTGTGTACTGCACGACCCCATGCGCGTACACGAGATCGAACGAGCCGTCGTCGAACGGCAACCGCTCGCCGTCCGCTTCGCGCAGGTCGGCGTGAAGTCCCTGCTGCTCGAAGTTTCTCCGCGCGAGCGCGATTGCCGACGCCGAGAGGTCGACGCCGGAGACGACCGCGCCGCCTTTTGCGAAGCGCACCAGATCCGTTCCAGCGCCACAGCCGACTTCGAGCACGCGTCTGCCGCGATATCCGTCGAAGTCGACGAGCCGCAGCAGGTGATGCAGCTTTTCGAAATGATACTGATCGAGGTCGGAGAAGAACCCCGGCGTGCCTACAGGGTGCGCCGTAATCTCGAGATCGTGAATGTGGTCGTTCCAGTACGCGCGGACATCGGCTGCAGTCGGAGCCCCGGACGGTGACACGGCGGTCCTACTATAAGATAAAAGGTCCGCCATGCGCCCGCGCGATCTCGCCTCGCTCGAAGCCGGAACGTACGATCTGCTCGTCGTCGGCGGCGGCATCCATGGGCTCGCGAGCGCCTACGAGGCCGCGAGCCGCGGCCTGCGGGTTGCGCTGATCGAGGCCGACGACTTCGGCAGCGGCGCATCCTTCAATCATCAGAAGACGGCGCACGGCGGTCTGCGATCGCTTGGATCGCTGGACCTCGCACGCGCCCGCGAGTCGATCCGGGAGCGGCGCGCGCTGGCGCGAATCGCGCCGTGGTTTCTCCGTCCATTGCCGTTTCTCATCGGCACCTACCGATCAGTGGTGAAGAACCGGGTCGCGCTGCGCGCCGCGTTCAAGTTGGACAGCTGGCTCGGCCGGCATCGCAACGACGGCGTCGAACCGGAACTGCACCTGCCGACGCCGCGCCTCGTCTCGAAAGCGGCGACGCTTCGGCTGTTTCGAGGCATTCGCGAGGACGCGCTGACCGGCGGCGCGCAGTGGTACGACTACCAGATGGCGGAAGCGGATCGACTCACGCTGGCGTTCGCCGCCGCCGCCGACCGCGCGGGCGCGGATCTCGCGAATCACGTCGAAGCGGTTGCAGCGGTCAGGGACGGCGGCCGGGTAGCCGGGATGACCGCGCGCGACAGGCTCACCGGCACCACGATGACGATCCGCGCGTCCATGACGTTGAACGCCTCCGGCGCCCGGGCCGGAGAGATCATGCGGCTCTTCGGAGCCGAACGCGAGTTTCCGCTGCTGAAAGCGATGAACCTCGTCACGTCGAAGCCCGCAAGCGACATGGCACTGGCGGCCGCGGCGCCAGGCGGACGCATTCTGACGCTCACACCGTGGCGGGGGCGTGCGCTCGTCGGGACCAGTCAGTCGGCGGCCTTCGCGCAGCCGGCCGACACGAACGTGACGGCCGCCGAGATCCACGCCTTCATCGATGAAGCGAATCATGCATTCCCCGCGCTTCATCTGACGCGCGCCGACGTGACGTTCGTTCACCGCGGGATTGTGCCGGCCGTTGCCCGCCGCGACGGCAGCCCTGATCTGAAGCCGTCGCCGGAAATCGTGGACCACACGGACTCCGGCGCGGCAGGCGCGATGACGCTGATTGGCGCGAAGTACACGACCGCGCGCGCGGCCGCGGAGCGAGCGGTGAATGCCGCCGCGCGCCGCCTGGGACGCCGGCTGAAGCCATCACGAACCGCCGCCACCACGCTGCCCGGCGCCGGCATCGCGGACCACGAAGCGCTCGCGATCGAAAGCGCGCGCGCGCTGCGCGCAGACGTTCCGCTTTCGCTCGTCCGCCACTTGATTCGTCTCTATGCCGACGCGGCGCCCGCGGTCATCACGCTGATGCATCAGCGCGACGATCTCCGAGCGCCTCTCGATCCCGCTGTCGAGACGATCGGCGCCGAAGTGCTGCACGTGATACGTCATGAAGCCGCACTCCGGCTCACCGACGTCGTCGTGAGACGAACCGGGCTCGGCGCGGCGGGCGAGCCGCCGCGCGGCGCCGTCCAAAGCGCGGCGCGCATCGCGGCCGAAGAACTGGGATGGGACGACCGGCGGACGACTGAAGAGATCGCAGCCGTCGAGAGGATCTACGCGATCAGGGAATCGTGAACCCCTTGAAGACCCACGTCGCGCCTACGGTGACCCCGATGCTGGGGTCGCGTGAGGTGAGGCCGACGATGAGTCCGGCGTCGACTCTCACCGTGCCCTTCGTGGCGCGGCCGCCGACGCGAATCGCGCCGCGGCTTTCGGTGCCGACCGGCGGATCGCCGGCGCGAGTATCCAGGCGCCCGCTGACCTCCCCCACGACCTCCAGCCCCTGACGCATCGCTCGAGCCACCGAGGCCCCGTATGTCAGCACGTCGTTCTGGCGGTTGCCGTCGACCGGGTCGCCAAGAATGCCGAGACCGACGTTTCCGACGAAGCGAATCGATTGCACCGTCTTGCCCAGCAGCGCCGACGCGTAGAAGTCGGTCGTGTCGAGGCCGAGTCCGCTCTCGTTGCTGGCGTTCGGCAGCCGCGTCGCAAAGCGGACCCCGAACGCCGGCCTTCCCGGAGTTTCGGACAGCAGGCGGATCTTGGTGGCGATTGTGATGTCTTCGACGTCGTGCGTGCTGTCGCCGGAGAAGTTCAGCAGGCTCGACAGTGGCGCCGGCTGCCGTGATGTGACGTTCAGGCGATTGTAGAAGCCGCTGTCGATCTGCAACTCCGCGATCGAGCTGATCCCAAAGCTGACGCCGAGCGTCGGCAGCCGCAGCAGGTCTCCCTGCAGGCCGGACGCTGGATAGAACACCTGATGCTGCTGATCGACTCCCCCTTCGATCAGCACCAGGCCGGCGCCGATCGTCTCCGGATCCTCCGTGACGAGGGGGCGCTGCTGCGCGAGCGCGGGCATGGCACACGCGAGAATGATCCACGCAATTCCGGCAATTCGTTTCAAGTGATCGCTCCGGCGGTGATCGCTATTCAACGCCCGACCAATCGGACGGGGACCGCGCCCGCCGCGAGGGCGGCGTCGCGCAGCTCGGGCAGCGGATTCAGCCGCCTGTCGAGCAGGTGGCGGCTCGCGACGTTGGCCAGCGCGCGAATCATCGAGTTCTTCACTTCGGGGTGCTCGACCTCGAGCTGCGCGATGAGCCGCTTGACGCGCTGTCGCTGCAGGCTCAGGTCGCCGCAGGCCGGACAGCAGCAGCTGATGATGGGCAGCGACTCCGCCTTCGCATACGTGCGCGCTTCGGCTTCGGTCACGTAGACGAGCGGACGAATGACAACGTGCTCGCCGTTGTCAGACACGAGACGCGCCGGCATCGCCTTCAGGGCGCCGGCGAAGAACAGGTTCAGGAGCAGCGTCTCGATGAAGTCGTCGAGATGATGGCCGAGCGCGATTTTGGTCGCGCCGACCTCCCGTGCGATCCGATACAGAACCCCGCGGCGGAGCCGGGCACATAGCGAGCACGGCGTGGCGCCATCGAGGAGGTCGTCCATGACCTCGCCGATCTCCGTGTGCTCGATGCGATATTCCCAACCCCGCTGCTCGCACGTCGAGGCGATCAGATCGTGACGGTAGCCGTCGTAACCCGAATCGACGGTGACCGCCACCAGCGAGAACGCGATCGGCGCGCGCTTGCGGAGCACGTCGAGGATGTTCAGCAGCGCCCAGCTGTCTTTCCCCCCCGACAGACCGACCATCACCCGATCGCCATCCTCGATGAGGTTGTAATCGGTGATGGCTTTGGTAGTTTTCTTTGCGAGACGCGCTTCAAGCGGAGACTTATAAGACATCAATCCCTAATCCCTAATCGCGAATCCCTAATCGCGAATCCCTAATCGCGAATCCCTGATCCACAAATCCGTGAATCCGTGAATCCGTGAATCCGTGAATCGTCAATCGTGAATCTGTGAAGCGGACCCCGGATCCCGGATCCCGGATCCCGGATCCCGATCTATTGTGCCGTAAGCTGGCGCACGGCGTCCGCCCAATTCAACCGGGCCCCCGCCGCGAACGCGGCCTCCCCCATCGACTTCGCCGTCGACACGTCACTCATCACACGCGCGATCGCGGCCGCCAGCGACGCCGGGGTTGACTCCGCAACGAAGCCGCTCACACTGTCCTCCACGAGCTCCGCCGGACCGCCGCTGTCGCGGCAGGTCACCACCGCCTTGCGCGAGGCGAACGCTTCGGCCGTCACGAACCCGTAGTCCTCCTCGAACGGCGGGAAACAGACGGCACGGCACCGCGCCAGGTGATCGATCAACTGCCCATCGTCCAGGGGGCCGGCGAGGACGACGCGATCGGCCAGGCCGAGTCGCGCGATCAGCTGCTGCAAACGTTCGCGTTCCTCGCCGTCGCCGCCGATCACCGCTCGAACGTGCGCCGCCGCGGGCCGCGCGAGCGCCTCGACGAGGAGGTGGGCGCGTTTGAGCGGCGTCAACCGCGACACCATGAAGATGTAGTCGCCGTACTCGTCGCAGCGATACGGCCGCTGCGGCGCCGGCGGGTACAGCACCGTCGATGCGATGTCGGGCCACATCGCCAGTCGTCTCTGAATGGTGCGCGACTGGACGAACAGCCGCGATACGTTGTGCTTCAACAGGTAGTGATCGGCCGCATGGATCGCGGCGCGGCGGGCGCGCTCTTTCAGGACGGCCGGCGCGCCAAGGCGTCCGCTGAACCGCTCCCACAGGTCGTAGTATTCGCGCATCGTGTGATTGAGCCAGCACACGTGCCTGGGGTGGCGCACCGCGTAACTCGGATAGCGCAGGCTGATCACTTGGTCGATCGGCTGGCCCTCGGACGAACCGACGTCGGTAAGCCACGTCGCGATGTATGCCGACGCCTGGCGGCCGAACCGGTTCTGCGGCGTCACGACGATCTCCGCCGAGTGCCCCGCATCGCGCAGCGCCTGCACGAGCGACCGCGCGATCACCATGTGGCCCCCTTCGACCATCGGCGGGCTCGACGTGACGACCGCGATTCTCACTGCGGGCGCGCCTCGAGCACCGGCTTCACGCGGACGCCGAGGTAGCGGCTGTCGGTCGACTTCGCGTCGAAGAAAATCGGCGTGAAGCCCGAAGAACTTCTCACCGTCACCAGCCAGGCGAGCGCCTGCACTTCCTTCTCGTACGGAACGCCAGCGGGCATCGTAAAGACAATGTCGCGGGTTTCTCCGGGATTGAGGTGGATATCCTGGCCGCGCCAGCCGATCGTGAGATGGACGTCCGTCGCGCGTGGCCCGGAGGTCAGCGTGAGCGTCGCACGGCGGATGGGACGGTCGGTCTTGATGATGAACTCCGCGCGTTTCTCTCCGCGCGTCCAGAAGCTTTTGTCCACCTCGCGGCCGTACGTGTTGTCGTCCAGGAAATAAATAAGGAAGCCGGGATCCCCCTGACCGGTATCGCCGAACCAAAGCCTGTGGTGCTCCGGATCGTTGTTGACCGGCAGATCGTTCACGAGCGTCAACTCGACCGGAAACATCCGCAGCGGTCCGCTCTTGGCATTGTCTGCGGAGCGAAACGACGCGACGAACGGATTGAGCACCATCGGCGCGACAAACAACGCCCCGATGGCCCATTCCGCGATTCCCGCACCCAGCGATTGGATTGGCGGGAGCACGTACAGCATCACGCCATAACCGCTGAAGAAATAGCGATTGCCGATTCCGCCGCCATGCCACGTGTAAGGGGTCGCGACGATGAAGATGAGACCCTGGAGCAGGCCGGCCGCAAGGACGAGCCACTGCCACCCCGGCCGCTGCCGCGGCGCAAGCAGAAACGCGGACATCGCAAACACGGCCGGAAAGAAATAACCAACAAGGCCGGTGTGCCGGCCGATGAGGAAGTACTCGAGATTGTGCGTCAGGTTCGATGTGAACGTGCGCGGGTTGAAGATGATGTGCTTCAACGCGCCCACCACCTCTTCACGGGACTTGCGGAGCCCCAGTTCCCCGTTTGGAGTCGGATTCTGAAATGGAAACTCGACGACGTAGGTATCGCGCTCGCCGCCCTGGTAGTTCCATTCACCAGAAATCGCCATGTTGACAGCGAACAATCCGCCGCCAATCAGCACAAAGAGGGCCGTTGCCGCCAGGAACCTGCGCCGCTCCCACAACAGCCAGAGCAGCATCGGGGCAAAAAGCAGCGCGTTGGTCACCTTCGAGAACGTCGCGATGCCGAGCAGCGCCGCGGCGACAACGTCGCTGCGAGGCGTGAACAGCCACTGCATCCGCTCTGGAGATCGATCCGGGCTCGCAACTTCCTTATAGAGCCAGCAGAAGTACGCCAGGAACACGAGCGAGAAATTGAAGACCTCCGGCATCAGCCAGACGAAGTACACCGGAACCACCGACGCCATCACGAAGCCCGTCGCGAGCACCGCCGAAACCGCGGCGCCTGCCCGCGCGTGCAGAAACATGTAGCCGCAGAAGATGACGAGCGGCAGCAGCAGCGCGTGCAGGACGAGGAAGCCGTTCGTGCCGAACACCTTCACGAACGGCGCGGCAACCAGCGGATAGATGAAGGATTTGCCGTAATACAGACGGTTCGGATCGGGATCGGGTGTCCCCTCGAGCGTGCGCCCCTTCTTGAGAAACACGCCGGTCGGGCCCGACGGGAATTCGCGCCAGACGCGCTCCAGATCCTTTCTCGTGTACGTGAGATCGCCGTCCTCGGTGAGGCTGTAGGCCATCATGTAATACGTGGCCTCGTCGCTCTTGAAGCCAAGGCCTGCGTGCGGAAAGTCGACCGTCAGCGCGAGCGCGCCGTAGATGCACAGGAACAGGGCTGCGGCAATCAGCCCGGGACGCACGTTCACGTCCGCACTCCCCCGGTCAGAAACGTCAGGTCGGAATGGAGGATGCCGCGCCGCTTCGTGGCGCGCGATACACGGTGCAGCAGATCGTAGAGCTGCTCCATCTTGCGGACGAAGGCGGCGATGTCGTACTGCGTCCCGGTCTGATGGGCGGCTGCGCCGAGGCGCGAACGCGTCTGAGGGTCGTCGATCATCCGAATCAGCCCGTCGGCGAGCGCCCGGGCGTTCCGCTTGGGCACGATGATCGCGTCCTTGTCGTCCGTGAGCACGTCGAGAAGCCCGTCGGCGTCGGTGGCCACGATCGGCTTGCCCATCGCGAGCGCCTCGAACACGGTCAGCGGAGTGCCTTCCCACAGCGACGGAAAGACGCTGACGTCGAAGGCCGAGACGACGCGAGGAACGTCCTTCGCAAAGCCCGCGAACGTGAAACGGTCGGCGATGTTCAACGCTCGCGCCTGCTCTTCGAGCGGCTGACGCAGCGGCCCTTCGCCGACGATGAAGAACCGGGCATGCGGCCGATCGTTCAGAACGAGGCGCGCAGCGTCGACCAGGTACGAGTTGCCTTTCGAGTCGTGCAGTCGCGTGACGGTGCCGATCGCGAAGTCACCGGGCGCGATGCCCAGCTCGCGGCGGGCGGCATCGATTTCCGCCGCGCTCCGATCGCGGCTGAACTCTTCCAGCGGCACGCCGAGGTAGACGACTTTCACTTTCTCCGGCGGAATTTTTCTGGCGTTGATGACGAAGTCGGCCGTGCTCTGCGACACCGCGAGCGCGATGTCCGTGACGGGCTCCAGCGCGGCGTCCGCGACTTTCTGAAACCACGGTGTATCGGTGAGGTTCGCATGCTCGTGCAGAATCGCGGGCAGACGCCGCATCGCGCCCGCCATCCGCCCGAACGTCGTCGCGCCATAGCCATGCAGGTGCAGGATGTCGATCTTCTTGCGATCGATGACCTTCAGCAGCGCGGGAAGCGTCGACGGATCGAACCTCGATTTGTGCAGGTAGGTGATGTCGACGCCGAACGATTCGAGCGTTTCTTCCGAGAGGTCTTTCTTGCGCAGGCTGACGAGCGACACGCTGTAGCGCTCGGAATCGAAGCGCGGAATCATCCACGCGAAGAGGCGCTTGACGCCGTGCATCCGCGACCCTTCCCATCCGAGGTGGTCGCAGACCTGCAGGACATTCAGCTTCATCGCTGGCCGATCACCTTCGCCGGGATGCCGACGGCGATCGAGCCCGTCGGCACTGGCTCGCGCACGACGGCGCCGGCACCGACAATCGCACGGTCTCCGATCGACACGCCGTCGAGCACTTTCGCGCCCGCTCCAAGCCAGGCGCCCGCACCCACGCTGATGCCCTGGGAGCGGCGCGTCTGCGCCAGCACGGCCTGGGTCGGATCGGTAAAGTCGTGATCGCCGCCGATCAGATAGCAGTACGCCGCCAGGAGCGCCTCGCGTCCGAGCCGGACGCGGCTGGCCGAAAAGATCTCGCAGTTGAAGCCGACGTTCGCGCCGTCTTCGATTTCGATGTCGCCGTTCTTGCAGGACAGGATCGTGTTGCGGCCGATGAACACGCCGCTCCCGATCGTGATCCCCTGGTTGGCCTCTCCCTTGGCGTCGAGGAGGCAATTGTCGTCGATGACGACGTGGTCGCCAATCCGGATCTTGTGCGGGTGACGAAGGATCACGTTCTGGCCGAACACGACGTCGCGGCCGCACGCGCCGAGCAGCGACGGATACAGCGTCTTCCGCAGCGCGAGGCCCAGCGCGCCCGGCATGCTCTGCGACGACATGGTGATCAGTTCGTGCTTGATCAGGGCGCCCCACCCGGGCCGTCCGACAACGAGCGCCGTGTATTTGTCGCGCGCCGACGTGCGGCGATCAAAGAGCTGATCTTGCGCGCGTGGGATGTTGGTGGTCATCAACGGGCGGCACAGACCGCGATCGGACGGAGCCGAATCCGGATCCCGGATCCCGGTTGTGCGTAGCATATGATACAGGCGCGGATGGCCGAAGAGCACACCACCGCGCGCGCGCGCGGCTCGCCGGAGTGGCGGCTGAGCGCGGCGATCGTCGTGCTCGCCGTGCTCTTCCGATCGGCGTTCCTCCTCGCGTGGCCGCTCGTCGCCTTCGATTCCGACCAGGCCGTCACCGGGCTCATGGCCCGGCACCTGGTGGAGCTCCGTGCATTCCCCGTCTTCTACTACGGTCAGAACTACATGCTCGCGGTCGAGGCCTGGATCGCGGCGCCGGTGTTTGCGCTCGCGGGCGCATCGGTCGCGACGCTGCGGATCCCGCTCGTGGCGATCAACACCGCGATCGCGGTGCTGCTGCTTCGAGCCTTCGTGCGGGAAACCGGACTTCGGCCCGCGGTCGCGCTCGTGCCAACGCTGCTCTTCGCGCTCGCCTCCCCGGGCGTCACCGCGCGCCTGCTCGATGCGAACGGTGGCAACGTCGAGCCGCTCCTGTACGTGTTGCTGCTGTGGATGACGCGCAATCGCCCGCGGTGGTGCGGATTCATTTTCGCAATCGGGTTCCTGCAGCGTGAGTTCCTGATCTACGGGCTCTTGGCGCTGCTGCTGATCGAAGCGGCGCAGCGGACCATTTTCACTCGCGAGGGGGTCGTCCGTCTGGCGGTGATGCTGCGCACCGCTGCAATCACATGGCTGACGGTGTATTGGCTCAAATCGTTTTCGTCGGCGGCGGGCCCTGGCACGACCGTGATGGACGTCTATCAGCCGCATGACAACCTCACTGAGCTGGCGAGTCGAATCTGTTTCGATCTGTCCGCGGTGCCGGGCGGAGTCCGGCAGCTGGCGCTGGCACACTGGCCAATGCTGTTTGGCGTCGCCCGGCAGCCGGTCGGAGAGTTCGGCGTGGATACACGCGTCATCCAGGGACTCCGCGGCGGTGGGATCCTCCTCGCGGCGGCGCTGCTGCTGCCGGCGATCGCGATCGCATGGACGCTGCTGCGCGAACGCCGTTGGCGCCGCGAGTATGACTTTTCCGCGTATCTCGTGCTGACCGGCCTCCTCTCGTGTGCCGGGTACATTCTCGGCCGCTGCGGGCAGATCGGATCCGTCGGGCTGATCCGGTACGAGATGCTCTCGCTGCTCGGCGCCGCCGGCTTGGGCGCGTGGGGACTGAAGGCAGGGACGACCTGGACAGGGCGCGTGTGGCTGGCGCTGGCCTCGGCGATCCTCGCCGTTTCGGCCGTGGCGCATGTGGAGATGCTCGCGCAGTACATGTCACATGCGCCGGTGAGCGCAAAGAGGACGATCGCGCGTCAGCTCGAAGCGCGCGGCGTGCGATATGCCACGAGCGATTACTGGATCGCCTACGCGGTCACGTTTCTGACGAAAGAGCAGACGAAGATCGCGTCAACGGACCTCGTGCGGATCCGCGAGTACAACCGCCTGGTCGAAGCGCATCCGGACGAGACGATCCGCATCTCCCGCGATCCGTGCCCGAACGGCCGGCAGGTGACCGAGGGGATCTACTTCTGTAAACCTTGAGTCACTCCCTCATCCCTAATCGCGAATCGCTACTCGAACAATCATGGAATCCTCATCGTTCGAATCCGCGAATCACGGATTCACTGATGAGGGATTCCCGATCAGGGATAAGGGATTAGGTTGTCAGATCCACTCTGCGCCGCGATACCACGCCAGCGTCCGCCGGATCCCCTCGCGTAATCCCACCGTGGGCTCGTACCCGAGCTCCTGACGCGCGCGCGTGATGTCGAACGCGCGGCTCTTCGTGAAAAAGTCGACACGTCGCCGATAAATCGGAGGCTCGACGCCGAACGGCGCGCACACCGCCTCGCAGAGCGCGCCCGCCCAACGGAATGGCCACACGGGGAGGTGGACCTTCGCCGCCGGGACGCCCGCCTCTTCCGCGATCAACGCCACGAGCTCGTTCAACGTCGTCACCTCTCCGCCCGCCAGGATGTACGTGCGCCCTGCTGCCTGCGGAACGGTCCCGCACAAGCGGAAGCCGGCGACGAGATCGTCGATGTAGGTGAGGTGGTAGTAGATGCGTCCGTCGCCCAGGATCATGAATCGCCTCCGGGCCACGCCGCGAAACAGCTTGAGGAGCCGGCGATCGCCCGGGCCGTAGATGCCGCTCGGCCTCGCAATCACGAGCTCGACGCCCGTCCGGGCCGCTGCATCGCGCGCGATCCTTTCCCCTTCGAGCTTCGTCTCCTGGTAAACGTCCCCCGGCCTGAGCGGCGCATCCTCGCCGGCGGGCGGATGTTCGACATCGCCGTGCACGCCGACGGTGCTGCAGTGGACGAGACGCCGGGTCCCGCCCGCGCGCGCCGCTTCGATGAGGGCTCCGACTGCCGCGGCATTCACCGCGCGATATTCGACATCGCGAAATCCGGCCTGCCTGTAAATCGCCGCGATGTGATACACGACGTCCACGCCTTCGGCGGCGCGCTTCAGCGCGTCAGGATCCCGAAGATCGCCTTCGACGACGGTGAATCTCCGCAGGTCGACGAGCGCTCGCCTGTTCGGCCGCACGAGTACTCGGACCTGATCGCCGCCGTCCGCGAGGTGCGACGCGAGGTGGCCGCCGGTGAATCCGGTCGCGCCGGTAACTAGGACGCGCAACGCTCCGCCACGAGGGTCACGGGCGATCCGAACAGCCGCGTCATCCCCGCGCGCGCCAGCGCGCCTTCCAGACGGATGGTGAACGCCGCGGAATTGACCTGCTTGTGTAAGGCAATCGGCAGGACGAACTGGCGATGGACGCCGGCGACGCGGAACCCGTTCGCGCGAAGCGCTGCCGATACGGCGCGGCCGCTGACGACCCGATAGGGCTCGGTACGCGCGCCGAGTGCGTACGCCGCGCGGCGCGCGGCGGCCTGCAGCGCGGCCGCGCTTGCGAGCGCCGGGTAGTCGAACACGACGCGATCGCGCGCGACACGGCACAGTTCCGCAAGCGATCGACGCCAGTCCGGCGTATGCATCAGGACGCGCAGGCACACGACTGCGTCGAATACGTGGTCCGCGAACTCCAGACCATGCACATCTCCCCCAACGAACGTGACGGCAAGCTTCGCGTCGGCCGCCCGCCGCCTCGCGACGGCGAGCATTTCCGCGGACGCATCGACGCCGGTCACCGTCGCCCCGCGCGCCGCGAGCGCCAGCGCCGCGCGGCCGGTTCCCGTTCCGACATCCAGGATGGTTTTCCCGGCGACATCCGGCAGGAACGACTCGATCGCCTGTTCCTGCGTCTCGGCGACGAGCCGGCCGATGGGACCGCTGAATCGAAGCGTGTCGAACGCCTCCGCCATCGCGGGATCGGCATAGACGGCGTAGCTGTAATGGTTTTCGCGCGGGCGGCTCACGCGACGCCTCCGGCGACCTGCGGCGTCGATTCCCCGGTGAGATAGGCGCACGCCTCCCGCGTGCGCGTCAGGTAGGCGTCGTAGCTGTACTTCGTGTCGGCGAGCTCGCGCGCACGCTCGCCGACGCTCCGCGCGCGGACGCCGTCATTCAGGGCGGCCAGAATCCCCTCGGCGAACCCCTCCGCCGTCGCCTCGGTGAGGATCGCGACGTCGTCGTTCAGCACCTGCGTGTGCGTGAGCAGCCTGGTGGCGACTATCGGACGTCCGGAGCGAAGATACTGATAAATCTTGAGCGGCGTATTCGTGCCGGTGCTGCGCGGCGACACCAGCACGTCGGCTGCGTCGAGAAATCCTGGAATCTCGTCGGCCGGACGCTGCCCGGCGAACACGACCGCGCCCGCAATCCGGGCTCGCTCGGCCTCGGCGCGGGCGGCGGTGATTTGATCCGGCCGTCCGCCCGCGAGCACGAACCGCGCGTCCGGGCGTCGCGTGATCACGCCGCGTGCGGCGGCAAAGAGCAGATCGAGCCCCTGGTAGTGCTCGAATGTGCCGGTGTAGAGCACCACGGGCGTGCCATCTGAAAGTCCGAGCTCCTTGCGTACCTGCGCGCCTGATCCCGCCACGGGCGTATCGCCGGAGCCGGGTGCGTTCTCGATCAACACGGCGGGGACCGCAGGTTCGATGTCGCGCACGACGTCGGCGAGGTGAGGGCAAATCACGACAACCACCTTCGATCGCCTGACGGCGAAGCGCTCGAGCCACGTGAACGCGCGGCGCAGGGCGCGCGATCGGCTGAACGAGAAGTTCGTGAGCTGCTGCGGCAGGCTCGAGTGCATGTCGTACAGGTGGGGCACACCGAGGAACGCGGCAATCAGCACGCCCCACCAGCTGCCTTCCTCGTGCGAGTGCACCGCGTCGTAGCGCTCGGACATCGCGCGGCGCAGCGACGTGCACGCGACGCAGAAGTCGAGCGGAACTTTTGTCCACGATGGCCCGATGCCGATGGCGTTCACGAATGGGGGGCGGAGCGATCGGAAGACGCGCAGACCCGGCATCGCGACATCATGGCCGAAGGGGTACGTGACGAGATCGACGCTATGGCCGAGCTCCAGCAGCGCGCGAATGCGGTGATACTCGCTGAAGGGCGTTCCCCGCGGCTCGAAGAACGGCTCCGGCGCAATCATCAGGATTTTCACGGTGCGGTCTCCATGATAAACTTCCTGCTTCCCTTTTGACACGTGAACGTCACGACTGAAACCCGAAACCCGCGTGGATCGCGCGCGCGCAGCGTGATCATCGCGCTGCTCAAGGCAGCCGTCAGCGCGGCGCTGCTCTGGGTGCTGTTTTCCCGCGTCGATGTCGCGCGGCTGTGGTCCGTGGCGCGGCATGCGTCGGCGGCGTGGCTCGTCGCCGCGCTCGCGCTCTATCTCGCGATGGTGCTGACCAGCGTCTGGCGGTGGGGCCTGCTGCTCAAAGCACAGGGGCTCGACCTCGGGTTCGGCACGCTCACGTCGTCATTCCTCGTCGCGACCTTCTTCAACAATTTCCTGCCGAGCAACATCGGCGGCGATGTCATCCGGATTGCCGACACGGCTCCGGCCGCAGGGTCGAAGACGCTTGCGACCACCGTGGTGCTCATCGACCGCGGGCTCGGGCTGCTGGGCTTGATTCTGATGGCGGCGATCGGCGCGACCGCCGGTCCGCGGTTCGCGGCAAGCGGGGTGGGCGCCGGAATGTTGTGGGCGGCATTCGCGGGCGGCGCCACGATCGCGACGCTGGCGCTGGTGTTCCCCGAGGCGTTCACGCGCCTGCTGCAGCCCCTGCGGCTGCTCCATGCCGAGTGGGTCGACGAGCGGCTCGCGCGGCTGACGTCGGCGTTGCTTCGGTTTCGCGAGACGCCGACGGCCCTGGGCGGATGCTTCTCCGGCGCGGTGGCGGTTCAGACGATTCTGGTGCTGTTCTACCTCGCGATCGCACACAGCATGGGTATTCCGATCGGTTTTACGTCGCTCGCCGTGATCGTGCCGATTACGTTCATCGTGCAGATGCTGCCCGTGTCGATGAACGGCTTCGGCGTGCGGGAAGCGACGTTCGGGTTCTATTTCACCCGCCTCGGCCTTCCGCTCGAATCCGCGCTCCTCGTTTCGTTCGTCGGCGCGGCGCTCATCATGCTCTTTTCGCTTTCCGGGGGCGTCGTCTACATCGGCCGCCAGGGCAGGGCCCGCATCAATCCGGTGCTGCTCGAAGAGGAAAACCCGATTTGATCAGCCTTGACGGGCGCAGCGCCCGGGGCTTATTCTGAAGTCGTTCCCCGCCAGCGCTCCCTGCAGGCAAGACCGGTTCGAGCCGATAGTGTGCCTGCAGCCGGCTGTATTGCCGGTGCAACTCCTGCGAATCGGACCCGAGGTTACTTCGATGAATCGCAAAATGACCGCGGCCGCTGTTTGTGCCGTCATGAGCGTTGCCTTCGCCGGATGCGAAGCGGAAAAGAGCTCGAACCCCCTCAGCCCTGCCGTCGCGGGGCCGATTGCCGGCGTCAGCATCACGGTGCCGCAGCTGATCGAGCCTGCAAAAGGTTTCAAGTACAAGGAATCGCAGCAGCCAATCAAGCTGATTATCGAGAATGCGATTTCGAATGGCGTTCGTCCGGTGACCTACATGTTCGAAGTCGCCACCGATTCCAACTTCACC
>Ga0075434_100002151_pt1 | contig 17164 bp, 18 predicted proteins | sample RhiMethybrSRZTD3_FD_75298 | JGI IMG/M metagenome (GOLD analysis project Ga0075434, IMG submission 75298) | Populus rhizosphere microbial communities from Tennessee, USA - Rhizosphere MetaG P. TD hybrid SRZTD3 | ecosystem: Host-associated > Plants > Roots > Rhizosphere > Soil | place: USA... | reverse complement strand
GAATCGCTGGTCAGGGCCTGCAGCATTCGCGGCTGTTCGCGGAACTCGATGACGAAACCCTGGTCCTTCTCGCGGATCAGTCCCTTGAAGAGCTCGGCCGACGCCTCGTGGACGAAGGGCATGGATTTCTCCATCGAGCCCGAGCCGTCCACGACGAGGCCGATCGTCAAGGGCAGCTTCTCGGCGACCTCGAAGCCGGTGACCTTCTGCGGCCGCCCGTCCTCCTGGACGGAGAAGTCGGTTTCGGTCAGGCCCTTCACGAAGCGGTTGTCCTTGTCGATCGCCGAGATGTGGAGCTGCACGACGTCGACCCGCACGCTCTCGACCGTCGTGTTGGGGCCCTTCAGCATCCGGATGTCGTTGGCTTCCTTGCCGTCCTCGGTGATCGCGGTCGCGCGCAGGAAATCCGAGCGCGTGTACTCGGTCATCGGCAGCGTGACCTCGAACGGACCCGGGCCTCCGGGCCAGCTCTTGAGCTTCTTTTCGTCGAGGAAGAGATCCACCTGCTTGGCCACCCCGCCCGAGATCGACTGGACGGCAACCTTGACCTTCACTTTGCCCGCCTGGGGATCCACCTGCGGCAGGATCTTCACGGCCAGCCGCGCGGAGCCCTGATTGATGGACCACGCGTCTTCGTCGATGACCCTGCCCGATGCGTCGTAGCCGACGGCGCGGACCGTCTGCTTGCGGGGCACTTCACCGAGGTCGATCTCGACGGTGTAGGGCGGACGGGCGCGGCGCACGAGGAGCTTGTCCTCGAGATAGAACTCGACTTTCGTGATCGGAGGCTGGGCATCCGCCTCGAGGCGAAGCAGGCCGACGGGAGCCTCCCGATCGGGCGGAAGGATCTTCAGCTTCGATCCCGCGGTCTCGGCCGTCGTCGAACCGGCTTCGTCGGCGATCACGACGGCTTCCGCCGCGGGCATCGTCGAAGCCTCTCCGGGCGCCATGTCGGGCGTGAACTGCGTCCCGACCTCCGGGACCGAGATCTCGGTCGTGGCCTCGCCGACCTGGCGGCCGCCGGGGGCGGCGAGGATCAGCTTGAGCTTGTATGAACCCGGTTCGATCGAGCGCAGGAACGCGTACTGGAACGTGTTTCGATCGCCGATCTCTCCGGAGACGGGGTACTTGAAGGACTGGACGATGTCCTCGCCCCGGAGGAACGATCCCTGAAGCTCCCCGGAGAAGCTCGTCAGCCCGCGCTTGGCGGCGGCCATGGAGAGCTCGGGAGCGCGCAGGCGGATTCGCACCACCGTCTTCACACCGGCCATCCCGAGGTACTCCGCGGTCACGTAGAGCGGAAACTGACCTCCGGGGGTGTCGACCTGGGTCTGCCGCGTCTGCGCCGGAACGCGAGCGGCGCCGAGGAGGAGTGCCAGGGAAATCAGAGTCCGGGTTCGGCTGCGCAGAGCCATGCGGAAAACCCGAACCGCGGCGAGGCTGGAAGGAATTCCCACTTCTGTCAATCCTGAGCGGAGTGAGGGATCCCTATTAGGCGATGGCCAGGTTCGAAAGGGGTTCCTCGGGCCGGCGGCCCTCGGAATGACATCCTTCGAAGAACTCTTCGACCGCCGTCCGGAAATCCGCGGGGGTCTGGAGGCTCGAGATCCGCACCCGCAGGTCGCGGCCGCGGGGCAGGCCGTGGGTGTACCAGCCCGTCATCGTGCGCAGCTTGTGCAGAGCCTCCTTCGGCTCCGCGGCCGACGCCTCGATCGCCTCGAAATGCGCCAGCATCAGGTCCCGCCGTTCGGCGAGCGTGGCCTCGGCCACGGAGCCCCCAGCGCGGCGCGCCGCGATCTGCCGGAAGATCCACGGATTCTTCATCGTCGCGCGGCCGATCATCACGGCGTCGCAACCGGTCTCCGCGAAGAGCCTATCGGCGTCGTCGGCGGTGAGCACGTCGCCGTTGCCGATGACCGGAATCGCGAGGCGGCGTTTCAGCTGCGCGATCTTGGTGTAATCCGCGGCGCCGGTGTACATCTGCCGCGCGGTGCGGGCGTGCATCGCCACGGCGGCGACGCCCTCGTCCTCGCACATCTTTCCGAGATCCAGGAAACTCATCCGCCCGCCGTCGAGGCCCAGCCGGAACTTCACGGTCAGCGGAATCGACAGCCGCGACTTGACCTGGCGCACGATCGCGCGCGCCAGAGGAAGATCGCCCATCAGCGCCGCTCCCGCGCATCCCTTGAGCACCTTGTTGGCGGGGCAGCCCATGTTGATGTCGCAGGCGTCGGGGGCAAGCTCCTCGACGATGTCGGCCGCGGCGGACATGCGCTCGGGATCCGAGCCGTAGATCTGGATCGAGAGCGGGCGCTCCTCGTCGGTGAAGATCATTTTGCGAAGCTGACGGGCGTTGCCCCGCGAGATCGCCTCGGAGGAGATGAACTCCATCGTCACAAGACCCACCCCGCCGATCCGGCGCAACATCAACCGATACACGTGGTCCGTGATGCCCGCCATGGGAGCGAGCACCAGGGGCGGATCGATCCGGAGGGTTCCCAGAGAGAGCATCCGGCTGATAATCTTACCGATCACCCCGGGCGGCCGGGGAGCCGGGCTTTTTCGTTTCGTTCCGGAGGAGTTTGAAATGTCGTCCACGACCATGGCGGGACCCGCCGATGACTCCGCCCTCTGGATTCGCGACCGCCGTTTCGATCTGATTTTCCTGACCCTGTCGGGGTGTCTGGTCTTTTTCCCGTATCTGTCCTACGGGCTCCTGCAGAAGCTGGGCGTGTCCGAGGCCACATCGAGCCTGATCGTCGGCCTCTCGGTGACGCTGCTCGTGGGCGGGCCCCACATGTATTCGACTTACCTGCGCACGGCGTTCGAGCCGCGATTCCGGAAGCGCTGGGGACTCCTCGCCTACCTGCCCCTGATCCTCATCCCGACGCTGGTCGTCATCGGGTCCCTCTACGCCTTCATCCTGCTCCTGACGGCCTTTTTTCTGTGGGCGTCGCTGCACGTCACGCATCAGGCGCAATTCATCTCGGAGACCTATCGGATGCGCGCCGGAGGACCGGTGCGTGCGCTCGACCGGTGGCTCGACGGCGCCGTGATCCTCGGCGCGCTCTACGTGATGGCGATGTACAAGTTCGTGGCCGACAAATTCGCCCTCGGCGACGCCGTCCTGCTGTTCCCGAACTTCCTGAAGTACCGGTGGGTCGCCGTGGCGTTCACCGCCGGCTACGCGATCTTCTTCCTCTTCTACGTCGTCCGGACGTTCGGCGAGATCCGCCGCGGCGAGACCTCCTGGCCCCGCCTGCTCTTCATGATCATGACCGTGGCCATGGCCTTCGTCGTGCCGATCTTCGACAACCTCGACATGTCGTTCCAGGGCTTCAACACGTGGCACTCGCTCCAGTACCTGGCGCTGACCTGGTTCATGCTCGGCCGCGAGGCCGACTCGGGACGGATCGGGAGCGGCCTCGCGCGCGCTCTGGCCGGCCGCGAGAACACCAAGAAGTTCTACCTCTCGATGATCGGCGCGACGCTGTCGGCCGGCGTCATCTATCTCATTCTCTGGAAGGGTCTGCATTTCCCGCAGGACAAGAGCTACTACGTGGTCGTGCTGTCGTTCCTCCTGGTGCACTACTTCTACGACCACATCGTCTTCCGCGACTTCGAGCCGCTCCAGCCGATCCGGGGAAGAGAGCGCGTCGCCGCGTAGATTCCGCTGTCATCCCGAGGAGCGTGAGCGACGAGGGATCCCGTGCTTGACTACCATTTTCGCGAATCGAGTCCGGGATCCCTCGCTGCGCTCGGGATGACAGGCTATTTCGCTAGGTCTTCGTAGGTCTGGACCTTCCTGTACCCCTTCGGCGGCTCGAAGAGATCCGGGTCTGCGCCCACGCGGACGTCGAGGAGCTCGGTCGTGGTGAACGGCTGGTATTCGTCGCCCCGGTCCTTCTTCATGTGCTCGATCTTCACGACGAGCTTGTCGAGATCGCGGGCGACCCAGAGCGTGACGAGGTCCCCGGAGGGAAGCGCCAGCCGCCAGCGGTCGCACGGGTGGAGTCCGTGCGTGTCGTCGCCGATCCGGGAGATCTCTCCCCCGAACCGGTCGGCGTAGGAACGGGGATCGAAACCGGGCTCCAGCGGATAGCCCGGCACGATCTCGTCCGTGGGTCCCCAGGCGATCTCGCGAATCGTCTTCTTCTCGGGCCGGAGCTCCCAGGCCTTCTTCTGCTCCGGACGCACGATCTTCACGAGCGTGCCCCCGTCCACCTTGCCCTCGACCCGTTTCCACTCGCCGCGTACCGCGACGTCGAACTTCTCGTCCTTGGAAAACGAGAGGATCCCGGTGTAGCCATCCTTCGTGACGGTCTTCAGACCTCCGCCGCACCCCGCAGCCAGGAGCACCAGGCACGCGAGGAGTCTCCCGCGCGCCGGTGTCACGGAGCGCTCGGGATCAGGATCAACGATTCCTGCAACGGACCCAGGGGCTCGGCTCCCGTTTCGGTGACCACGTAGTCCTCCTCGAGACCGAAACCCGTCGCGCCGCCGAGCATCCACGGAAGCTCGGTCTCCAGCGACGGCTCGATCGCAAACGTCTGGTCCTTCTCGACCACGTAGGTTCCCGACTTGCCGTAGCGGTCGGGCCAGTCCGGCGCGAGACCCGGCCCCAGGTCGTGCGTGAAGAATCCGATCGGATGCCCGGTTGCGTGCATGTACTCCGGATATCCGGCGCCCGTCACGACACGCCGGCCCGCGCCGTCCACATCCACGCCCTTCACGCCCGGCTTCAGCGCCGAGGCGGCCGCACGGTTCGCCGCCTTGACCGTGTCGAACGCCTTCTGCACCTCGAGCGGCGGCGCGGTCTCCCCGGGCCGCAGCACGTAGGCCATGCGTTGCAGGTCGGTCTTGTAGCCCTCGTCGTCCACGCCGGCGTCGATCCGGACGACCGCGCCGGGGACGATCAAGGCATCCGTGGCCCCCGAGTGGCCGCGCGCGAGACCCGCCATGACGTTGGGATCCTGGTCTTCTTCCCACGACGGGCCCAGGCCCATCTCGCGGCGGCGCTTGCGGATGAAGTCCGCCACGTCCTTCTCCGTCGTCTTGCCCGGCTTGATGACGTCGGGCGACAACGCTTCCGTCAGGATCTGGTTGGTCTTCTTCACCGCGTCGCGCATCTTCGCGATCTCCGCGGCGGTCTTGCGGCTGCGAAACGAGATCAGCAGGCCCTCCGCGGACATGAGCCGCCGGGAGTACTCGGGCCCGATCGCCTCGCGAAGCCACTGGAGGTTGCCGGCAGTCAGGCCGTCGGCGAGCGGCTCCTCCTTCGACTGGTCGACCGCGATGGCCTTGGGTGTGAGCGTGTCGAGCTCGTTCTTGAGCGCGGGGCCCGCGCCCTCCTTGCCGTAGGGCGTCACGCGAAGATAGATCCCGGACTTCTCGAACGGCTCGGTGTCGAAGCTCGCCACGATCGCGACTTTCTCGAGGTGGTCTCCCTTGTCCACGAAGAGGCAGATAGCCCGCCCGACGACGTCGTCGGCCGCGACGTCGAAGGAAACCGGGTCGCGCGTGCCCTCCCGTGTCACCACGAGCCAGGCGTCCACGCCGGCGCGGCGCATGGCGGACAGCAGGTGGCGGTCCATTCGTTCCTTGCGGCTGTGCTCCTTCAGCGTCCCCGGGGGTGGAGGCGGCGACGGAGTCGGCGTGCGCGGCCGCGGCGGCCGTTGCGCGGGGAGTATCGAAAGCGCGGCGAGAAGCAGCACGGCCAGCTTCATCGGCGAGAACTCTAGCAGGCCGGAGAATGCATGCGGCGCGGGACCGTTCCCCTTCGAATCCCTCTGCCATAATCGCCCGCCGTATGACGTGGTGGGAATCGTGGTTCGGCGAGGAGTATCTGGATCTCTACCCGCACCGGGACCTCGATTCCGCCCGCCGCGAAGCGGCCTTCGCTCTCGCGCACCTGCCTCCGCGGCCCGTTCCCCTGCTGGACCTCTGCTGCGGCTCGGGAAGGCACGCGCTCCCGCTGGCCGAGTCGGGGATTGCGCCGGTGGGCCTGGACTACTCGGCGCCTCTGCTCGATCTGGCGCGCCGGCGCGACTGCCGCCGCCTCGTGCGCGGAGACATGCGCGCCCTCCCCTTCGGCGACGGAACCTTCGCGGCAGTCGTGAACTTCTTCACGAGCTTCGGCTACTTCGTGCGTGAAGGCGAGAACCGCGCGGTCATCGCCGAGATCGAGCGGGTGCTCAAGCCCGGAGGCGCGTTCCTGTGCGACACCTTCGGCCGCGACTACGTGCTCGCGCGGCTGGTCCCGGAAGAGCACCGATGTTGCGGCGAGAAGGACTACCGGATCCGGCGCTCCTGGAACCCGCAGACACAGCGCATCGAGAAGGAGATCGAGGTCCGGCGCGAAGGCTCGACGGAAATCTTCCGCGAGAGCGTCCGCGCCTACACCACCGACGAGCTCGTCGAGCTCTTCTGCGGCGCGGGCTTGTGGGTGGAGTCGGCCTGGGGTGGATTCGACGAGAGCCCGGCGGGGCCCAAGGCGCCGCGTTTGATCGTCCTCGCCCGCAAGCCCGGAGGGCTTCCGGCTTGATTCCGTACGCGAAATACCCCGGGCTCCATCCTCTCTTTCTCGACTTCCTCGGGGGGCTGCCCGAGTTCTACCCGGATCCGCCGTCCCTCGACGCCGCGGAACAGCGCGGACGGGAGCTGCTCGCCTCCGCGGCCCGCGCCCGATTCCCGGTGTCGGCGTTGCGCTTCCGGGGAGACGAGGCGGCGGGGATGGCGGAGGAGCTCATCGAAGGCCGCGCCGTGGCGGTCTCGGCGGGACACCAGGTCGGTCTCTTCACCGGCCCGCTCTACGAGATCGTCAAGGCGCTCGACGCCATTCACCTCGCGCGCGCCCTGTCGCGGCGCGGCGTGCCCGCCGTGCCGGTCTTCTGGGCGTTGACCGACGACCACGACCTCCAGGAAGTGGCGCGCACCGCGCGGCCCACGGAGGAGGGCCCGCAGGAGCTGGTCCTCGCAGGAGCGGACCGGCAGAACCGCCAGCCGGTGGGCCGATTGACGATCCCGCCCGGGATCTCCACGATCGTCGAGGCCTTCCGCCCCGACGCGAAGGCGGAGCGCGCCGACGCGATCCTCGATGCGTTCGCGCGCCGCAGCGCCCCGGGCATCCGCTACGGCGACGCGTTCATCGAGAGGCTCCTGGATCTCGTGGAGCCGGACCCCCTGCTCGTGCTCGATCCGCTCTCCGACGCGCTCCGCGCACCGACGGGCGCTCTCTTCCTCCACGCCGCGAGCAAGGCCGACGAGCTTCGCGCCACACTGCTGGATACGGCGCGGAAACTCGAGAAAGCCGGCAAGCCCGTTCCGGCACCCGTGCCGGAGGGCTTCTCGTTCTTCGCGATCGACGCCGACGGCCGCAAACGCATCGAGGACCTCAACGCGGCGATCGCCCGCCTGGAGCGAGGCGAGATCGTTCCCTCGGCCGACGTGATAACCCGGCCCGTCCTCAAGTCGTATCTCTTCCCCATGGCGGTAAGCGTCCTCGGGGCCGCGGAGATCGCCTACCACGCTCAGAGTCTTCCGCTGTTTTCCCTCTTCGACGTCCCCCGGCCGGTGCTGATGCCGCGGACGCACGTGGTTCTGCGGGGACCCGTCGAACGCCGGCTCGCCGAATACCTCGGAATCCCGGAGGAGGATCTGCTCATGGCGGCCACAGCCGAGAGGCCGCCGGCGGTTCCCGAGGCCGAGGCGCTCGAGGACCGGGCACGGACGGCGCAGCAATCTCTCGACGAGCTTGCGCCCCGGCTCGAGCGGATCGACGCCACGCTCCTTGGCGCGCTCGAGACGGCCAAGAAGAAGATCGCCTACCAGTTCGAGCAGCTCGCCGACCGCGCGAACAAGGCGGCGCAGCGGAGGACGGACCTCGTGGCCGGCAAGCGCAAGCGCCTCCAGACCCTGCTCGCCCCGGACGGCGTTCCGGCCGAACGGATCTATCCGCCGCTGTCTCCGATGCTGGCGTACGGCGACGAGGTGCGCGATGCCCTGCGGCGCGGCGTGGCGGAGACCGACCCGGCCGCCGGCGCGGCGGTCGTCGACGTCGGGCTCGCGGCGACGGGAGGATCGAATGCCGGTTGACGTCCTGGCGATCTCGGCGCACGCCGACGACGTGGAGCTGACCTGCGGCGGCACGCTGGTGGTCCTGAAGAACCGAGGCTACCGGTTCGGGATCGTGGACCTGACGCGGGGCGAGATGGGAACGCGTGGCTCGGCCGTGATCCGGGCCGCCGAGGCCAAACGCGCGGCCGAGATCCTCGGCGCCGATTTCCGCGAGACGCTCGACTTCGGAGACGGCGCCCTGCGCCGCGGACGGGACGAGGAGCTCGCGTTGATCGACGTCATCCGGCGCCACCGGCCGCGCCTGATCCTCACGCCATATCCCGAGGACCGGCACCCCGACCACGCGCGCGCCGGGCGGCTCGTAACCGACGCGGCGTTCTACGCGGGGCTGCGCAAGCTCGAGACCGGGCATCCCGCGCACCGGCCGCAACAGACGGTCTATTTTTCGACGTTCGACACGCGCCGCCCGGACTTCGTCGTGGACGTCACGCCGGTCATCGAAACGCGCCGCGCTGCCATGCGCGCGTTCGAAAGCCAGTTCCACAATCCCGATTCCAAGGAGCCCACCACCGTGCTGTCCAAGCAAGGCTTTCTCGAAGCGGTCGAAGCGCGCGCACGCGAGTACGGAATCATGATCGGCGTCGAATTCGCCGAGGGCTTCCACTCCCGCGTTCCCCCTCACGTGGACGACCTGGTCAAGGCGTTCGAGGGCTACGAGCCGGGGTTCTGATGATGAAGATCGGCATCACCTGCTATCCGACATACGGCGGCAGCGGCGTGGTCGCGACGGAGCTCGGGATCGCGCTGGCCGAGCAGGGCCACGAGGTCCACTTCATCTCCTACGCTCTCCCGTCGCGCCTGGAGCTGCCGCGACCGTGCGTCCACTTCCACGAAGTCGTCGCGCCGACCTATCCCCTCTTCGTTTCTCCTCCCTACACGCTCGCGCTCGCGACGAAGATGGCGGACGTCGCGACGAACGCGCACCTGGACCTGCTGCACGTCCACTACGCTCTGCCCCACGCGATCTCGGCCATCCTGGCGCGCGAGATGTCGATCGGCAACGGCGTGCGCCTGAAGGTCGTCACGACGCTTCACGGCACCGACATCACGATCGTGGGCCAGGACCGCTCGTACCTTCCGATCACGCGCTGGGGCATCGACCAGAGCAACGCCGTCACGGCCGTCTCGCGTTATCTGAAGGACGTCACGGTGCGCGAGTTCGGCGTCCGGCGGGACATCGCCGTGATCCCGAACTTCGTGGACACGAAGCGCTACCGCCCCGACGGCGCCTCGACGTTCGCGCGCTCACTCGCGTTCAACGGCGAAAAGGTCATCGTCCACGTCTCGAACTTCCGGCCGGTCAAACGCATCCCGGACGTCCTCGCGATCTTCGACCGCATCCGGAAGCGCATCCCGGCGCGGCTCGTTCTGATCGGCGACGGCCCCGACCGGTCGCTCGCCGAGCGCCTGGCCCGGGACGGGGGCTTCGAGGACCGCGCCATCTTTCTGGGCAACGTCGCCGCCGTCGAGACGATCCTCCCGGCCGCGCACCTGATGCTCCTGCCGTCCGAGTACGAGTCCTTCGGACTGGCCGCACTCGAGGCCATGGCCTGCGGGGTGCCCGTCGTCGGCGCGCAGGGGGGAGGTCTTCCCGAGGTCGTCGAGGACGGGGTCCACGGAGCATTGCGGCCGGTCGGGGACGTCGACGGCATGGCCGAGGCGGCCCTCGCGATCCTGACGGACGAATCGCTCGCGCGCCGGATGTCGAAGGCGTGCCGCGAGCGTGTCGAGCGCGACTACCAGCAGGACGCGATCGTGAAGCGGTACCGCGACTTGTACGAAGCAACTCTCGCGGGGTGAAGCCCGAGACCGACGAGAGGCTCACTCCCGCCCGGGAAGGGCGCGGCGAGGTTCGGGAAAAGGCGTCACGCTTCTTCGGAATGGCCTCCCGGGCCGGCGGCGTCCCCGAGGCCGAGAGCTTTCTCGAGCGCGTGCGCCGCGAGTACCACGACGCTACGCACGTGGCCTTCGCGTGGAAGATCGGAGCCGGAGCGGACCAGCGCCTGCGCGCCTCGGATGCGGGTGAGCCGTCGGGCACGGCCGGAAAGCCGATCGCTCTCGCCATCGAAGCCTCCGGCCTCTCCGACGTGGTCGTCGCCGTGGTCCGGTATTTCGGTGGGACGAAGCTCGGCACCGGCGGGCTTGCCCGCGCTTATCGCCAGGCGGCGGCCCGCGCTCTCGAAGCGTGCGGCGTCCAGACCGTATACGACACTGTGCGGCTGGAGGTGCGCGCGCCGTTCGAACGCCTCGGCGCCGTGCGCCGGCTCATGCGTCCGCCCGACGTCGTGCTCGTCGCCGAACGCTTCGAGCCGGACCCGGCAATCGAGCTCGCCGTGCGCCGGTCGCGGCTGGCTTCGGTCGAAGCCACGCTCACCGAGGCCCGGATACCGTTTGTAGTACGACCGTAGGGGCGGGGCTTGTCCCCGCCCGGGCGGCCGCAAGGGCCGGCCCGACGAAACCGGCTAGTGTGATTCCTCCAGGGAGTTCAGCCCCTTGTTCCGCTCTTCGCGCGAGCAGAAGGCGCCGTGCCAGGAATTCTCGGCGAGGCGCCGGAGGTCTCGCTCGTCGAGGCCCAGCACCTCCTTCGCGAACCGGTACTCGCCGGACGTGGACGTTCCGAAGAGAATCGGATCGTCGGCCGACAGCGCCACGCGCACGCCGGCCTCGAGCATTCGCTTGAGCGGGTGCTCCGCGATCTGCGCGACGGCGCCCGTCCGCAGGTTGCTCGTGGGCGCGACGCAAAGAATCGTGTCCTCCTCGGCCAGGCGCGCGAGCAGCCGCGGATCCTCTACGGCGGCGATGCCGTGGTCGATCCGGTCGGGCCTCAGGGCGTCGAGCGCCTCGCGGACCGCCGGAGCGCCGTCCCACTCCCCAGTGTGGATGGACGTGCGCAGTCCGAGCGCCCGTGCCCGCAGGTAGACGCCCGCGAAGGCCGCCGCAGGCACGGACTTCTCGTCGCCGCCGATGCCGAATCCGACGATGGACGGCAGGGGAAGACGCGCGTAGAGGTCGAGCACGCGGTCGGCCGACTCGGGACCCCAGTGACGCACGGCGTCGAGCAGGATCGCGCAGTGGATTCCGTGCGTCTCTTTTGCCTTTCGAAAGCCTTCGTCGATCGCACGGAGGCATTCCGCGGCGTCCAATCCGAGCAACGAGAAGATCTCCGGCGAGACGTAGACCTCGGCGCGAGTCACCCCGTCATTGGCCAGGAAGTCGCCGATGCCCTGCGCGGCCTCGAGATAGTCCTCCGGTCGGCGAAAGAGACGACAGACCTCGGCGAAGAGCTGCAGGAAATCCTCGGGACCCGACAGCGATCGCCGCGCGGCCTCGAAAGTCTTCGGGTCGGCGAAGGCGTGCCCGGCGCGGCGCGCGAGCGACGCGACCTGCGCCGCCGGAAGAGAGCCTTCGAAGTGAAGGTGACAGTCGGCGAGGCCACCCGTGGGGAGAGACAGGGACGAGGCTGCGTTTTCGGGCTTCACAATTGCGGACCCCGGATTCAGAATCCCGCGACACTCTTACTCTATATGCGCCGCGCTCGAATCCTCGCCTTTCTCCTCGACTTCGCCATCTGCGCGGCCGCCGCGGACGTCGTCGGTCTCGCCGCGACCGCCGTCATCTGGCGATACGTCCCCGCATTTCGGGCCGCGATCCCGTGGATCTGGGCCGTTCTCGCCGCGGCCGCGGTCGCCGCCTTTCTCCTGCGCGACGCGGGCGGAGGGCGGGCGCGCCGCTGGTTCGCCCTCGAGGCCCGCCTTCCCGACGGGCGTCCGCCCGGCGCATGGGGCTCGATCCTCCGAAATATTCCCCTGCTCGTTCCTCTCTGGAACGTCTACGACGCCTGGCCGATCCTCTCGGACTCGCAGGCGCCCCGCCGTTGCGATCGGAGGTCCGGGACGCGTATCCTGCGCTCCCAATGAGAGATCGGCTCGCGACTGCGTGCAGCCCGTCCCCGCGCGAGAACCTTTTGTCCCGGTTTCCGTTGTTAACATTCGGATGAAGCTGCGTAACGCCCTTCTCGCCGTTTCGCTGGTCGCCGCGGCCGCGCCCCTCTCGGCGGCGCCGGAAGAGGTTTTCGAGAAGGCCTACTCGATGGAGGGCGTGAGCAAGATCCAGGTCGAGAACGTCAACGGCCACATCGAAGCGACGGCCTGGGACAAGCCGTACTTCAAGCTGCGCGCCGTCAAGCGCGCCGAGGGCGGCCGCGCCGAGGACACTCTGAAGCTGACCGAGATCCGCGTCTCGAAGGTCGGCGAGTCGATCAAGGTCGAGACCATCAATCCGAAGCGGCGGCGCCTGTTCGGCTTCCTGGACTTCGGAGGCTCCAACGCGCACGTGGACTACACGCTCCAGATTCCGGCCCGTGCCGAGGTCCGCCTCGAGACGTGCAACGGCAAAGTCGCGGCCACCGGTTTCACCGGCAATCTCTCCAGCGACGCCGTCAACGGATCGATCGAGCTCGCGGACCAGGAAGGACCCGCCAGCGCTACGACCGTCAATGGCAACGTCCGCGTCAGCTTCAAGGGGCCCTTGAAGAAGAGCCGGATCGAGACGGTCAACGGCAACATCGACGTCGGGTTCGAGAAGAGCTCGTCCGTGCGCTACGACCTCTCCACGGTCAACGGCCGCATCGAGAGCGACGACGTGGGCCTCTCCGTCGAGGGCAAGTTCGGTCCCAAGGAAGCCCGGGGCTCGTTCAACGGCGGCGCCGAGACGCTCCAGTGCGAGACGGTCAACGGCACCATCCGCCTCCGCGCGCGCTAGCAACCTGCTGACAGGAAGCTGGTAAGCTGCCCGGCGCCATGAGCGCCGAGAGTTCCTCCTCTTCGCGTCTCTGGCTTCTCGCCCTCGGCTACATCCCGATCGTGGGTCTTCTCGTGCTTCTCCTGGAAAAGCGGGACCGCGAGACGCGCTGGCACGCGCGCAACGGCCAGCTTCTCTTCGCCGCGCTCGCCATCGTCGGGATCCTCGCCACGCTCGTGGGCATCGCCGTGCCGTCTCTGACCTGCCTCTACGCGGTCGCGATGCTCATCGCTTCGCTGCTCTACGTCTTCGTGGCCATACTCGCGGCGGTCACCGCCCTGGGCGGCGGCCGCCTTGTGATTCCGGGTATCTCCCGTTATGCCACCCGGCTCTCGAACGGATCCTGAAACGCGGATCGCCACGCCCGGACGCCGGAGGCTCGCGGCTCCCGTGCTCGCCGCGCTTCTCGGCTTCGCCGTCGGCGACGCGCTGCGGCCGCCCGAAGAGCAGCTCTCGGCGCGCGTCGCGATCGCAACGATCGACGTGTACCGCGCGACTCTGTCTCCCGCCCTCGCCAAGAGCGGCCTGGCTCGCTGCAAGTACGAGCCGACGTGCTCGGTCTACGCCCGCGAGGCCATCCGACGCTACGGCTCTCCGCGCGGCTTCACTCTCGCAGCCGCGCGGCTCCTGCGATGCAATCCGTGGGCGCGCGGGGGATTCGATCCGGTGCCCTGAAATCAGTAAGCAGTCGGCAGTAAGCAGTAAGCAGGAGTTCAAAACGCCGCTTACCGCTTACTGCTTACTGCTTACTGACTCTGCCGCTGCCCCACGAACGCGAACGCGTCCTGCGTGCGGTTGTCGGCGGTGTACGCGGCGGCGAGCAGCCCGCCCGACGGGACCGACGCACCGGCCGCGACGGCGGCCGTGATGCGGAGACCGTCGATCCGAGGAGCGCCGACGGACTCGAGGATCTGACCGACTCGCAGGAGCGAGCCCGGCGCGATGCTGTACGTCTGCGCGCCGCCGTAGACGAGCGAGGTCACCGGATCGATGACGCGGACTTCGACGGGAAGCGCGACGCCCGAGGTGTTCGCGAGATCCAGGTTCGTGCGGAAGTTCGCGTCGCCCGAGTTCACGCCGTACATCTGGAGGACGTGGACGTCGTCGTCGGAGCTCGATTTGGCCGTTAACGACTCACTCTGCGGTATCCCGGCGAGGAAGAAGCCGTAGGTTCCGGTCGGAGTGAAGGTGTAGATGCGGGCGGAGGCCATGATCGGCGAGGCCGACTGCCACTCCAGCGTCCCCACGACGCCGTCGCCCGCGGGCACCGTCTCCATGGTCACGTCCGGGAAGAAACGCGTTTCACGGGGCGCGAGCACGATCGGATCCGACGCCACCGGCGACCCCGCGGGCTGCCCCGTCGAGACCGCCGGATGCAGCACGAGCGTCACCGTCGCCGTCGCGGAGTCATCCGGATTGAAGAGCCAGACGTCGGTGCGAAACAGCGCGCCCCCGAGCCCCGCGACGCGTCCGGCCGTGATAAACCAGCCGTTCGCCGTCGCCGGCGAGTAGGCCGCGCGCGCGAACGGAGTGGCGAGAAGCAGAAGAGCCGCGGCGGCGAGTCGGCGGTGCATGGCGACCTCCTGCACCAACCGACGCCGAGACTTTCAGGAAGGTTTACGTGGAACGGGGATTTGGTGCCGTCGGCCGGACTCGAACCGGCATGGGTTGCCCCATACGCCCCTCAAACGTACGTGTCTACCAATTCCACCACGACGGCACGGGGAACGATTCTACGGCTTGCTGGGGCTCTGTGTGGAGGGCTGCGTCGCGGTCCCGGGCGCGGTCGTTCCGGTGGCCGGCTGTGCGGACTCCGGCGCCGGAGCCGCTCCCGGATTCGCGGGCGCGGCGGGCGCCGGGGCCGGAGCCTTCTGCGCCGCAGCCTTGGCCGGAAGCGTCTGGATCACCGAGTTCCGGGGCCTCGCCTCGAGAATCGACAGCACCAGCGCCAGCACGACGAACCCGACGAACGCGCCCGTCGTCAGCTTGTGAAGGAACGTCGTCGCGCCGCGCGCGCCGAAAGCCGTCTGGCTGCCTCCGCCCCCGAAGGCGCCGGCGATGTCCGCGCCCTTGCCCTGCTGGAGCAGGACCACGAGGATCAGGAAGAAGCAGATGATGACGTAGAGGACGACCAGGGCTATGTACACGGAGCCTCCAAAAGGGGCGAAAGTTTAGCCGTCCGGCCGCGGGCCGTCAAGCGCGCGCGATCGCGGCAAAGGCCGGGGCCGACAGGCTCGCGCCGCCGATCAGGAAGCCGTCCACACGGGACCCCGAGAGAAGCTCCCGCGCGTTCTCCGGCGTGACGGAGCCGCCGTAGAGGATACGCAGGTTCGAGCGCGCCGAAAGAAGCTCCGCGATGTGGACGCGCGCCGCTTCGGCGTCGGCGGGCGTCGCCGCACGGCCGGTTCCGATCGCCCAGATGGGCTCGTAGGCCACGACCAGCGGAGCCCCCGCCGGATCCGCCTCGAGCGCGCCGATCTCGCGGATCAGAGTCGCCGCAGTCAGCCCCGCGTCCCGCTCTTCCGCGGTCTCGCCGATGCAGAAGATCGGCGTCAGCTTCGCCGCCCGGCAGCACGCGAGCTTTCGAGCGAGCAGCGGTCCCTCCTCGTGAAACTCGCGCCGTCGCTCGGAGTGGCCCACGATCGCGTAGCGGCACCCGGCGTCGGCCGCCATGAGGGCCGACACCTCGCCCGTGAACGCTCCCTGCAGCTCGGCCGCGACGTTCTGGCATGCCAGCGTCCAGCGACCCGCGGGATCGGCCGCCGAGTCGAGGGCCGTGAACGGAGGCGCGGCGACGAGCTCGTCGGCGATGGCGCCCGCGCCGAGGATCGTGCCGAGCTCGCTCGCCCAGGCGCGTGCCTCCGCCCGGGTCTTGTGCATCTTCCAGTTGGCGACGAAGAGCCGGCGCGTCATCTCCGCGTCATCCCAGCGCTTCGACGCCCGGCAGCTTGCCCTCCGCGAGAAACTCGAGCGACGCTCCGCCTCCGGTCGAGACGTGTGTGAACTTCTCGGCGACGCCGGCTTCGTGCGCGGCCTGCACGCTTTCACCGCCTCCGACGACCGTGACCGCGGGAAGATCCGCGACGATCTTCGCCAGCGCCATGGTCCCCTTGTCGAACGGCGGCTTCTCGAAGACGCCCATGGGACCGTTCCAGAACACGGTCTTGGCCGGTTTCAGAAGGCGCGCGAACTGCTCCAGCGTCTTGGGCCCGACGTCGAGCGCCATCCGATCGTCCGGGATCTTCTGGATGGTGACCGTGCGCGCCCCCGCGGCGTCGTCGGGAGATTTCGCGACGACGAAGTCCGAGGGGAGCGCGATCGTCTTGTGCGCTTCCCGGCAGAAGTCGAGGATCTCCCGCGCCATCGCGACCTTGTCTTCTTCGAGAAGAGATTTTCCGACCGGGAGCCCGAGGGCGCGCACGAAATGGTTCGCCATGCCGCCCCCGATCAGCAGCACGTCGGCGCGGCGCGAGAGGATCCGCAGCGTATCGATCTTGCCCGAGATCTTGGCCCCTCCCAGGATCGCGGCGAACGGACGCTCGGGCTCGAGCAGCCGCGAGAGCTCGCGGACCTCCTTCTCGAGCAGGAGGCCGGCGCCCTTCTCGGCGACGAGCGCAGGAACGCCGACGACGGACGCGTGCGCGCGATGCGCGGCGCCAAAGGCGTCGTCCACGTAGACATCGGCGAGCGCGGCGAGTTGCTTCGCGAACGCGGGATCGTTGGCCTCCTCCCCGGCGTGAAAGCGCAGGTTCTCGAGCAACAGCACCTCGCCGGGCGCGAGGTTGGAAGCGGCCTTCTCCGCCTCGGGCCCGACGCAGTCGTCCACGAAGCGCACCGGCTTGCCGAGACGCTCGGCGAACCGCACCGCGACGGGCTTGAGAGAGAGCTCGGGCTTGGGCTTGCCCTTGGCCTTGCCCAGGTGCGAGGCGCACACCACGCGCGCGCCGCGCTCGCAGGCGAGGCGCACCGTCGGCAGTGTCTCGACGATGCGCGTGTCGTCGGAGACGCGGCCGCCGTCGAGCGGCACGTTGAAATCCACGCGCAGAAACAGCCTCCGGCCGTCCAGGGACAAATCTCGAATGGACCGCATGGGGCCGGTAGAATAGCGTAGCGGGTTGCTGAAAAAGGGTGTGGGATGGCGTTACGAGCGCCGCGGGGTCAGATGCAAGGAAGCGCGACGATGGCGATGCCCCCGCATCGGCGAGGAGCGATGACGCCGCAGATGGCC
>Ga0075434_100002149_pt1 | contig 17168 bp, 13 predicted proteins | sample RhiMethybrSRZTD3_FD_75298 | JGI IMG/M metagenome (GOLD analysis project Ga0075434, IMG submission 75298) | Populus rhizosphere microbial communities from Tennessee, USA - Rhizosphere MetaG P. TD hybrid SRZTD3 | ecosystem: Host-associated > Plants > Roots > Rhizosphere > Soil | place: USA... | reverse complement strand
GAGAACGTGTTCACGAGGTTCCAGACCGGTCCCATCAGCAGGAACGTGTACCACTGGAACGCCATGATGTCGCCGATGCTCGCGCGTCCCATCACGTTCAGATAACCGCCGTACCAGACGATCACGATGTTGACGGCCGCCGTCAGCACGCCCCACGACGTCCAGACGAGCATCTCGCGGCGGTAGGCGAAGAGCTCTTTCCGCAGCATCGTGTGGCGTCCGGTCAGGTAGTCGATGAGCTCGCGCGTCTCGCGCGCGAAGGCGCGCACCACGCGGATCCCGGAGAAGGTTTCGCCGACGCGGCCGTCGATCGCTTCGACGTCCTTGCGTGTGGACCGGTAGATCGGGCGGATTCGGCGCGTGAAGCCCAGGCTCATGACGAGGACGCCGGGGATGACCATCAGCGCGGTCAGCGCGAGCCGCCAGTTCAGCACCATCAGAACCGACACCCCGACCGTCAGCCGGATGAGCGCCATCGCGGGCGAGATGATGGCCATCTGCAGCAGCCCGCTCGTCGTCTCGACGTCTCCGGTGAGGCGCGACAGGATGCCGCCCGTCTTCATGTCCCACAGTTTGGGGAGCGGCAGGTGGAGCAGGCGGTCGAAGAGCGAGCGGCGCAGCGTGAGCATGACCCGCGCGCCGAGCACTTTCTGCCGGTAGTCGCGCGTCAGCTTCACGAGGTTCGAGAAGATCACCACCCCCACGAACAGCGCGCCGACAAGATGCAGATGCGACAGGCGCGCCGCCCGGTCGAGCGCGTTGTTCAACAGGACGTGATCGATGATGAACCGCACGAACAGCGGCTCGATCATGTCGACGCCCGCCACGATCAGCGAGAGCGCGAACACCAGCGCGAGCTGAAAGCGGTGCGGCCAGAGCCAGCGCATGTAGTCGCGCAGGTATTCGCGGCGCTTTCCCGCGAACAGCCCGCGCGGCGCCGGTTCCGCCGGCTTTCCATCTTTCTTGACGTCGGGCTTGAGGTCCGGATCCTCGAGTCGGTGGTGCTTGTAGTCGTCGACGAATGTGCGGTACCGCTCGCGGGACGTCGGGCGATGAGTCATAAGGGTGCCGAGGGTGCTTAAGGTGCCTAAGGTGCCTAAGGTGCCTAGGGTGCCTAAGGTGCCAAAGGTGCCGAAGGTGCCTAGGGTGCCTAAGGTGCCAAGGTGCCAAGGTGCCAAGGTGCCGAAGGTGCCAAGGTGCCGAAGGTGCCGAGGGTGCCTAAGGTGCCTAAGGTGCCGAGGGTGCCTAAGGTGCCAAGGGTGCCAAGGGTGCCAAGGTGCCGAGGGTGCTTAAGGTGCCGAAGGTGCCAAGGTGCCCAGGGTGCCGAAGGTGCCTAGGGTGCCGAAGTGCGCGCCGAGTTACGATAGGTCCCACCCAGAGGATACACGATGAGAATTGCCTACGCATTGCTCGGTGCGCTGATGATGGCTGCGTTTGGCGCGCGGCAGCAGGGCGCTGCGCTGCGGTGCGATTTGTCGAACTATCGCGCCGGTCAGGGCGTCGCCGCCGATCTGACTCAACAGCTGCTCGCCGTGTCGTGGCGCGGCGAGGGGAGCTCGGAACTGCGCGCGCGGTTCGGCATCGTAAACGGACAGCCGGTCGTGAACGATCTCGCGATCCGCTCTGGCACTGGTACATGGTCGACGCTCGGCACGAACCTCATTCCCGAATATCGCATCGTGACAGGCGTGCGCCGGATGTCGAACCAGCAGGCCGAGCCGTTGCGCGACGCGCACGTCGAGCTGACACCGGACGTGATCGCGAAAAACCGTTGGTACGCGTTCTGGGATGCGCCGCTGTACATGCCGCCGCCTCCCGCACCGGGGGCCAAGCCCGCGGCCCCGCGAGTGCTCGGTCCGCCGCGTTCCCCCGACGAAATCCATCGCGCCGCGGCGACGATCAGCGCATCGTCGTGCCGCGTCGCGACTGACGGGGGCAGCCTCAGCGTCGCGTTTTCTGGCTTGACGATGGGTACGTTTGCGGGGGATCTGCGTTTCACCGTGTATCGCGGAACGAACCTGATCCGGATGGACGCCGTCGCGAAGACGAGCGACGAATGGGTCGCGTACAAGTACGACGCGGGCTTGCGCGGGTTCTCTCCCTCTGAGATGCGCGCGGTCCACTGGCGCGACACCGGCGGCCATCCGCAACAATACGCGTTCGGCGGCGTCGCAAACGACACGATCGTCCCGCTCAAGGCCGCGAATCGCATCCTCGTCGCTGAGTCCCGATCCGGATCGATCGCCGTCTTTCCGCCGCCGCACACCTTCTTCTTCACACGCGAGGTCGATACGAATCTCGGCTACGTCTGGTATCGCCGCGACGGGGACGGCCGGTTCGCGTTCGGAATCCGGCAGGCAGAGCGGGAGGAAAACCCGCAATACGTCGAGAACTTCGCGCTGTTCAACGCGCCGCCGGGGACGCTGCAGCACATGGGTGTGTACTTCTATCTGAGCCCCGGCAACGCCGACGCCGCGCGGCAGTCGGCGCTCGCGTTCACGCACGCCGACACGTTCAAGCCGCTGCCTGGTTACAAGACGATGGTGAACCATTTTCATCTGCGGTTCACCGATCGCGTGCGCGCCTCCGGCTCGTTCGATACGCCGATGCAGGACCTCGCGGCGATGAAGGCGCTCGGCCTCAACATCATCGGCCTCAGCGACTTTCACGGCGACCTGCATCCGAACGATCCGGGAGCGATTCGATTCAAGGACCAGAAGGACTACCGCGAGGCGACGCGGCGCGCGTCGGACGCCGATTTCCTCGTGACGCCGTGGGAAGAGCCAAGCGTGTACTTGGGCGGACACTACAACATCATGTTTCCCAGAAACGTGTATTGGTCGAAAGTGCGGCAGCCCGGCCAGCCGTTCGTCGAGACCGACCCCGTGTATGGCCGCGTCTACCACACGGGCAGCGCGGACGACGTGCAGAAAATGATGGATGCGGAAGGCGCGTACTGGTATCACGCGCACCCGAGGACGAAGGGGACGACCGGCTATCCTGATCTCATTTTCGACAAGCCGTGGACGAAGAACGATCGCTACCTGGGCGTCGCGTTCAAACCGGGTATGGGCATGGATCTGTCCGAATCGCGTCTGTGCGAATGGCGCTGCTTCGATGTGACCGACACGATGAATAACATGTACGCGCGGTCGGGCCTTCAGCCGAAGTACATCATCGCGGACATCGACACGTACCAGAAGGGCCCTGAGGACGACCTGTACCCGAACTTCCCCGTGAACTATCTGCGGATGGACAAGGTACCGGGACCTGACGAGGACTGGAGTCCCGTGCTGCAGGCGCTGCGCCGCGGAGACTTCTTCGTCACGACAGGAGAGATCCTGATCCCGAAGTACAGCGTCGAAGGTACTGGAGATCGCCTGACGATCTCCGCCGACGTCGAATGGACGTTTCCGCTGGCGTTCGTGGAAGTCGTGTGGGGCGACGGTACTCGAATCGATCGCCAGGTGATTCCAGCGACGGACCTTCCGCCATTCGGAACGAAACACTTCGCGATTCCGTTCGATGCAAGACGGAAGGTGTGGGTGCGTTTCGCCGCATGGGATACGGCGGGAAACGGCGCCTTCGTTCAACCCCGGTGGATCCCTTCGACGAAGTAGGAGCGCTTATGAAGATGCATCTGGCCGTACTCGCAGTTCTGGCGGCCGTGTGCGTAACCGCGGCAGCCTCCGATGCGAAGCCGCAGTCGCGCGTCAACGCGGACGCGACGGCGATCGCCGATTTCACGAAGCGCGTCAACGACTACGCCGATTTCGAGAAGAAGCTCGACGCCACGATTGGCGAGCCGGCGTCGAGCTCGCGTCCGGAAGCGTTTCTCGAACATCAGCGCGTCCTGGCCAAGGCGATCCAGAAGGCGCGCGCGAACGCCAGGCCCGGCGATCTCTGTCCGAAGCCGATGCGCGACGTCATCCGCCGGCTGATCGCCAGCGTCTTCCGCGGGCCCGGCGGGAATCAGACCCGAAAGTCGATCCTGGACGAGAATCCCGGCAACATGGTGCTCAAGGTCAACAGCGAATACCCCGACACCGCGCCCTTCGCGACCGTGCCGCCGCAGATCCTCCAGGGACTCCCGAGACTGCCCAACGTGCTCGAGTACCGGTTCATCGGCAAGCGCCTGATCCTCATCGACTCTCACGCACGCATCGTCGCGGACATCGTGGAAAGGGTGTTCCCCTGACGAGAGAACGGAGTGGAGCCGAGACAACGGGGAAAGGCGCTTCGCTTGACCACGGAGGAACGGAGTAACGGAGATTTTATTTTCGGAGAAGTCTTCTCCCAAGAAGAAAACTCCGTTCCTCCGTTCCTCCGTGGTTAGCGATAGCGGTTTTCTCCGTTGCCTCCGGTCAACTCCGTTCCCCCGGTTGCCTCAATTAACCGCGAAGCAATACAGCCGCCCCGCGCCACCCGTTGACACCAGGGCGGGCTGGCTGCAGCCGCGTGAGGCGTGGGCGGAATTCCACGAGGTGTTGCCGCCGCCGGTACGATCGAAGTGGCCGAGCTGCGCAGTGCCTGTCGCGGCGTTGCTGGTCCAGTTCGAGCACGTGTGATCGGCGCCGTCGGTGTATGCGCGGCCGTCGGTCTGCGAGCCAGTAAGGATGTCGTGCTCGTTCGGCGTCGAACCGGCGCCCGGGACGGCCTCGCTCTTCTCCGTCAACGCCGTCGTGCGTGACAGGTTGTTGCCGAGGCGCGCCTGCTCGACGGTGTCGCCGTGCAGATCCCCGACGTTCTGCGCGATGCGCCCTCCACGCGCGTTGTACCACGGGCCCTGTCCGATGCGGTCGCGTGCGTTGACAGCCGGCTGATTGCCCGATGCGTTCGCGCTCAGGTACGCGTGCCACGTACGGCTCCCGGCCCCGGCTGCGGCGGCGAGCGCCTGGCAATGCGCGTCCGCCCCGGCGAGCCCTCCGAGGTTCGCGCCGTCGCCCTTGCCGGCGCTCGTCACGAAGAAGGACATCGGCTGCTGAGGCGCCGCGGGCTGCTGACCCGCAGGAGGTTGTCCCGCTGGCGGCTGTTGTGCGGGTGGCTGCTGGGCGGACACGAGTCCGCCGATTGCGATCACCGCAAGGATGGCCCCTCGAAATACTCGAACGTTTCGATGCATCGTCGACTCCTCCCCGTCCGCCTGAAGGCGGACGCTACGGAAGTTATACCGTCTTATGTTTCCAGTGTCCTCGTTTGAACAACACCGCGCTGACGACGGCGAGCGTCGAGTACGCGACCGTCAGCGCGATGAAGACGCCACGCGCGCCGAGCGACGTGCGCGTCGAGAGCCACCAGGCGAGCGGGATTTCCCAGATCCAGAACACGAACAGGTTGATGACGGTCGGCGTCCATGTGTCGCCCGCGCCGTTGAATGCCTGCGTCAGGACCATACCCGCGGCGTAGAAGAGAAATCCCAGGCTGACGATGCGCAGACATGACACGGCGAACGACTGCACGATCGGATCGCTCGTGAACGCAGTCGCAATCAATCGAGCTCCCGCCAGGAACACGACGCCCAGTCCTCCGAGAAAGATCATGTTGTAGCGCGTCGCGGCCCAGACCGCCGCTTCGGCACGATCGGGACGACGTGCCCCAAGATTCTGCCCGACCATCGTAGCGGCCGCGTTGCTGACGCCGAACGCCGGAAGCAGCGCGAAGATGATCACGCGCATGCCGATCGTATACCCGGCAAGCGCGGGACTGCCGAAGGCCGACAGGATGCGCACGAGGCCGATATAGCTGGCGGTGCCGATCAGGATCTGGATCGTGCCCGATCCCGAGAGCCGCAGCACCGAGCGCATGATGGAGACATCGATCCGAAGATGCCGGCGCGCGAGCTTCACACGGGCGCGGCCCCGCGCGAGGATGACGAGCTGGCAGACCACCGCCGTGCCGCGTCCGAGGTTCGTCGCGACCGACGCGCCGGTGACACCGAGCCGGGGGAAAGGCCCGAGCCCGAAGATGAAGCAGGGCCCGAGGACGATGTTGAGAAAGTTCCCGAGCCAGAGGACGCGCATGGCAATTGCCGCGTCTCCCGACCCCCGGAAGACCGCGTTCAGCATGAACAGCAGCAGCACCGTCGCGTTGCCGCCGAGCATGACGCGCGTGAAGCCGTGGCCCGTCTGGACGATCGAGTCCGACGCGCCCATCACCCTGAGGAGCGCTTCGGCACGCGGCGCGGCAAGCACCGCGATGGCCACCGCGATGGCAAGGCCCAGCAGCACGGATTGGCCGGCGGCCCGCGACGCGCCTTCTGGATCGCCTTCGCCGGTGCGCCGGGCCACGAGCGCCGTCGCGCCGATGGACAACCCCATCGCCGCCGTATAAATCATCGTCAGCATCGACTCGGTCAGACCGACCGTGGCGACGGCGTCCGCGCCAAGGTGCGCCACCCAGAACACGTCCGCGACGGCGAAGATCGACTCCATCGCCATCTCCATCACCATCGGGACGGCCAGCATGATGACCGCGCGGCCGACAGGGGCGGTCGTGTAGTCGAGGCGCGACCCTCGAAGCGCCTCGCGAATAGTCTGGAGGGGGCCGGCGGCGGCTTCGGCGATCTCAGGCGGCATCAGGGGACACAAATGTATCCCAGCCTGGGATTCTGACGTTTTGTTGTTGGGGTAACTACGACTCGCTGCGGACGACGCTGCCGTCAGCCATCCTCTTCAGGAAGTCCGCACCGACGAGCGCATTGATCACGCGCTGACAGGACAAGGCATCGAGCCCCAGTAGCCGGGCGGCCTGAGCCTGGGTCAGCCGCAGCCCAGGCATTTCGTTGAACTCAGCGCGCACGCGTTGCAACAAGGATGGAAACTCCATGCCCTTCGCAAGTGCAAGGCGAGGGCCATATTCTTCTCGCAATCGGTCCGGTTTTGCGGCTACCCCACCGCACTCCACGGACAACTTGCGTCGGGATTCCTGCCACGGCCGACATAAATGTCGCGGTTCGGCGATGCCGGTAGCGTCCGCCGGGCGATAATGACGCACCATGAGAACCCTCAAACAATCCGCCGTTCTGTTGACCTCGCTGCTCCTGGCCGCCGCCGTTCTCACTGCGCAGCAGTTGCAGTACCCGACCGCCAGGAAAGTGGATCAGGTCGACGTGTACCACGGCGTCAGCGTGCCCGATCCGTACCGCTGGCTCGAAGACGACAACTCACCGGAGACCGCCGCGTGGGTCGAGGCCGAGAACAAGATCACGTTCCCCTATCTCGAGAGGATTCCCTACCGCGATCGGATGCAGGCGCGAGTGAAACAGCTGAACAACTACGAGAAATACTCGTCGCCGTCGCGCAAGGGGCCGTACGTGTTCTTCAGAAAGAATGACGGCCTCCAGAACCAGAGCGTCCTCTACATCCAGAACGGATTTGCGGGGAAGCCTGAGGTCCTGATCGATCCGAATGCGTGGTCGAAAGACGGCACCGACCGGCTCAGTCTCTTCAGGCCGTCGAAGGATGCGAAGCACGCCGTCTACGGCGTCTCGAAGAGCGGCTCCGACTGGCAGGAATACCGCGTCATGGATCTCGCGACCCGGAAGACGCTGGACGACACGGTCCAGTGGGTGAAGGTGTCGGGGGCCGCGTGGTACGGCGACGGGTTCTTCTACAGCCGCTATCCAGAGCCGGCGCCGGGACGGGAGAAGGCCTCGATCAACGAAAACCACAAGGTGTACTTCCACAAGCTGGGTACGCCGCAATCCGCCGACACGCTGGTGTTCCAGGATCCGGATCATCCGCAGCGGTTCCATACGGTCGGTACGACCGATGATGAGCGGTTCGCGATTCTCGAGGTGTCGGAGCGCGGCACCGGCAAGGATGGCAACGCGGTGTTCGTGCGGGATCTCTCGAAGGGTGAGCGTGAGTTCTCGCCGGTCATTGCGACGATCACCAATGATTCGTATGCCGTCATCGACAACGTCGGCGACAAGCTGCTCGTAGAGACCAACCACAACGCGCCGAACTGGCGGGTGGTGCTCGTCGATCCGAAGCAGCCGGCCGAGGCGAGTTGGAAGACGGTCCTGGCGGAGCGCGCCGAGCCGATTGATGGGGTCGGCACCGCAGGCGGGAAGCTCTTCGCCACCTATTTGAAAGACGTCTCGACGCGCGCGTACGTCTACAGCCTCGAGGGGAAGCTGGAGAACGAGATCGCGCTGCCCGGCCCTGGATCCGCCGGCGGGTTCGGCGGCGAGCGCGACGACACGTTCGTGTTCTATGGATTCAACTCGATGAGCGTGCCGCCGACGATTTACAAGTACGACATCGCGACTCGCAAGAGCACGGTCTTCCGCGAGACGAACGTGCCCGGCTACGTTCCGTCGCTCTACGAAACAAAGCAGGTCTTCTATCCATCGAAAGACGGCACCCGGATTCCGATGTTCCTCGTGTACCGCAAGGGTCTCAAGCTGGATGGCAACAATCCCACGCTGCTGTACGGCTATGGCGGATTCAACATCGCCGAGTCGCCGACGTTCAGCGCGGCCAGGCTCGCGCTGCTCGAGCAGGGATTCGTGTACGCCTCGGCGAACCTGCGGGGCGGCGGCGAGTACGGCGAGAAGTGGCATCAGCAGGGGATGAAGCTGAAGAAGCAGAACGTCTTCGACGACTTCATCGCGGCCGCGGAATGGCTGATCGCCAACAAGTACACATCGACGCAGAAGCTCGCCGTGCAGGGCGGCTCGAATGGCGGGCTGCTGGTCGGCGCCGTGATCAATCAGCGGCCCGACCTGTTCCACGTGGCCATTCCGCAGGTCGGCGTCATGGACATGCTGCGATTCCAGAAGTTCACGATCGGCTGGAACTGGATCGCCGATTACGGCTCGAGCGAGAACGCGGACGAGTTCAAGGCGCTGTATGCCTATTCCCCGCTCCACAACATCAAGGCGGGCGTGACGTATCCGGCGACCCTCATTACGACGGCCGACCATGACGATCGCGTCGTGCCCGCGCACTCGTTCAAGTACGCGGCGACGCTGCAGGAGAAGGCTGGCGCCGGGAACCCGGTGCTGATCCGGATCGAGACGAGATCCGGCCACGGCGCAAGCAGCCTGACGAAGGCGCTCGAGACGACGGCGGATGTCTATACGTTCATCATGTTCAACATGGGCCTGACGCCCGGCCGCATCGGAACGTTCTGATTTGCCCGTCGTCCTGGTCACCGAACAGGAGTACACGCGGGCTGAATCGGTCTTCTCGTCGGCGCCGGGCGTGCAATGCACGCCCGCGCCGCGCGAGGAGGCGGCGCTGGCCCGCGCGATCGCCGCCGCCGGCGTTCGCTACGTCGTCGTGGGGTCGTATCCGTATACGGCCGATCTGTATTCGGCCCTCCCGCGGGGCGGTGTGATCGCGCGCTTCGGCGTCGGCCACGAAACCGTCGACAAGGTCAAGGCGACACAAGCAGGCCTGCTGTGCACGAACACGCCCGGCGTCCTCGATCGTTCGGTCGCCGAGCTCGCAGTCCTGCTTATGCTCGCCGCCGCGCGCCATTTGACGAAGAACGCGTCCGACATGCGCCGCGGCATCTGGGACCTGGGGCCTTCAGGATCGGAGCTGGGCGGGAAGACGCTCGCGATCGTCGGGTGCGGGCGGATCGGTCGCGCCACCGCTCGAATCGCGGCGAACGGCTTTGGGATGCGCGTCGTCGGTATCCGTCGCTCGCCGGGCGTCACCACGAACGACGCGGACTTCGATGCCATCACGACGGATTTCGGAGATGGCGTGCGCGGCGCGCACTACGTCAGCCTGCACATGACCGCCGACGCGCCGAACCGGAAGTTCATCGACGCGGCTCGCCTGGCGCAGATGTCGTCGCACGCCTGGCTGATCAACACAGGGCGCGGCGTGCTCGTGGACGAGCAGGCGCTGTATGACTCGCTCGCGACGCGCCGGATCTCCGGGGCTGCCCTCGACGTATTCGACCGCGAGCCGTACGTCCCAGCCGATCCGTCACGAGACCTGCGAACGCTCGACAACGTCATCCTTACCCCTCATGTAGGCAGTCACACGCACGAGGCGAACCGGTTGATGGCGGAGCGTGCGCTGCAGAACGTGCGCCTCGCGGATGAGGGGAACTTCAGCGCGATGGATTTGCTGAATCCGGAGGTGCTGGGGTCAATCCCTCATCGCTAATCAGTTCAATCCCTCATCGGCGAATCGCGAATCCCTCATCTTCGAGTCTCAGATCGTGGAATCCACGAATCCATCGCGATTCGACGATTCAACGATTCCTGGATTCGCGGATCAGGGATTCTCGATTCCTGGATTCGGGATTGCGGATCAGGGATTGCGGATCAGGGATTGCGGATCAGGGATTAGGGATTCCCGTAAGCTGAGGGCCTGATCACGGAGACACGGAGCGCACCGAAGACCTGGTCGGAGGAGATTTCCCTCCCAACGAAGATCCTGCGTGTTCCCCGTGTCTCCGTCGTCAGTCCTTCATGCCGTTCACGACCGTTTGAACAGCCGCAATTCTCCAGTCGCGCGGCGCGCGTCCGCGGTCCTGGCGCCCGGCTTCGGAAGCGCCGCGATCGACGTCGCGAGGCTTGGCGCGAGCAGCGTGAGCAATCGCGCGTGGTCGTCGGTGAACGCGCTGCTGCCCGAGGCGTACAGCGAGACGACGGCCACTAACGCGCCCTGGTGTTCGAGCGGCATCGACAGGCACGACCGCAGCGGCGGTACGGCCGCCGCGATCGGCGCGCCGAGATCGATTGCCGGGTCCGAGTTGAGGACGAAGCGGCGGTTTGCGGCAGCCCACCCCGCGACGCCGGAGCCGACCGTCAGGCGTGTGCCGCGAATCGCGGCAGCGTGCGCCCCCGCCGCGTACTGTGCGAGGACCGCGTCGTGCTTCTCGTCATAGACGAACAGCGCCATCGACTCGCACGACAGCACCGATCGCAGCATCATCCACGTCAGCGCGCCGACGTCCGCGATCCCTGCCTCGCCCGAGACCGCGCGCGCGAGGCTCGCGACGGCGAGAACCTCGCTCTGTATCAGCGCGTCCGGCTGCAGAGAGGCCGCGGGTTCCGGCACGTCCTGCGCCGCGCGGGTGTCGCTGAGCGTGCGCGAGATCGGATGCGGCGCCGGGTCGGCGGCCGGCATGATCCGCTCGTGGTTACGGATGAAGGTGTCGACGACCGCGGGGTCGTACATCGTGCCGCGCCGCTCGAGCAGAATCGCGATCGCGTCGGCGTTCGTCATGCGGCGGCGGTACGGTCGGTCGGAGGTCAGCGCGTCGAAGCAGTCGACCACCGAGAGGATTCGCGCACCGATCGGGATCGCTTCGCCGGCAATTCGATCCGGGTACCCCGTGCCGTCCCAGCTCTCGTGGTGGTGGCGCACGATCGGGACCACCGGGTAGGGGAAGTCGATGGCCGAGAGGATCTCGGCACCAATCGGCGCGTGCAGCTTCATTCGCTCGAACTCGGCAGGCGTCAGTTTCCCCGGCTTGTTGAGGATGTGCTCCGGCACCGCGATCTTGCCTGTGTCGTGCAGCAGCGCCGCCGCCTCGATCGCCTGAATCGCCGGCCCGTCCGTGATCCCCATCTCGCGCGCGAGTGCGACGGCTGCGATCTGGACGCGACGGATGTGTCCGTGGGTGACCTCGTCCTTCGCGTCGATCGCGGTGGCCAGCGTCTCGACCGTCGACAGATACAGCTTGTTGAGCGCGGCCACGTGCCCTTTGGCGTCCTCCACGCGGCCGAACGACGACCGCATCGTCACGTAGAAGAGCAGGAGGAGCGGTGGAACGACCGCGAGCACGCTGAAGTTCACCTGGTTCAGCGCGACGACGAGCAGGAGCGCTACGCACACGCCGGCGGCGTAGCCGGGACCCAGGAACAGGAAGTTTTCGCGCCACACCAGGAACACGGAACGCCTGCGCGCGAGCGCAATCGCGGCGGCGAGGAGTCCGGTGTTGACGACGTAGTAGGTCGCCGCAAGCAGCGCCAGCGGCAGGATCAGATCGGTGGATGGGCCGATTCCCGTCCTGAACATCGGCGCGATTCCCGCGATTCGGAAGAAGAGCGTACCAGCAAGCCATACCGACAGCGCCAGATTCGCGAAGTTGAAGAGCGTCTGCGCAGGCGTGAACTTGCGCTGCCAGGCGAGCAGCAGGCTGTCGGCGGCGAGCGTGATGGCGCCCGCTTCCGGCCCGAACAGCAGGACGTTCGTGAAGGTGAACATCTCCGACGGCGAGCAGTGCGACTCGACCGACGGGATCTTGAGCGTGAAGCGGCCGCTGACGAGCGTCAGGATGGCGAAGAGGAAGAACTCCGGCGGCACGCCGTGCCGGGCCAACGAATACGCGCAATAGGCGGCGACCGGCAGTCCGATCGCGGCGATGGCGGAGACGTAGGTCCGTGCGCGGCGCGGAAGCGGATTAGCGGGCCGTGCCACTCGAATCGCCCCACACGACGTGGGTGGAATCTACATTCTCGGAGTCGCCCCACACCACGTGCTGGCCTGACGGCGAGTCGATACTGTCGCCCCAGACCACGTGATACTTACTGGTCCATCCGGCAACGTCTCCCCACACGACGTGGTTCGCCGGCGTCTGCGCGATCGGGTTGGTCAACCCGAGCAGGTTCAGCACTCCGTATTCCGACGTGTCCGCCTGCTGCCAGAAGACGACCGCCTCGAGCGCGCCCAGGAGATGGATGCCGGTACCGTCATAGATGCGATCGATGAGCGTGCCCGTATCGCGGTACGTCGCGCCGCCGGACAGGCCGAGCAGCCCGGTCAGCGTGTTCAGCAACGACACGACGAGGCCGCTATTCGAGAGTTTGAGCGCTTCTGGAAAGTCGACGCTGCCGGCGCCTGAGGCCACGAGGCCGGCCTGGGGCATCCATCGCGCTCCCATCTGGAGCGCGACCTTCACCTGGCTCGGGTCGAGTCCCGGCTGAGCGTTCAACAGGAGCGCGACGCCGCCGGTGACGACTGGCGCGGCCATGCTCGTGCCCGTCAGGCGGAAGTACGCGTTCTTGGCGCTGCCCGCGACGTGCCACGCCGGATAGTGCGTCGACAGATACGAGTTCTGCGCCTCGAGCGAAACAATCCGGGTCCCGGGCGCCACGACGTCCGGCTTGACCGCGAAATCGAATCTCGTCGGACCCCTGGAGCTGTAGGCCGCGACCTCGTCATCGGATCGATCGACCGTGGCCTTGGTGTCGATCGCGCCGACGGTGATGGCATAGGGAGAGTTGCCGGGCGACGAGATGCCGCCGAGCACCGGCGCACCGGTCGACGTGACGCCGTAGTTGCCGGCGGACGCGACCACGATGATGCCTGCTTCTGCCGCGCGCGCGACCGCCTGGCACAGCGGATCGTTTGCCGACGGTTCGGTGACCGCGTGTCCGAGCGACAGGTTGATGGCGCGGATCCCACGCTGTCCGAAGGCAGTGTCGAAGCGGTGCGCGACGACCCAGTCGATGCCCGCGATGACGTCGCTCGTGTAGCCGACGCCGGAGGATCCGAGGACGCGGACGTCCACGAGCTTCGCGCCGGGCGCGGTGCCTCCGGCGAACGCGGTCGTCACGTATTTCGCGGCGCTCGTGTTGCCGGCAATGATTCCGGCGACGTGCGTGCCGTGCCCGTACGGGTCGCCGCTCGTCGGCGGCTCGAACGACACGAAGTTGACGTGTGTGATGACGCGCGTATCGAGCGCGGTGTGCGCCGCGATGCCGGAGTCGACGACGGCGACAACGACGCCGGTGCCGTTGTAGCCGGGCGTGCCTCCGATGCCAAGCAGGCCGCTCGTGCCCTGCCAGACGCTGCTGGCACCGGTGACCTTGTTCGTGATTGCCATGTCGGCGGTCACGGACGCGTCTGCGGAAATGTGCCCGAACGATCCGTCGCGCGCGAGCGCGTCGAACTCGTCCTTCGTGACTTCGAGCGCCACCGCGCCCTGCATCTCGCGCCGGACGATCCCGCGCAGGTGTCCGCGCAGCGACGAGACGTTCCCCTCCAGGGAGGGTTGCACGATCACGCGGATCCGATCGCCACGGGCGCCGGCGAGATCGGCCGACAACGTCGGCGGTCGCTGGCCGTGGGGGCGAGCGGGAGCGAGCGCGATCAGACAAACGACAATGGCGGCGGAAATGACGCTGCGACGCATATGTGTGTGCGGTCGCATCGCAAGAAATGATCCCGGCTCGATCAGTTGTGTAAGTCGTTGCTGCTGAATGGCTTTACTTGCGCGCAGTGCTCGCGTTGCCGCCGTGTGCGGATCGACGTGTTCTGTTCCGGCACTCGTACATGCCACGACGGTAATTTCTGTCTGCAAATCGCGAAATTGTTCGGAAAATCATGACGCCGGATGTTCCACTGCGGAACAGAAACCTTCAACCACCAATCACCAATCGTCAATCCCCAATCCGTGATCGGGAATCTCGGATCATTCAATCGACGGATTCGCAGGAGATCGCAGAGCTTCCAAATTCGGCGATTCCCGATTACACGATGAGGGATGCCAGATTCATCGATCGAGGATTCACGATTGGGGATTCAGGATTGAGGACTGGGGATTGACCGATCGGGGATTGGGGATTGACGGTTTTCTATCGGAGCGTGTACAGGTAAGCCGCAATATCTCGCGCGTCACTGTCGGTGACGCCCATCTCCGGCATCACCGTTCCCTTCTCGATCTTCCGCGGGTGCTGGATCCATTCCACCATGTTGGACGGCGTGTTCTGGATCTCGCCGGCGAGATACGAGCGCCTCGCGATGCGTGTGAGCGGCGGTCCGACGAGCGCATTCGCGCCGCGGATCCCCGGTATGGTGTGACACGCTCCGCAGCCATAACGTCCAATGGCACTCATGCCACGATCGGGATCGCCGCCGGTCAACTGCATCGCGTCACGTCGCGTGTTCGGCCGGTTGCATGCGACGCACGCAGCGATCACGAGCACGGCGACGATCGCTGCCCGCCCGATCATCGCGTCCTCTGATCGGCAACCGCCCGCGCGGCTGGGATGCTGCCGAGATCCGCCCGCCGGCCGGACTCTCGCAGCCACGCAGCGAAGAGCGCGAGGCCGAAGAAGATGAAGATCAGAGCCGAGGGGACCCACATCAGCAGTCCCGCGAGCTGCTGGTCTTCGAGTGCATCGATGTGCCATGGCGATCCGGCGCTCGCGTACCACGGATAGAGCACGCCCGGAGACACCGTCATCAACGCGCCGAGCACGCTCGTGTGGATCGCGGTCAGGAACACATAGAGCACGCCCACGCCGTAGGCCATCCGGCCGTACCGCCCGTGCACCATGCCCCACCAGAAGAGCGCGGCAGTGAGCACGAAGCTCAGATGCTCGATCGCGTGAATCGATGTGCTGCGAAGCGCGGCTTCGTAGAGCGATGGCGCATGCCAGATCCAGATCGCAATCGCGTGCAGCAGAAAGACGACGAGCGGCGCCGTGAGAGCATGCCACGCGGCACCAACCGAGCGCCGCTGCGACCAGTGTGCCCAGGCGTCGCGCGCCCGCGGCGTGAACGCCCAGAGCATCGGAACCAGGGGCTGTCCGAACACGAGAAGCGGCGCCGAGATCAACATCAGGATCTCGTGCTGCGTCATGTGCACCGAGAACAGGATTTCGGAAAGCCACGCCACTGGCGACACCAGCGCGACCGCGATCGACAACAGTCCGGCGGCGAACGCCGCGGCCTGCCAGATGCGCACGCCGCGCCCCCTGCCGGCGCGCCTCCAGATTGCGCGAGTCCCCATCGCGTACAGCGCCGCCGACGCCAACAGCAGCGCGATTGTCCACGGCTCCCACGTCCATCGTCGACTCGCTTCGCGCGCGAGCCCGTGCGCGGACAGCGCCTGGGCTTCGAATAGCAACACGAGCGAAATCACGCAACGCGTACAGGCCCGGCGCGCGAGCCCCGCTGGTCCGGTTTGATGCCGACGATTCAACGATTCAGCGATTCGAAGATTCACGATTAGGGATTGGTGATTGGTGATTGGTGATTGATCTCTACCGTCCCTCGCATGCCTTCAGCACCAGGATCGGAATCTCGTTCGCGAGGATGACGATGATGAACCAGGCCGAGCTGGCGACGCCGTACAGCGCCATCCATCGCGCGCGCTGCTCCGAGGTCGCGCGCGTGACCGGCGGCGTATCGATCTCGGGGTCGCCCGGTGGGCCGTACATCCACGCGATGAAGCCGGATGCCGCCACGAGGACGATCGCGACCAGCACGGCCACGTGCATGAACCATTTCCGCCCCGTCTCGCACGCAACGTACGTCAACAGATAGTTCACCTCCAGCATCGTCAGCCAGACGATGGGCCCGGTGAGCACGCCCGCCCACAACGCCGCGGTGCGCGTTGGGCTATGCCACGCGGGGCGCGAAGTAGATGAGGGCATAGATCGGCAGCCAGGTCAGGACGACGAAGTACCAATACATCGCGTTCTCGGACACATCCACGAACCGCTTTTCCTCGAGCGGGCCGATGAACATGAGGACCGTCAGCACGAGACTGTCCAGGAAGTCGGTGACGATATGTGTCGTGTGGAACCCGAGCAGCGTCCACACGACCGAGCCGTACGCGTTCGAATCCCACCAGACGTTCAGGTTCCTGAACTCGAAGATGCGGACGACGTTGAACGCCGTCGCAAATACCATGCAGACGACCATCCATACCTGCACGCCGGGCAGGTCGAGCTTCTCGGCTGCTTTCTTCGCGAACTGGTTCGGAACGCAGGAGGCGAGCAGGATCGCCGTGTTCAACGTGCCCCAGCGCAGCCGCGGCGGGAAGAAGCCGGGAGCCCAGTGCGGGTTCCGTCCTTTGATATAGAGGTAGCTGACGATCACCAGGGCGAACATCGTCCCCTCGATCGCGATCAGTCCCATCGTTGCCCACCAGAGCACGCTGCGGTGGTGGAAGGCGAATCGCGGCAGCGGCGCGACGTTGATGACCGGTGTCGTCACAGCACCTGCTCCAGCGGCGTGTGTTCACCACGTTCGATGCGGCGGCGCAGCTCGCCCGGGCTCAGCCCCTTACGCGGCCAGAACCACGCCACCATCGTGACGAACACTGGAATGGCGCCGTAAATCACGGCCCATGGCGTGAAGATCGATCCGATGAAGAAGATCGTCGTCGCGATCGCCGTCCAGAAGGGCCAGACGGAGTCGGTGGGAAACTCGGTGACGTGATCGGGCTCGGCGTCCAGG
>Ga0075434_100002148_pt1 | contig 17170 bp, 20 predicted proteins | sample RhiMethybrSRZTD3_FD_75298 | JGI IMG/M metagenome (GOLD analysis project Ga0075434, IMG submission 75298) | Populus rhizosphere microbial communities from Tennessee, USA - Rhizosphere MetaG P. TD hybrid SRZTD3 | ecosystem: Host-associated > Plants > Roots > Rhizosphere > Soil | place: USA... | reverse complement strand
CGCATCGACCAAGTTCGCCGGCTGATGCGGCAGCTGCTCGTGTCCGAAGCCATGCGCCGCGGCTACGACGACCCCGCAGACAATCACGATCGGGATGACGAACTTCATGGCCGCAGACTCGCGTGTCACGGAGTTCCGCCGCATCGGGGATATCCCGATGCGTCCGCGGTACCAGACGCTGCCGCGGCCGGCCTCCCTCCGGCCCTCCGTTACGACGTCGACAGCCCCGACGCGGATCGCGGGCCGTATCCTTCAGTCGGGTCCGAACGAACGGAGAACAGCGTACGACGACGGCGACTACCCGGGGGCGGGCGACATGCGCCAGGCAGGCACTCCCATGGAAACCCAGCCAGTTTTCCGCGAGAGAAATTCGTGTCGCTTCGTCGCCGTCCTACGCCGGCCGGAGGCTCGCGGACGGGTCGAAGCTCGACGGTAGGTCGATCCGCCCCAGGTACTGAGAGCCCCAGACGTATGCCAGGGTGTCGCCGTGGGCGGAATACTCAAGCGTCAACCGCGTGCCGTACCAGACGCGATTGACGCTGCGGTACCGGACGTGCACGTCGAACGGAAGAAAGGCCTCGACGGGATCGGTGTTTCGCGCCGATGCGACGACGACGTTTCGCTCCGTATGGCGGCCAGGGCCGAGGGAGATCGGGCGGCCGTGTTCGAACACGCGCGATCCGGGGACGTGGAGATGGACGTCGAGAGCAGGGCAAAATTCGGTCGCCTCAGCGCGTCGAACGCTCAGATCCGCTGGCGTCCGCAGACGTCCATAGAGATGTGGCAGGACTGGCACTCGAACCGGTACACGACGGCTGCGTCAGAAGGCAAGTTCCCCCCAATGGGTGTCGCCGGAACCGCCAACACTGGTGCGTAATGGGAATGCGGCACCACCCCCACGTTCGAAGGAGTTCCAGATGAAATTCCGTCTGACGCGGTGCGCGTATCTGCTGGCTCTGCTTGCGGCGTTTGTCGTGGCATCCGGCGCGGGCCACAAGCTCGGCGCCCCGTAGCGCGCTCCATCGGGGCTCGTCCAGCGCCGCTGGATGAGCCCCGAGTACTGCAGATCGCTGCCCATGATGCCGATCTTTCTAAGGGTGTCCGGCGCGATCCGCCCATCCGACCCCCGCACCCGCCGTTGAGCCGTCCGTTTCGGATCTACGTGTACTCGGTGTCGGCCCTCTTCTGGGCTGCGCTTGCCGCTGCGGTGGTCCTGGGTTCATTGGACGGGATACACGAGCCGCAGCGCCTGGCGCCGCTCTTTGGTCTCGCGGTGGCGGTCGAAGCCATCGGCGTGCGCAAGCAGGAGAACACGATCGGGTTCTCGGCCGTCGCTCACCTGGCGACGGTTGTGCTGTTCGGCCCGGTGGCCGGGGCGGCGGTAGCCGCGGTGGCGGTCGTCCTGGTCGATGGCCTCCGGGCGGGACCCCGCATCTACATCCTGATGAACTCGGCGATGTTCGGGAGCGCCGCCTGGGCGGCGGGAATCACGTATGAGCTGACCGGCGGGACCGTCGGGTCGGTCACCGCGTCGGATGCCTTCCCCCTGGTGGTGCTCGTTGTGACTCGACTTCTGGTGAACGAGCTGCTGTTTTCGGGCGCGCTTGCGATGATGAGTGCGTCCTTCCCGCAGACCCTTCGCGACAACCTGCGCGACTCGTTCGGCCAGAGCCTCGGCGAGGGCTGCTTGGGCGTGGTTCTTGCGTTCGGCTACACCGGAGAGCGGTGGGTGATTCTGCCGTTCCTGGTGCCGCTCTTGGCCGCGGTCTACCAGGCGCAGGCGAGTTACGAGCGGCTCAAGATCGAGACGGCGGCCGCGCTGAACGCCTTCGCCGCTGTCATCGACGAGCGCGACCTGAACACGAAGCAGCATTCCGAGCGGGTCGCCGACCACGTCGCACGGTTCACGCGCGCCCTGGGCATGCCGGAGCGCGAGGCGCGCCGTCTGGTCGATGCCGCGCGGTTTCATGACCTCGGCAAGGTGGCGGTGGACGTCGCGACGCTCTCGAAGGAGGAGCGACTGGACGACCACGAGCTCCGCGCTATCCGTAGCCACCCCCGCCTCTCGGCCCGACTGCTCGAGCCGTTCCATTTTGCCGAACAGATGGCGCTCTATGCGGAGCTTCATCATGAACGATATGACGGGCAGGGCTACTACGCCGTCTCCCAGCGTGAGATCCCCGTCGAGGCCCACGTGCTGATCGTCGCCGACTCCTATGACGCGATGATCTCGAAACGCGCCTACCGGCCGGCGCTGACCGAGCGGGAGGCGGTTCAGGAACTCCGCGACAAGGCGGGGAGCCAGTTCCATCCCCTCGTAGCTCACGCATTCGCCGCGATGGTCGAGGGGATCGATCTCGAAGCCGCCGTCGGCCCCCAGCAGTTGGCGGCGCTCAAAGCGGAGTTCTCGCGCATCCCGATGGTGCGATGGCCTCACGTGCTCACGCCCAGCCACCTCACCGTCCCGCTCGCAGCTGCGACGGCGCTCGTCGCGGTCGGCCTTCCCGGCGTCCCGACGCTGGTCGCCGTCGGTCTGGGTGTTGCCGCACTGCTCACCGCCGGTGCGCGGTTGATCCAGAACGTCAGCGCCCGCCGGCGAACGGCCGCTTGCTTGTCGGTCGTCCGATCGGGTGGATCCGCACACGATGCCCTGCAAGCGGCGGGTCTCAACGGTCACGCGCTGTGGCTCGAGCCACGGGCGGAGACGTTCGACTACATGGTCCTCCCCGAGGCGGAAGCTCCCGTGAGCGCCGAAATGGCGATCGAGATCTCGCGACGTGCCCTACGACCGGGCGAGCGCGGCCTTCGCGGCCCGCTGTCCGGCGGTTCGCGGCTCGAGATCACCCCGGCCGTTCGCCCCGACGGTCGCCGGCTCGCGTTCGTCTGCGACCGCATCCTCTCCGAGTTCGAACGCGGGCTGCTCGCCGCGGTCGCGGAGGAGAGCCGGCCCGCACCCCGCACCGCCGTGGTCGACCGCTGGGACGAGACGCGCGCGAAGCATCGCCATGTTGTCAGCACGTGCCCGGCGGCGCTCGTCATCGACCTCGGCGCATTCGAGGACGTCCGGCTCGCCGCAGGCCAGCTCTCCGCCGAGCGCGTTACCGCCGACGCCTGGGCACGCCTCCGGGCTCTACTGCGCGAAAGCGACGACGTCGTCCGCCTTGATGAGGATCGGTTCGGCGTCGTCCTCCGCATCAGCGACGACAGCGAGGTTCACGCCGTCGGAGAGCGGATCGCCGAAATGCTCGCCGATGTTCCGGTCCCCCGGGGCGCCGCCCCGATCCGGCCCACGCTGCAGCTCCTGAGCCGACCGGAGCTCGAGTCCGACGCCACCCTGTCGGGGCTGCTCGACCGTCTCGACCCACCGTCCACTCCCCGGGCTGCCGCATGATCGTCGGGCTGGCGCTGCTCGTGGGGCTACTCATCGCATCGGCTCTCGGTGCGAATCTGACCCGGCTGGCGGACCTGCGGTTCCGCGGCTCGGTGCTCGTGTTCGGCGCACTGGCGATCCAGGCCGGGATCTTCACCCCGCTTCGCGACAACGTCCCCGTGAGCTGGGATCGACCTCTGCACGTGCTGAGCTACGTCATGATCCTCGCGTTCTTCGTCGCAAACGTGCGCGTCCCGGCCTTCTGGCTCGTGGGATTCGGTCTTGTTGCGAACATCTGCGTGATCTTCGCGAACGGCGGCCGGATGCCGGTGTCGGCAGACGCGTGGCGCGCGTCGGGTGGTGACGTTTCGGTGTTCGCGCCGAGCGGCTTCGCCGACAACAACGTGCTCACCGGGCCCGGCACCCACCTGCGGTGGCTGAGCGACGTCTTCGCGGTGCCCCCGCAGATCCCGCTCGCGACGGTGCTCTCCATCGGTGACCTGCTCATCGTGATCGGGATGGTGGCGTTCGTCTACCGGGTGTGCACGCCACGGACCGGGGTTTCATCCCGGCATGTCTTGGAGCCTCTGAGGTCGGCGCCGTTCCGGCGGGTGATCGCCGGCCGCGTCGTCTCCACTCTGGGGGACTGGCTGACGCAGGCCGCCGTCGTCACCTGGATTTACAGCACGACCCGCTCGACGGCGATGGTCAGCGCGTTTCTGGTCATGCGGATGTTCGGCTATGCGCTGGGAGGATTCGCCTCCGCACCGCTACTTGACCGCATGCCCGGGTTTCGGACGCTGTCGATCGTCGAGACCGTGCGCGGGCTCTGCGCTATCGCCATGATCCCGTTCGCATCGACAGGTGCGATCTGGCCTGCGATCGCGCTGTGCACTGTGTCGTCGTTCCTCGCGTCGGCCACGAGCCCGACCGCGCAGGGCCTGATCCCCGATGTGCTGCGGGGCGACCAACTCCAGGCGGGGAACGCGATCCACCAGGTGTCGCGGTCGCTGACGTCGGTCGTCGGGGCCGCAGCGGGCGGGTTCGTCGTCGCGGTGTTCAGCATTCAGGCGGCGCTTGTACTCGATCTGACGACATTCCTGGTCGCCGCGCTCATCTATCGCAGATTCGCCTCCCAGGGAAGCGGCTTCGCCGATGCGGGCGCCGACGTCGTGACGGCGGGACGGCGCGAGCTGGCGCGCGCCGTGCTGACAAACCGAGTCGTGCTCACGCTGGCCGCCTCGTTCACGCTGGCCACCGCGGCGATCGGCATCATGAACTCCGCATCGTCCCAGGCGTTCGATGACCGGCTCGGAACCGCCCACGCCTACGGCTACATCGTGGCCGCCGTCAGCGTTGGGTACGTCGCAAGCGAGATCCTCACCGGCTACATGCGCAGCCAGAGCGTGGCCCGCCGATCGGTTGGCCTGTCATTCATCGCAACAGGCGGCGCCATGTACCTCCTGTCCCACGCCACGACCGCACCCATCGCGTATCTCGCGCTCTTTCTCTTCGGCGCGAGCGACGGGGTCACCGAGGTCGTCCGCGACAGCCTGATCCAGGTGACGACGCCGCGCGACGTCCGAAGTGGCGTGTTCGCCATGACAAACTCGGTGCAGACGGCGGGGATGATCGTCGGTCTCGCCCTCGCCCCGCTCGCAACCGCCGCCTTCACCACCGGCGCCGTCCTGCGGATCGTCGCCGCCGGCTGCGTCGTGAGCGGGATCGTGGCGGGGATCGGGTTGATCGGCACGCCGCGCGGATCCGATCAGCTGGTCGCGTCCCTTCCCGATACGCACCGCGAGGACCCGGCGGACATGGCCATGGCATCGTCGGCATGAAGACGGAGTCACACATGAACCATGCCCTCCGGCACTCCAGGCTGATGCTCGGTCTGATCACGCTCATCACCGCCGCGGTCGCTACCGCGCAGGCCTCGACGCCTCAGTGGGCGATCTACGGCCTGGGATCCCTCTACCTCGTTCCCGTCATTCTGTCGGCGATCAGCTCGGGGCCACGCGCGGCGGTCTCGATGGGAGCACTCGCGGCAGTGGTCTCGACCGTCCTGGCGGCTGGCGACGCATCGTTCGACCAGCGCGCCGTAGTGCTCGGCGTAACCTTCAGAGGCATCGGCTACATCGGCGTCGGGGCTCTGGTGGCGCTCTATGCACGCTCGCTTCATCGCCTCGCGTATGAGGACGTCCTGACGGGCCTTCCGAATCGCCGCGCCTTCTTCGAGCATCTATCGAGCGGACTGTCAGAGCGCAATGACATCACGGTGCTCGCCTGTGACGTCGACGACCTGAAGGGGATCAATGACCGCGAGGGTCACGCCGCTGGCGATGCGGCGATCTGCGCGGTGGCCCGAGACCTTGTGGACGCCCTCGGCCCCTGCGCGTTCGTCGCTCGCGTCGGCGGAGACGAGTTCCTGGCCGTCGTGCACTCCCTGCCGCCGGCCGGACTCGTGATCCCAGGCGCCTCGCTGGGAACGGCCGGGCAGGTCCGCGGTTCTCTCAACCTCGATCACATCGTCGCGAGAGCCGACGCCGACCTGTACCGCACAAAGCAGCGGCGGCACGCGCCCGATTCGGCCGTGGAGACGCAGGCGGCCTAGTCCGTGACTGACCGTTTCAGCTGGGGCTGAGGCCACGGGCGGCAGCGCGTCTCACCGAGCCCATGCGGAAATGGCCGAAGAGCGCGAAGATCGCAACCAGGCCGAGCAGGATGTTGAAGACGACGATCACGGTCTGGGCGCCGATCGAGAACGCCAGGACCTGTCCCGACGTTGCGACACCGGCCAACGCGAACACGAGCAGGCCCTGCTGTGCGCCGACGCCACCGGGCGTGAACGGCAGCACCGTCGAGGCGGAGTCGATCACGACTACGAGGAGCGCATAGCGCAGCGCCGCCGGGATGCCGAACGCGGCGAGCATGAAATACGCCACGCCCACCCGCAGCATCCAGTCCACCAGCTGCGGCGCCGCCACGACTCGCGCGAACCGGGCGGGCGAGCGCAGGATGCCGAGCCCCTGGACGATATGGCGCCAGACGATGCGCAGGTGGTGTGCGACCCACTCGGCGATCAGGAACGCGCCGACAGCGACCAGCCCCAGCGCAACGGCGAGGAGACCGGCGTGGCGGGCGTAGAAAGAGAACTCGAAGGCGCGGGCGTCGGGCAGGTGAACGATCGGCGGCAGCCAGCCGAGGCCCGCAGTGGCGGCAACCAGGATCCCGACGACGACCGCCCCGAAGACCGACTCCGCCACGAGCGTCGAGACGATCGTCGCCACCGGCGCGTCGACGAGCTGGCGCCGCATCAGGTAGATGCGGACGATGTCTCCGCCGCGAAACGGTGCCAGCGCGTTCGCGCCCACGCCGGCCAGGTACGCCCACACCGTCGGGCGCAGCTCGACCTCGCGCTCCGGGAAGGCCGCGCGGAGAATTCCGCACCACACGCCCGAGCGCACCAGCAGGCTTGCGAGGTGCAGCGCGAGGGCGATCGCCAGTGGGAGGAGCCGCGTGTCGCCGAGGCGGTCTCCGAAGGCGGTCGCCGCATGGCGGAGCTGGGCGAGGTAGCCGGCCATTCACCCCCATTGTGCGTGCGAACCGTCGGTTGCGCATCGGTCTGCGCACGACGACGGGCCTCGGGAAACTACGCAGCGTTAAAGATCGCGCTAGGCGTCCGGATCAATGTCACGCGCCTGCGTCTCGTGATGCTCGGCCGCGGCCCGCTCCCGCTCAGCCCGTTCCGTCTGCTCCTCGGCCGCCAGGCGCTCACGCTCCGCGCGGGCGGAGCGCTCCTGCGCCTCGAGCCTGGCCTGCTCGGCGCTGCGACTTCTGGCCGCTGCCTCGTCTCGGTGCGCCGCAACCGCGGTGCGGCGCTCGGCGACCTGCTCGGCGCGGCGCCGTCGCGAAGCAACTGCCGCCAGGAACACCACCACCACCACGGCGATGATGAGAACGATGATGAGCACGCTGGATACAAGAAGTGGCATCGCTTTTGGCTCCCTCGGTTCGGTGGCAGCCCGTGCCGGGCACGGACGCCGGGAAACGGCCGAGCGTCGCACCGCACGTATGGGGCGATACCGGACCGTCGTGCGCACCTCATTGCCCAGCCAGGCTCTGCCACTAACGTCGTGCCGGGTGGCCCGCGGACGCCGAACGGGTCTTCGCCGCGTGCCAGCGAAGGCCCATCGCGTCGAACCGCTCGACCGCCTGCTCGGTCAGGGCGCGGTCGCCGCGCACGACGCCGAGCGTGCGCAGCGCGAACGGCTCGAGGTACGTCCCGGGCTGGAGCAGAGGGACGGCGGCCTCCTCGGCATCGCTCATCCGGCCGAGCGCGACCAGCGCGTCGAGCTTCGTCGCAAGCGCGTAGAGGCTGCCGTCCGACGACCAGTGCCACATCTCCCCGGACGACTCGAGCAGGGCGGCGACCCGTTCGAGATCGCCGCGCAAGAGCGCCAGATGCGCCGGCGGCGGATCGAGCCAGAACCCGACGCCGAGGTCCTGGTAGCCCTGCGCGACCGCCGCGGTCTCGAGTCGCCGGGCCTCGCCGTCGAGACCGAGCTCGCCACACCCGACGGCGCACGAGAAGAGCGTCCTCGCATTGAGCACGCACGGCGTGCCCTGGTTGGCGGCGACCGCCGGCTCGACGCGCTCCTGAAGCCGGCGCACCTCGTCCCAGTGCCCGAGCGCCTCCTCGACGTAGAGCAGGACGCCGAGGGCGTGCACCTCGTGGTGCGGGCTCAGCCGCGAGGCGACGAGGTCGTGCTTGCGCACGAGCGTCTCCGCCTCCTGCGGCCGCCCGGCGGCGAGCGCGGCCGTCGCTCCGTAGTAGTGGATGTGGGCGATCTTGTCGGGATCGGTCAGGCGGTCGAGCAGCTCGAAGCGGCGCTGCGCCCACCGGTCCGCCTCGCCGAAGTCGAAGGTGATGAACGCCGCGCCCGACCGCGCCCAGTAGGCGTAGGACAGGAGCACCGGGTCGTCGAGCCGCTCGGCGATCGCGACCGCCTGATCCGCCGTCTCGATGTCGTCCTCCCAGGTCGCCTTCGTGACGAGCGCTCTGGCGTGGGCGGCGCCGCCCGGCTCGGCGAGCTCGAGCGCCCGGGCGAGCGAGGGCTCGACGACGGTGTGGTCGAGCGGGCGCTTCCACATCCCGCCGCGCATGACCGTCTCGAACGTGAGCTCCGCGTAGAGGTCGGCCAGCGCCTCCTGTCTCTCGGTGAGCTCGATCGCCCTCTCCATCGCCGGCCACATGGCCTCGCCGTCGAACTTGAGCGCGTTCACCCTGCCGATCGCATGCCACACGTCCGACTCGCCCGGCGCGAGCTCGGCGGCGCGGTGAAGCTGCGATAGGGCGTCGTCGAGGTCGAAGCGCCCGAGCGAGAGCTCGGCGGCCCGCCGCAGCCAGCGCAGCGCCGCCGCCGAGAGCTCTGCGAGCTCGTCCCCCCGGTCCCGCCAGGCGAGCTCGGCGATGCCGGGGTCGACCGCCTCCGAGTAGTGATGGGCCAGCACGCCCGCACGGCGATCCGTCGCATCGTCCGCCTCGATCCAGCGCGCGAAGGTGCCATGCATGCGCGCGCGGGCTGCCTTCGCGAGGGTGTCGTAGGCGACCTCGCGGGTGAGCGCGTGCTTGAAGACAAGCTCGGGCTCCGTCGGGCGGACGAAGCCGCGCTCCACGAGCGTTCGCAGTTCGGCGCTCGATCCGGTCAGCGCGGCCAGACCTCCCGGCGTGAACGAGCGACCGATCACCGATGCGGCCTGGAGCGCCTCCTTCGCCGCAGCCGGCAGCATGTCGATGCGCGCGGCGAGAACGCCGCGGACGGTGTCCGGGATGCCGAGATCCACCGCCGCGTCGCGGAGCGACCAGCCGTCGCCGCCCCGCTCGAGCAGGCCTCTGTCGAGGAGATCGGCGAGCACCTCCTCGACGAAGAACGGATTTCCCTCGGCGTGGCCGGTGACCAGCTCCAGCGCGCGAGATTCGAGCGGTCCCGCCAGCGCAGCCTCGGCGAGCTCGGCCGCCTCCACGTCGGCCAGGCGCTCCAGGGTCAGCGCCTCCGCCGCCGGGAACGCGGCCCCATCCGGCCGCATGGTGCCGAGCACGAGGACCGGGCCCTCCGCGTCCAGGAGCACGCGCTCGAGCACCTCGACCAGCGGCCCGGCGGCCCAGTGCAGGTCCTCGATGACCACGACCGCAGGCCCGCGAGCACCCAGCTGGGAGATCAGCTCGACCCACCGGTCCTGGAGCTGCAGGAGCGCCGCCCGCGGGTCGAGGTCGCCTGCGACGTCGAGCCCGAGCGTGAGGCCGAGGATCTCGCGGCCGGCGAGCCGCTCGAGGATGTCGTCGGCCGGGTCCTCCTGCCGAACACCGAGCTCCGCCCGGAGCACGTCGGCGAGCGCGCTGTAGGTGACGCTCCGGCCATAGGAGAGGCAGCGGCCGAGCCGAAACGCCGTCCCCTCGGGCAGCCGATCGCGCAGCTCGAGGACGACGCTCGTCTTCCCCATGCCCGCCTCACCCATGACCTTCACGAGGCGCGGGCGCCCGTCCCCCGCCGTGCGCGCGATCGCGTCCTCGAGCCAGCGAAGCTCGCGCTCGCGACCCACGAAGCTCGATGCGAGCCCGTGCCCGCCGCGCGGGCGCCGCGGAGCCAGCATCCGCAGAAGCTCCCGGCAGGCGACGCCCCCCTTCTTCCCCTTGGCCTCGATCGTCCGCGGCTCGCCGAGCTCGAACGCCCCGCCGACGAGCGCCGCCGTGCGCTCGCCCACGAGCGTGTGGCCGGGCTCGGCCGCCTGCTCGAGGCGCGCCGCCACGTTCACCGCGTCGCCCGTTGCGAAGGAGCTGCCCTCGCGAGGGCGGCCGACCGCGACCTCGCCGGAATTGACGCCGATCCGAAGCGTGAGGCGGCCGCCGAAGAGCTCCGCCAGCCGCTCCTGCATCCACAGCGCGACCTGCAGCGCCCGCTCGGCGTGATCCTCCTGGGCCGCGGGCGCGCCGAACACGGCGACGACCGCGTCGCCGATGAACTTCTCGACGGTCCCGCCGCCGAGCGCGATCTCCGCCTCCATGGCGTCGTAGAAGCGGTCGAGCAGGTCGCGCGCGTACTCGGGATCGAGCGACGAGCCCATTTCCGTGGAGCCGACGAGGTCGGCGAAGAGGATCGTCGCAAGCTTCCGCTCCACCACGCGAGTATAAGTCGCACCTCGCACAAGGCGACTGGCGGCAGCGCGGCGACCGGCGTACCCTCTGCCGGCCATGCAGGACGCCGACGACCAGGCCCGGTTCCCCGGCGAGACGCCGAAGCAGCGCATCAACCGGGAGCTGATCGAGCTCCTGAACGAGATCCGGATCGCGCTGCCGGGCGTGCAGGTGCTGTTCGCGTTCCTGCTCGTCGTCCCGTTCGGGCCGGGGTGGCGGCACACGACGAGCTTCCAGCGGCACGCCTACGTCTTCAGCATCGTGACCGCGGCGCTGGCGACCGTGATCATGATCGCGCCGTCCAGCTATCACCGGCTGCTCTGGAGGCAGCCGCACAAGGAGCACATGCTCATGACCTCCAACATGCTCCTGATCGCCGGCATGGCGTTCCTCGCGATGGCGATCAGCGGGTCGCTGCTCTTCGTCGTCTCCTTCGCGCTCGGCACGTGGGAGGCGGCGGTGACGACGGCCGGGATCCTCGTCGTGATCCTGGTGCTCTGGTACGCGATGCCGCTCGCGCGCCGCAACGAGGTGTGGCGCCACCGCGACTGACGCGGCCCCGGCCGCTAGGTCGTTCGGAGCGCGGCTGCGAACTCGGCCGCGTCGGTGATCATCGCGTCGCCGGCGAACTCGAGGGCCTCGAGCGAGCGGGCGCCGGCCTCGGCGTTCCCGGCGCCGCAGGCGTCGCGGACGACGATCGGGACGTAGCCCAGGTCGGCGGCGTGGCGGGCGGTCGGCTCGATCCCGATCTCGAGCGCGACGCCGACCATCGCCACCGAGGTGACGCCGCAGTCGCGCAGCACGATGTCGAGCGGCGTGCCCTCGAACGCCGACATCGTCAGCTTGTCGAACACGGCCTCGTCGGCGGCGGGGGCGAGCTCGGGGACGATCTGCGACCCCTCGGCGCCGGGCGGGAAGGCCGAGACGACGTCGCCCGCCGAGTCACGCCGCTGCCAGGCCCGCCACATCCGAAGCTGCGACGCCCCCATCAGCCGCGTCGGCAGCGTCACGTGCCTGACGAACACGGTGCGCACGCCCGCGTCCCGGGCGGCGGCGAGCACCGCCGCCACGCGGCGCGTCACCGCGGCGCCGTCGGCGATCTGGCCCAGGATCCCGACCTGCATGTCGTAGACGAGCAGCGCCAGCCGCCGCGGATCGCACGCGTCCTCCAGCGACTGCGGAACATCGACGCCGTTCACCCGTTCCATGGGGGCGAAGTCTACGACCGGCTCCGCGGCCGGCCGCTCGCTACGCGCGCCGGTAGATCAGGATCAGGACGCCGTCGCCGACGGCGCGCGACTCGGCGAGCTCGAGGCGCTTCTTCGAGCCGGCCCCGAACAGCCGCTTGCCGCTTCCGAGCACGACCGGGAACACCATCAGCCGCAGCTCGTCGACGAGGTCGTTCTCGAGCAGGCCCTGCGCCAGGCTCGCGCTGCCGTGGACGACGATGTCGCCGCCGACCTCGCCCTTGAGCTTGGTGACCTCCTCGACCAGGCCGCCGCCGAGCACGTGCGAGTTCGTCCAGGCCGGATCCTTGAGCGTCGACGAGATGACGTACTTGGGCATCGCGTTGAACTTGTCGGCGAACTCGCCGTCCCGCGACGGCCACGCCTCGGCGAAGCCCTCGTACGTGACCCGGCCGAGCAGCATCGCCTCGGAGCCGAACGTCTCGTTCATCTTGAACTCCCCGCCCTCGGCGCCCTGGTTGATCTCGAACGTCCAGCCGCCGTGCTCGAAGTCCTCGCTTCCGCCCGGGTCCTCCATCACGCCGTCGAGCGACACGAACTCGGTGATCACGATCCGTCCCATCGGTCGATCCCCTTCCCTCGGTTCCGTCCGGATTCGGCGGTACTATACTCAAGTGTTCACTTGATAAAGCTGATCAATGAATACTGTCGCCCACGACCCGCTCACGACGACCTTCGCAGCCCTGGCCGACCCCACCCGCCGGGCCATCCTCGCCCGGCTCACCCAGGGCGAGGCGACCGTGAACGACCTCGCCGCTCCGTTCCCCATCTCGACGCAGGCGGTGTCCCAGCACCTGAAGGTGCTCGAGCGAGCCGGGCTCATTACCCGCACCCGGTCGGCGCAGCTGCGGCCGTCGCGGCTCCAGGGCGCCCGGCTCAAGGACGCCACCGAGTGGCTCGAGCGGTACCGTCCCTTCTGGGACGAGCGCTTCGACCGGCTGGACGCCCGCCTGGAGGCCTCCCGGAAAGGACGGCAGGATGGCTGAGCCCGAGCCGGGCCTCAGGATCACGCGCGTGTTCGACGCCCCTCGCGACGAGGTGTGGAGGGAGTGGACAGAGCCCGAGCGCTTCGCCGACTGGTTCGGGCTGCGCTCGACTCCCGTGCCGCCCGAGAGCGTGGCCATGGACGTCCGGCCGGGCGGCGCCTGGCGCCTCACCATGGCCGCCAACGACCAGCACCCCGAGATCCGCTGGGCCGGCGAGTACCGCGAGGTGGTCGCGCCCGAGCGGCTGGTCTTCACGGTCACCGACCGGCCCGACGGCAACGAGTACGAGCTCGTGACGGTCGACCTCGCCGACCTCGGCAACGGCCGCACCCGCATGGACATGTCGCAGACCGGCGGGCACCTCACACCGGAGGAGTACGAGGGGGCCGGCCAGGGCTGGGGCGCCTTCTTCGACGACCTCGCCGCGCGCATCGCCGGGCGCTGACACGTCCCCGATACACTCGCGCGACCGTGGAGCAGGAGGCCACAGAGCGGGTCGAGCGCGTCACGACGCTCGAGCTCTTCTTCGACCTCGTCTTCGTCTTCACGATCACCCAGCTGACGACCGTGCTCTCGGGCTCGCCGAACGCCAAGGGGCTGCTCCGCGTCGTCCTCATGCTGACGGTGATCTGGTGGATGTACGGCGGATATGCCTGGCTGACGAACGCCGTCCGGGCCGACACGCCGGCGCGCCGGCTTGCACTCCTGGCCGGCATGGGCGGCTACCTGGCGCTGGCCCTCACCATTCCGCGAGCGTTCTCGGGGAACGGGCTCGAGTTCGGCCTCGCGTACCTCGTCGTGGTCGGCATCCACTCTGCGCTGTTCACACTCGGGCCCGGGATGAGCGCCCGGGCACTCGTCCGGCTCTCTTCGTCCAACCTCGCCGCCGCCGCCATCATCGTCGCGGGCGGCGCCGCCGGCGGTACCGCCCAGTACGTGCTCTGGGCGGGCGCCGGCCTCTTCGAGTGGCTCCTACCGACGCTGCGCCGAACGGAGGGGGGCTTCGCCGTCTCGCCCTCCCATTTCGTCGAGCGCCACGGCCTCGTGATCATCGTGGCGATCGGCGAATCGGTCGTCGCGGTCGGGTTCGGCGCGTCCCACCTGCCTCTCGACGCCGACCTGGTCGCCGGCGCCCTCGCGGGCCTCGCGCTGAGCGCGTGCCTCTGGTGGACCTATTTCGGCTCGGACGCCGCGCGGGCCGAGCCTGCGCTGGCCGGCGTCCAGGGCGCCCGCCGGTCACGAGTCGCGCTGTTCGCGTTCGGCTACTGGCACCTGCTCATGCTGCTCGGGATCGTGGGCGTCGCGGCGGCCGAGCGGCACGCCACCGGCCACGCCTTCGTGGCGCTCTCCTGGGCCCGCGCGACGATCCTGGCCGGCGGGGTCGCCCTCTACTGTGCCGGCGATGCGCTCTTCCGCCGCGAGCTCATGCTGGGTCGAGCCGGCATGCGGGCCGCCGCGGCGATCCTGGCGCTCGCCGCGATCCCCGTCGGCGCATGGCTCTCGCCGTTCGCGGAGCTTGTCGCACTGGTTGCGCTCTTCGCCGCGGTTTTCGCGATCGAGGCGGCCGCCACACCGCCCGCGTACGCCGCGGCCTGAGCCGACCGGCGGCAAGATGCCGCTCGGGACGTGTCGACAGAGGGAGGATCCCAGTGGCCACCGTCGTTTCGCACATCGTCGTCCGCGGCGCCGGGGAGGCTGCGGACTGGTACACCCGTGCCCTCGGGGCCGAGATCGGAGCCCGCATCCAGGCGCCCGACGGCCGCTTCATGCAGATCGAGCTCCGCTTCGGCGACTCGCAGGTGATGATCGCCGACGAGTTCCCCGAGATGGGCGCGGTCTCGCCGCTCACGCTCGGCGGGACCTACGGCGCGCTCACGATCGCCACCGACAACGCGGACAGCCTCTGGCAGCAGGCCGTCGATGCCGGTGCGCAGATCTTCCACCCGATCGAGGACGCCTTCTGGGGCGAGCGCCACGGCCAGGTCGTCGACCCGTTCGGCCATCGCTGGGGCATCGCTCAGCGGCTCGAGGACGTGCCAGAGGAGGAGGTGCAGCGGCGGGCGACGGCGCTCTTCGGCGGAGCCGGCTAGACGGCGGTCAGCCGTCAGCGCCGCGGATCGCCTCGACCGCGTCGGGCTGGAGATAGGCGAACGTCAGCTCGTAATCGGAGCTCTCCTCGACCGTCACGTCGGCCATCGACGTCATCCGGCCCAGGAACTCCATCCGCGTGGGCAGGTGCTGGTCAGACTGCTCCTTCGTCTCCCAGAAGGTGATCCCGAGCGTCGTCCCCTCCCGCGACAGCGTGACGAGACCGCGGAAGCCGTCCATGTCGCGCAGCCAGGCGAGCATCTCCTCGGCCACGATGCTGGCGCGGTCGATCGGCTGGTCGGCGGTGTTGACCCTTGTGAAGCGGACGTGCACGGGCCCAATGTTGGCATGCCCGCCCGGTCGGGCGCGCTAGTCCTGGCGCAACGCCGACCGCGGCCAGAACCGCATCGAGCTGAGATGGACTGCGAGCGCGGCCACGCCGACCCACATCGCGAGCACGGAGAGCTCCATCTCGTCCAGGAGGTGCGCCCGCTCGGCGCTCACGATCCGGATGAAGACCGCGACGCAGACGACGAGGACGACGATCGTGCGGACGCGGGCGTCGAGGATCGTGCGCCGCACCGGCGTGAGGGCGGCGACCCTCGCCAGGACCGGGTCGGTGACCCGGCTCACGAGCCGGATGACCGGCACGAGCACCGGGCCCATCGCCAGCCGCGCGGTCAGGAACCCGGCCGCGACGGCCACGACGACGCTCGCGAGGACGTCCGTCGGGTGGTGCATGCCGGCGAGGACGCGCGACGCCGAGACGAGCCCCGCGAACGCCAGGAAGAACCAGCCGGCGCGGCGCGACACGAAGAAGACGCCGAACGCGATCGCGAGCGCAGCGGTCGCGTGGTCGCTCGGGAACGAAGGGTCGGTCGAGGGCGTAAGGAGCGGGACGATCGAGTGGTGCGCGTCGTACGGCCGGGGCCGCGCCCACGCGTGCGAGATGACCTGGTTCACGAGGAGGCCGAGCGCCGCAGCCGAGAGGCCGGCGGTGCAGGCTCGCTTCCAGCGGGTGTCACCCGGCGGAGACAGGAGCCACAGGCCGACCGCGAGGACGCCGAACAGGGCGACGCCCCAGTTCGAGAACTCGACGACGACACTTCCGACGAGCGGGTGCACGTGCACCTGCGTGTTCACCCACTGCTCGAACGAGTACTCCACGACGCCTCCCAGGCCGTTTTCACCGATCCTTCACCAAGCGTACGGGCAAAAGATGAAAAAGTGCGCCGATGGAGGAGAGCGACTAGCTGGGCTTGGTCGTCATCGCCCAGATGGCGACGACGAAGAACGCGACGGCGATCGTTGCGAGCACGGTGGCGACCTTCGCCATCCCGCCGCCACCGCGGCCGGAGCGAAGACGGCGCGCGCCCAGGTACGTCAGGATCGTTGCGATCAGGATCAGGAGGCCGCTCGGCTCGGCGATGGCGTAGCCGACCCCGACCCAGGTGGGGTCGTTGTCGCCCGAGTACTCCTTGCTGTAGATCCACTCGGCGCCGATCCGCATCACCAACCAGGCCGGGATGCCGGCGAAGAGCAGTGTCCGGAACGCAAAGCGGGTGAGCGCGGCGCGGTGCTCGCCGGTCGCCCGCCATGCGAGCACGAGCGCTCCGATCGCGGCGACGACCGCGGCGGTGACCACCATCGCCCCGGCCACGTGCACGAAGAGCGGGAAGTTCCAGCTGTCCGGACGGATGAGCAGGAACGTCATGCGCCCGGCTTCCAGACCATGTCGATGAGGAGCAGGAGCACCGCGCCGCTCGCGATCAGGTGCGCGGAGAGCGCGGGCGGCCCGCCGACGCCGCTCGCCACGTTCTTGTAGCCCTGCGAGAGCTTGCTCCCGAACGCGCCCTGCACGAGCCAGAGCACGATCGCGATGAGAATCCAGCCGTCATAGACGTTGTAGACCGAGACGTCGAACGAGAGCCAGATCCCGAAGACGAGCACCGCGATGCTCCCGAGGCCCCAGAGCGGGAACGCCAGGTTGCCGAGCGGGGCGATCCATCCGGGCGCCCCGGCGAGGTACATCGCCCAGAAGACGCCGAGCATCGCCACCAGGAGAAAGGCGCCGAGAACGTGGAGGAAGAGGAGCGTGTCGTACATGCGCGGGAGATCATACGGGCCGAGGCCGGCGTCGTGAGCGTTCCGGCGGTAGGGTTTCCCTACACGAGTTGGGGGTAATCATCGCGCCATGAAGCAGACCAGCACACGCATAGGCCTCTGGTTCGTCCGCCGTAATCCGCGCATCGCCGCGAAGTTGGGATGGACGGTCGTGAAGCAC
>Ga0075434_100002147_pt1 | contig 17171 bp, 8 predicted proteins | sample RhiMethybrSRZTD3_FD_75298 | JGI IMG/M metagenome (GOLD analysis project Ga0075434, IMG submission 75298) | Populus rhizosphere microbial communities from Tennessee, USA - Rhizosphere MetaG P. TD hybrid SRZTD3 | ecosystem: Host-associated > Plants > Roots > Rhizosphere > Soil | place: USA... | reverse complement strand
GCCAGCAGGCTGGGAATGGGCGCGTAGTCTTTGTCCACGCCACGGTCGGAAAGAATGAGGAGCGTGTAGCCCGACTTCACAGCCAGCGATGCCCGCTTTGAAAGTTCATCCATGGCGGAACGGAGACCCGCTTCGCCATCCGCCGCGCGGAAGAGTGCAGGCAGGGTGATCGCCAGCAGATCTCCCCGCGACACGCGGCGCAGCTTTTCCAGATCGCGATTGGTCAGAATCGGGTGCGGAAGTTTTAGCGTGTGGCAGTTCTCGGGAGTCTCGTCGAGGATGTTGCGCTCGGTGCCGATGTAGCTGATGAGCGACATCACCATCTCTTCGCGGATGGGATCAATCGGCGGGTTGGTCACCTGGGCAAACAGCTGCTTGAAATAGTTGAACAATGGCTGAGGCTTGTCGCTCAGGCACGCGAGCGGCGTATCTGTTCCCATCGAGCCGACAGGCTCTTCGCCTTTGGCGGCCATCGGCTCGATGACCATCTTCAGATCTTCGTCGGTGTAACCGAATGCACGTTGGCGAGAAATAATGGTGGCGTGATCGACTGCGTGCACGCGCATTGGTTCCGGAAGCTGGTCGAGCGTGATCTGGTTTTCTTTCAGCCAATCGCCGTAGGGCTGACGCGCTGAAAGCTGCTTCTTAATTTCTTTGTCGGAGATGATGCGGCCTTCCACCGTATCCACCAGAAACATCTTTCCCGGTTGCAGACGGCCCTTTCTCTTCACCTTCTCGGGAGGAATTGAAAGCACGCCTGCTTCCGAGGCCATCACCACGAGATCGTCATCGGTTACGACAAAGCGACCCGGCCGCAAGCCATTACGATCCAGGGTTGCGCCGATCACGCCTCCGTCGGTGAATGCGATCGCCGCCGGGCCGTCCCACGGTTCCATCAGCGAACAGTGATATTCGTAGAAGGCCCGTTTCTCCGGTCGCATGAGCGGATTTCCCGCCCAGGCTTCCGGAATCAGCATGGCCATGACATGCGGCAAGGCGCGGCCTGCCTGGAAGAGCAACTCCACGGCATTGTCGAAACTTGCTGAATCACTGCCGCCCGGCTCGATAATTGGAAACAATTTCTTGATGTCGTCCGCGAACAAGGGCGAATCGAGAATGGACTGGCGGGCATGCATCCACGCGACGTTGCCCTTCAGAGTATTGATCTCGCCGTTGTGCGCGACATAGCGGTACGGGTGCGCCAGTTTCCAACTGGGGAATGTGTTGGTTGAGAAACGCTGGTGGACGAGACAGAGGGCGCTCTCGGCGTCGGGATCGGAGAGATCGCCATAAAAGTTGGTAATCTGCGGAGCGAGCAGCAGGCCCTTATAAACGATGGTGCGACAGGAGAGCGAAGGAATGTAGAAAAATTCCTTGTCTTCGATGCCCGACTCTGAGATTTCTCTCTCGGCGCGCTTGCGAACTACGTAGAGCTTGCGTTCGAACGCATCTTGCTCCATGCCCTCAGCGCGAGCGACAAAAATTTGCTGAATATAAGGCTGGGAGGCTCGAGCCACGCGGCCGATGGCGTCGCCATTGACGGGTGTGTCGCGCCAGCCGAGGACAGTGAGGCCCTCTTCGCGGATGATGCGCTCGAGAACGCCTTCGCAATTCAGGCGGGGCTGTTTCTCGACCGGCAAAAACGTCATGCCGACGGCGTATTCGCCTGCGGCAGGCAAACTGAAGCCGAGGGCTTCGCAGACACCTACGAAGAACTTGTGCGGAATCTGAATAAGTACGCCGGCGCCGTCACCGGTTTCGGGATCACATCCGCAGGCTCCTCGATGAGTCAGGTTGATGAGGACCTGAATTCCCTGCTCGATGATCTGATGGCTTTTTTCTCCGCGAATGCTGGCGACGAAGCCAATGCCACAGGCGTCGTGCTCGTGCACTGGATCATAAAGACCCTGCGCCGGCGGCAAACCGTTATGTGTCTTCCAGCGGTTCAGAGACTGCTCCGGGGAAAAACCGTCGTTGGTCGTACGTCGTTGGCCAATCAAACCCTGAGATCGAAACGGCTGAGCAAAATGCTCGACCCTGGGTAGGACAGTCAAGTGAGCATTTCGAGACTATCAACAAGCAATAACCAACAAGCTGGGTTTCAGATCGCGCGCACCACGACCGTATATCTCTTTGTTACAGGCATTTGAGGTGAAAAGTACAATTCAGAATTTCGATGCGGCGGATGGAAATTTTGGGAGAGGTCTCGACCGGGCATCGAAGTCACATTTGAGCAGTTTTTTCGATTAGCGAAATTCAAAAACCAGCTTGGGAAAGTGGCAGCGCTCGGGTAACATTGAACCTTCATGTCGTCCATGTTCCAGACTGGGTCGCGCTTTCCTCGAATGACAACGGGAACACGAATTACCGTCTGGCGTGGGCGTGGTTGAGCTGAACTCATAAGGAATCTGCTCAAGACCCACAGCCGAAGCGATCGGCAGGTGGGTCTTTCGTTTATGGGCAAGGTTTCCGGCTCAATTTAGTCTGGAAAGCGATTCCGGAGCTACAGGCATGATTGTCATGAAATTCGGCGGAACCTCGGTCGAGAGCGCCGATGCGATCGAGCGCGTGGCCCATATTGTTGGCAGCCGATTGAAGCAGTCACCGGTCGTGGTGGTCAGTGCCATGGCGAAGGTCACCGACCAACTGGTTGCGATGGGCAATGCGGCGGCTACTGGCGATTGCGATTCAGCGCTCGAATCACTGGAGAACCTTCGCGCGCGTCATCTTCGAACCGCAGGCGAACTCCTTGGAGCGAAGCGCAGTGCGAGCCCGGCACCACGGTTGGAGAAGCATTTTTCTGAGCTGGAGAACTTCCTGCGAGGCCTTGCCGCCGTGCGTGAACTGACACCGCGCGGGAGCGACTATCTTCTTTCTTTTGGCGAATTGCTCTCAAGCATCATGGTCGCCGACGCGTTTGCGGTGCGAGGTTTGAGTGCGGCCTGGGTTGATTCGCGCGATTGTCTGGTTACCGACGCGACCCACACTCGGGCAGTGCCGCAGATGGAGCCGACCCGGGGGCGCTGCAAGAAAAGGATTGTTCCATTGATCTCGAAACGGAAGATCCCGGTGCTGGGCGGCTTTATCGCTGCCACTGAAAGCGGGGTTCCGACGACTCTGGGCCGCGGAGGATCGGATTATTCTGCCGCCATCTTCGGCGCCGCCCTGGATGCAGAGGCGATCGAGATCTGGACCGATGTTGAGGGCATGATGACTACGGACCCGCGGATCTGTTCCGAGGCGCGAACCATCAAGCGAATCAGCTTCAATGAAGCCGCAGAGTTGGCTTACTTCGGAGCGAAGGTGCTGCACCCGGCAACCTTGCTGCCGGCAATCCACAAGAACATTCCGGTTTATGTGTTGAACTCGCGCAACCTGAAGAGCACGGGTACGGAGATCACGGCGCAAGCGCCGCCAAGCCGCGATACCTTTCGCGCGATCACGGCAAAGAGGGGCGTCAGCATCGTGAACGTGGTCGCATCGCGAGGAGTGATGGTACACGGCTTCCTGAGATCGGTTTTCGAGGCGCTTGACCGCCATGCAAGCCCGGTGGATATCGTCGCCATCTCGGAGGTCAGTATGTCCTTCACCATGGAGACCAAGCGTCTGCCAAAGACGCTGCTCACTGAGTTGCAGGAAATCGCCGACGTCAACTCTGAGGACCAACAAGCCATTATCTGCCTTGTTGGCGAGGACATTCATGGCAAGCCCGGCATCGCGGCAAGCGTATTCAATATCATTGCCGACGCGGGGGTGAATATTCGCATGATCTCCCAGGGGGCATCGGAAATTAACATCAGCTTTGTGGTAAAGGAAGAGGATGTCCCGAGGGCCGTGCGGCATTTACACAACCACTTTTTCCCTGGAAGGAGAGGCCAATCGCATAAGAAGGACGGAGCGGCGCGATCGAGAACTAATGGTTCGAGCACCAACGTCTTCAAAAGCCGCGCCGCAGCGGCTCCTTCAGGACAAGAACTTCGCCTGCTCCGCGAAGCTAAATGGAAATGAATCCAGTCACACAACTTGCCGACCGGGAGAGAACGCTTTCGGGCCAACCGGACAAAACCCTGAATGTAGCCATCGCAGGTTTTGGCACCGTTGGTAGTTCGGTGGCGCGGATACTCACCGAGAGCGCCCCTGCAAGCTTGCGGCTTACTCAAATCTGCAACCGTAACGTCAAACGCAAGCAGGTTGATTGGGTCTCTTCGAATGTGGGATGGACCGACGATTTCGATGATCTTCTCTCGTCGGATGCGGACATCATTGTGGAGCTCATCGGTGGACTCGAGCCGGCCGGCACTTGGATCCGTGATGCGCTTAGAGCCGGAAAATCCGTTGTGACGGCAAACAAGCAACTGATCTCGCGATATGGGACGGAACTGGTTCGGCTGGCGCGCGAGAATGGACAGCATCTCGCTTTTGGAGCTTCGGTGGCCGGTGGCGTTCCGGTGATTTCGGGGTTGCAGGAAGGCCTTGCAGGCGACGAACTGGTACAACTCTGTGGAATCCTGAATGGCACATGCAATTACATCCTTACGCGAATTGAAAGCGCCGGAATTCCCTTCGAGGAAGCACTCAAAGAAGCACAGAACCTCGGCTTTGCCGAAGCTGACCCCACTGAAGATGTCGAAGGACTGGATGCGCGCGCCAAGCTCACAATACTGGCCCGCACCGGATTGCGTGTTTCAGTTGATGCCGACGCCATTCAGGCCGGCTCAATCACCGCGATCGAACCCGTGGACTTCGAATACGCCAAGCTGCTGAACTGTACGATTCGACAGATTTCGCGAGCCGAGAAAACTCCTGAGAAGTTGTTCGCGACGGTCCAGCCAACGCTGGTGCACGAGTCATCGCCCCTAGCCGCGGTTGAAGGCGGGCAGAACCTTGTCATGTCGACCGGGAAGTATGGCGGCGAGACCGTGTTCGCAGGACATGGCGCGGGAGGGAACCCCACGGCCGTGGCTGTGGTTTCGGACCTGATTTCTATTGCTCGTTCCCGCCAGATAAACGGCGTCGCCCTCAATGAGGCGAGTGTTTCAGCGCTTCCCGTCAGCGCCGATTTCACCTCGCGTCATTATTTGCGCTTTACGGTGAGAGATGAGCCCGGGATCATCGCTTCGCTTGCGTCCATTTTTTGCCGGCTGGGAATCAACATAGATTCCGTGTTCCAGAGAAGCGGCTATTCGAAGTCGAAGCTGCCGTTTGTGATCACGCTCGAGCCTTGCAGAAACTCACTGGTCGAGGAAGCCCTCAAGTATGTTGCTGAACTGGATTTTCATGTCCAGCCCTGCCTGAACTTGCCGATTCTGGATCAATAAAGCCTGCCTCCTTAGCGAACTTTGCGTGACCTTAGCGCACTTTGCGGTTAGAAGCTTTTGACCGCAAAGCTCGCAAAGAAAGCGCAAAGGACGCAAAGTAAATCGCTGGGCTCGATCTGATGAGAACAGTTACAACTCAGGCGAACTGCGGGACACCGTATCCGTCTGGAAGGAAACCCACGCGTTCCATGGCAAGCTGCGCTTCCTGATTGCGCATGAAGGTGTTCCAGACAAATTGGGTGCGGGCGTTTTCTGCCATCAGCATGATGATTCCGGCGTCGATACCAAGCACGTATTTGCTCGACCAGCCGGTCAGCGGGTTGAAGGCATCCACAAAGCCGTACTTTTTCCAGATCTGGTCGCCGTAACGCGAGCGCAGATTCTGCAGCGAACTTATCGATTCCGAATAAGTAAACGGAAGAGAGCCGGCGCATGCCGCGGGCACCAGGCTGCCATCTATGGGACCAAGCAGCGGCGGCCCGCCCCAAGCCACATACCCCGTGCTGGAATCGGAAGCGGTGATACCCCAAACATCGCCGGAGAAACAGGGGAACTTTTCCGCCAACTCCGCGCAAAATTCGCGGTGCGCGTGCGAAGCAACGACCGAGTTCTCAAAATAATTGGCGTAATCGTCATGCTTGTCGCGAAAATCGAACCATGCGTGCGAGAACTGGTGCACAAACAGCGGCGCGGGAGACGAGATGTACTGCTTGCCGCCATAAATCATTTTCGGACGGCGGATCGCATGCCATGAATCAGGCGAAACCGGATAGGTCGGCGAGCCAATCGCGAGCAGGTATAGCATCATCGACTCGCAATACGAGTCCCAGCGGAAGCGGCTGAATCCTTTTTCAGGCTTCCAGTCGAGCGCGAAGGTCTTACTGCCATTCAACGCCCAGGGCCATTCCACCCGCTCGAAGATCGTAGTCGCATCATCCTGGATGGGACGCAATTTGAAATACTCGCGGCAGGTGAGGACGCCACACAGCAGAATCGCATTATCAATGGGCGAAATTTCGGACCGCCGGACACGCTCGCCGTTCGACGGATCTACAAAGTGATAGAAGAAGCCGTGCTCAAGCTCCGGACACGCAGCCAGGAAGCGTAAGGTCTGGGCAACGCGATCTTCAATTTCAGCCTGAGAGCGGTAGCCGCGCTTGTGGCCGATGCACAAAGCAGTCAGGCCAAAGCCAGTAGCGGCGATGCTGGCGATCCCCGGCGAGCCATGGCCATCGGCATCAGCTTTGTCCATGATCAGACCGGTGGCAGGATGCGATTCGTTCCAGAAGAAATCGAAACCTGCACGCTCGATCTGCTCAAGCAGGTGTTCGTCGCTGAGGGCGGACTCAAGGGGGAGGGCAGTCGAAGCCAGAGCTTTTCCTGCAATCGGAAGAACTGCGGCCCCGGTCAGCGCCACGCGAAGGAATTGACGGCGGGTCGGATTCATCTACAACCGAATTGTGCTCTGATTATCCACGAAACCTTACTAATTCAGCCCTGTGGACAAGCAGAAAATGGAATTTTTTGCTGCTCGCCATGAATTTTCTTTACGAATGTTGCTGCGGCCGGAGCAAAGTTTCTCTTTACGCATGTTGTATCGCGATCGAGCGCAAGTCAAAGAAATGCGAGTGGACGGAATAACCTGCGTAATTAAGACGAACGCCTTAACTTCTCCGCGAGAGGAAGCCGGCCAGCAAGTGTTTATAATCTGCGGGGCGGGCCAGTCAGTGGTTGGACCGTCACAAGGGCTGGGTCACTGCGGTCAAACCTTTGCACCTGTTTTGAGCATCTTTGCTTGACGCCATCGCGTCAGCTGATACCGTGCCGGTCCAGGATTCGGGCAAATGCAACAAAATGAAAGCTTCTGGAGCAGTTGGCAGGAACGTCTCTCGGCCCTGCGCAACGTTCCGCCGGTCCTGAAGATTGTCTGGCAATCGGGCCCGGGCGTGGTCGCGTTTGGTATCGTGGCCCGGATCATCGCGGCGCTGCTTCCCGTCGCTCTGGGTTACATCCCAAAGCTCATCATCGATATTCTTGAGCACAGCCTGCGTACTCATGAACCCGTGGCGCAACGCCTTTGGTGGCTGGTCGCTGCGGAGTTTGGTCTCGCGGTTCTGAGCAGCATCGTGACTCGAATGATTGACTACTCCGACGCGCTGCTCGCGAACAAGTACACGCGCCACGTCAGTATCGAGGTGATGAAACATGCCTCGGCCCTGGATCTCACCGCCTATGAGGACCCTGTCTTTTACGACCGGCTCGAGCGAGCGCGCGTGCAAGCGACCGATCGCTTGATCATGATCCAGTCGATCGGACGGCTAGAGTTGCAAATCATCACTGCCATGGGCTGGTCGGTGGCGGTCATGATCTACTCGCCGTGGTTGATGTTGCTGCTGGTGGCCGCTGTGCTACCGGCATTCATTGGTGAAACACACTTCGCATTTCTCGGATACGCGAAAAATTTCCGGCAGACTCCCATCAAGCGCCAGTTGGACTACCTCCGCCAAGCCGGAGCTACCAAGGAAGCAGCAAAAGAACTCAAGCTTTTCAGTTTGAGCCGCTTCTTCACCGAACGGTTCGCGAAGCTCTCGGACATTGTTTACCAGCAGGATGTAGATCTGGCGAAAAAGCGGCTTGGAATTGGCTCGGTCCTCTCCTTTATTAGTACCGGCGGATACTACGGCGCGTATGCGTACGTAATCTGGCGGACTATCGCGGGGCGCTGGACCATCGGGACCTTTTACTTCCTGAGTACCGCCATTTTGCAAGCCAGCAGCAATATCCAGCAAGTGTTTTCGACGCTTTCTGGCATTGCGGATCAGGCTTTGTTCCTGACTGACCTGCTCGCGTTCTTCGAGATGAAGCCGACCATCCGATCTAAGCCTGATGCCCTGCCTGCCCCGCGTCCTATTCAGCACGGCTTCGAATTTCGCGATGTTTCGTTTCGATATCCGGGCACCGACCGCCTGGTCATTCAGCGGCTGAACTTCACACTTCAACCTGGAGAACGGGTTGCCTTGATCGGGGAGAACGGGCAAGGCAAAACCACCATCGTAAAGCTCATCACAAGGTTGTACGATCCCAGCGAAGGGCAGATCCTGCTCGACGGCGTTGACCTACGCGAGTACGACCTCGAAGACCTTTATCGCGAAATCGGCGTCATCTTTCAGGATTTCATGCGCTATGAGATGACAGCGCGGGAGAATATCGCCGTGGGCAAAATCGAGGAGCTTCCAAATAAGGTGGCCGTTGAAGCCGCAGCGCACAAGAGCCTGGCGGATGAAGTTATCGCGCGTTTATCTGGCGGCTACGAGCAGATGCTTGGACGCCGCTTCGAAGGTGGAGTCGACCTCTCGGGAGGCGAGTGGCAGAAACTGGCTCTCGCCCGCGCATACCTGCGCAATTCGCAACTGCTGATTCTGGACGAGCCAACAGCAGCACTTGATGCGCGCAGCGAGTACGAGGTTTTTCAGCGCTTCTCGGAATTGACCTCGGGGAAGATGGCACTATTCATCTCGCATCGCTTTTCGACGGTACGAATGGCGGACCGCATTGTCGTGCTCGAAAACGGCAACATTGTGGAAGAAGGAAGTCATGAAAAGCTGACGCGTACGGGCGGGCGGTACGCAGAGATGTTTGAATTGCAGGCCGCCAGCTATCGCTAAAGATTTGCATGCCGCAGAACACACATATCGAAATGGCTGAGGCCGAAGCGGCCCGCATACAAGAGCAGAAGCGGACAACGCCTGAGTTTGACGCTCTGCGCAAGAACGCAGAGGAAGTCTCGCAACGACTCGCGTGGAATCCCAGCGTGCATGCGTCGGGGTTCTTTTCCGGCCGGTGGACGGCGATGGCGGCGACGCTGAAACCAGTGCTGGAGAAGGCAGGCCGACGCGGGCGCAAGCTGCCGGAATCAGAAGACCTTCGCTGGTTGCGCGAGAACCTACACTTGCTGTGGGCCGAGTTTTGGAACACACGAAGCGCCTTCAAGCAGCTGCGCAGGCTGCCTCATGTACTCACGCCTCGTGGTACGACAATACCCCGCGCGGCGGCAGTGGCAGAGGCTTATCTCTACGCGGCTGAGTTTAACTTCAGTGAGTCAGGTTTCAGCGCTTATGTCGCCGCATTTCAGGAAACCACGCTGCTGAAGTTTCGCGAGTTGTGGGCGATTGTTCCAGCCATGGAACTGGCACTGCTCGAGCAAATCGCGGCGCGTTCGAAGAATGCCTTTGACGAGAATGCGCCTTCACAGTCGATCGGCACGTGCATTAAGAGTCTGATCGAAATCAATCAGCGGCAATGGAAGGAAGTGCTCGAACCGCAGATTGCGTTTGATCGGGTTTTGCGCCAGGACCCGGCGGGGGCCTATGCACGGTTGGATTTCGAGTCGCGGAATCTCTATCGGGAAAAGCTGGTCAAGATCGCGGAGCGATCGGATGCAACCGAGATGGAAGTTGCCATGCAGGCGCTCGAAATGGCGCGGCAGGCGCAGGAACGGCCGGTAGGAGACCCGCGCGTCGCGCTTCGGGAGTCACACATCGGCTACTACCTGCTGGCGGAGGGCGCAGCAGACCTGCGACAGCGCATCGGCTTTCGTCCGGCGTTCGCGTACAAGATCAGAACGCTGCTCCGCAAGCATCCCGATGAGTTCTATCTTCCTGGTATCGAGATCCTTACATTCGGGCTGATGTCACTGGTCGTGCTGGTCCTTACCAGCACGTTTACGCCGCCGAGTTTGATCCTGCTTTCCATGCTGACACTTCTGCTGCCTTGCTCTCAGGCTGCAGTTCAGCTCATGAATTATCTGACCACGACGCTGCTTCGTCCGGAAGTTCTTCCGAAATTCGATTTCGCAAATGAGATTCCGGAGGACTGCACAACGCTGGTTGCAGTCCCAGCGCTTGTGCTCAATGAAAAGCAGGTGCGCAGACTGGTGGAAAATCTCGAAGTGCGTTTTTTGGGTAATCACGATCGCAATCTGCACTTTGCGCTGCTCACCGATTTACCCGATTCTCCAGTACCGTCCCGCGAAGACGATCCGCTGGTAGATTTGTGCGCCAATTTGATTAAAGAGCTCAACGAGAAATACGTCGGGATGAAGATGGGTTCTTTCCTCATGCTGCACCGGCATCGCATCTACAATCCGCGCGAAAAAGTTTGGATGGGATGGGAGCGCAAACGCGGAAAGCTGATGGACCTCAACAAGCTGCTGACGCGCGAGCGCGACAGCTTTCCAGTGAAAGTCGGCGATCTTGCAGTGTTGGCTGAAGTGAGCTTTGTCATAACTCTCGACGCAGATACCGAACTGCCGCGCGGCTCTGCCCATCGGCTGATTGGAACATTGGCGCATCCGCTGAATCGCGCGATTATTGATCCTGACAAAAATGTTGTGGTTGCCGGATACGGAATTCTGCAGCCACGAGTTCGCATCAGTGTGCATAGCGCCGGCAGCTCACGGCTTGCGAATATCTATTCAGGTCAGACCGGCTTCGATATCTACACTCGCGCGGTTTCAGACATTTACCAGGACCTTTACGGCGAAGGAATTTTTGCCGGTAAAGGAATTTACGAAGTCGAAACTGTCCACCGTGTTCTCGACCGCCGCTTTCCCCAGAATGCTTTACTCAGCCACGATTTGATCGAGGGCGCCTACGCGCGGGCGGGACTGGTCACGGACGTTGAAGTCATCGAAGATTATCCTTCGCACTACAGTGCATACAACCGGCGCAGGCACCGATGGCTGCGCGGGGATTGGCAGATCACCAGTTGGCTGTCTTCCAAAGTACCTGACGAAACTGGTCGAAAGGTGCCCAACCCGATCTCGCTGGTTTCACAATGGAAAATTCTCGATAATCTTCGCCGCAGTCTGGTAGATCCCGCGACGTTTCTTCTGTTCGTGTTGGGATGGCTCGTGCTTCCCGGGTACGCGCGCAGCTGGACGCTGGCCGCGGCACTCATTCTGTTCATGCCGGTGTGGTTCGAGTTTCTATTCACTCTGGTGCGCTCGATAGCGGAACAAAAACTCTCGGTTGCACGAGAAGCGGCGACGGGTCTATTTAACTCGAACGTCGGCACCCTACTGACCATCATCTTTCTGCCGCATCAAATGCTGGTTTCGCTGGACGCGGTGGTTCGCACCTTGGTTCGCAGGGTGTTTACTCGCCAGCGATTACTGGAATGGGAAACGGCGGCGGAGGCCGAGTCTGGCGCCAAACGCACTCCGGTTGACACCTATTTGAACTGGATGCCGGTCATTGCAATTCTGCTGGGGCTGATCGTCTTTCTTGTGCGCAAGCCGGCGCTGGTTGCCGCTGTCCCCGTCCTGGCACTATGGGCTTGCAGCAAGCTGGTTTCAAAGTGGCTGGACAGTCCAGCATTTTTGACTGAGGCAGAAACGTCCGATAAAGATCGCGCTTTCCTCCGACGCTGCGCGCTTTACACCTGGCGTTACTTTGCCGAATTCAGCACTCAGGAACATAACTGGCTGATCCCGGACAATCTTCAACAGGACCCTTATCAGGTTGCGGCTCGCGTTTCGCCGACTAACGTGGGTTTTCTGCTAAACGCGCGCCAAGTTGCGTGCGAATTTGGATATTTGAGCCTCGCAGAATTCGCTGAGCTGACAGCGCTTACTCTAGAGACAATCCGCAAAATGCCGCGAAACCGCGGCCACCTCTACAACTGGTACGACACACGGACACTGCAACCTTTGCCGCCGCTGTTCATCTCCACCGTTGATAGCGGGAACCTGGTTGCTTCGCTTTGGACACTTCAGCAAGGCTGCCTCAAGCTCCTCGCGGAACCGACTCTCAGACGGCAAACCGCTGAGGGGTTCCTGGACTACTTGCAAGAACTAACTGAACACGGTGGGTTTCCCGGGCGACTGCTGTCGAAAATTCAATCCAAGGCACGCGGCGAGAATTGGGCGGTGTCGCTTCTGAAGTTTCCGCCCGCAGCACTGGCACGAATCGCCAGCCACCAAAAGCACGGATCAAACGAAGGCGTACGCTGGCTGGCCGCTCAAGGGCAGGTTCGGCTGAGTCAATTTCGGCGAATTCTAGTTAAGCTCACACCCTGGATGCTGCCGGATTTTGTTCACCTGCAAAAAGACGGAACGGTCCAACTGCCGCGGTCTGACGTTAAGCTGAAAGACCTGCCGGATGTGTTGACGAGACTTGCCACTCGGCTGCATGTAGCTCTCGAGTCGGGCATAACGGACCGGGAGAAGAAAGCTTCCACAGAGCGGCTGCTGTCGTTAGTATCGGGCGCGCGAATGGATTGCGTCCGGCTCATCCAGGACCTGCAGTCGTTGGCGGCGGATGCGGAAAAACTCGCCGAGGAAATGGAGTTTGGATTCGTTTGGAACCGGCAACGCAAGCTGATGTCAATCGGCTTTGAAAGTGAGAAGAACCAAACCCACTCGGCTTGCTACGACCTTCTGGCATCGGAAGCGCGTCTCGGTACATTCATAGCCGTGGCGAAGGATGAAATTCCCTCCGAAACCTGGTTCTTCCTGGCCCGCACGCATACTACAGATCATGGACGCCCGGTCTTGATTTCATGGACCGGGACGATGTTCGAATACCTGATGCCCACTTTGTGGATGAGAAGCTATCCTGGCACCTTACTGGACCGTTCACACCGTGCTGCGGTGCTCTCGCAGAAGGAGTTCACAGAGCCGAAAAGAATTCCGTGGGGAATCTCGGAATCCGCATACGCGGAGCGTGACGATGCCGACAACTATCGCTACCACGCGTTTGGCGTTCCGCAGTTAGCAATCTTTCACGGCGACATGGACGCACTGGTTATTTCGCCCTATTCAACGTTCCTCGCGCTCAGTCTGCACACTGGAGAAGCGTTAAAGAATTTGCGGCGAATGCACCGCGACGGATGGTTCGGCCCTTACGGGTTCTACGAGGCTGCTGACTTCACGGCCACCCGCGGCCGCGCCTGGGGGCATGACCCTGAACTTGTCCGTTGCTGGATGGCCCACCATCAGGGGATGAGCCTGCTTGCACTCGCCAACTTGTTATTCGACGACGTCGTCCAGTCGTGGTTCCATGCGCACCCACGAGTGCAGGCGACCGAACTTCTGCTGCATGAACGCCCAGTCAATTACCTGCCCTCTCAGGCGAGCGTCGCCGTGTAATCAATTCACCAACCTTGCGACGGCTTTCTTGGCTCGCAGCAATTCTACAGAGTGCTTCGGATCGATAAGGTGCCGCCGGCCGTCGGAACTGGCGGTTGCACCTTGCTTCATCAGGTCGATGACTCTTTCAGGAGTTAGCGAGGGATCCAGCGCAAACAATTTTGCCGCAAGATTCGTCACGTTAGGCGAAGCCATCGACGTGCCGGAGAGCTTCATCTTTGAGCCGCCAGGGACGTAGCCTTCGACATCGTAGCCATCCGCATCAACGACAACAGTCGGACCGTAACTGGTGAATGAGGTCTCATCTCCGGCCTGGTTCACTGCACCCACCGCGATGAGGTTCGGCAATCGCAACCCGGCAGGCACATCCTGCAGAAAGCTGGCATCGCTGTCGCTATTTCCTGCAGCGCACACGAACAAAGTGTTGGGCGCATTTTTGATTGCTGCTTCCACGCCGTCATGCCAGATCGCATATAACTCCGCCGCGCGTTTCTTGCGCTCTTCCGGATCTGCCGGGCCACCGGTTTTCGAAAGCCACAGCTCGAATTCTCGCGGATCGTCGCCCCAGCTCATATTGACCACCCGCACATTTCGCGTACGGAAGTAGTTCGACATCTCCATGAAATCCGCCGCAAGCTTGCGCGTCCACTCCGGGGTGGGCTGAAACGTGAAATCAGGGAGCTGATCGTTGAAACGCGCGACTACGAGCCGAGCTGCCGGGTTTCCTCGGACTGAGATTCCAGCTACATGGGTCCCATGGATGTAGAAACCGATGACTTTTTGAAGTTCCGAGCGCTGATGCATCTGCTCAGGCGTGAAAGTGCTCATTCTCTTTTGCAAGGCTTGTGCTTCGGGAGAATCGATACCATTCTCCAAATCCAGCCGGCCTTTGAGCTCATCGCGAAATGTTGGATACTCCTGCTGCTGCGCGTCGGTCAATGGATACAGCCACTCATGGGAAACGCCACCGTCGTCGAGATAGGAGAGTCCATGAGTGCCGCTCGGCGTGGGATTTGGATCGCTGAAAACTTGACCGTCGAAGATGGACACATCCACGCCCGAGTCCCAAATGCCAACCAGCACCGGAGTCAGCTTATCGGCTGCTGTCAGCATGACTTCGCGGGCCTGCCAGATATCCGGTTTCACGACATTGTGGGCGGAAACATAGGTGCCGAGTACCGGAGTACGGACGCTGTTCAGCGGCAAATCAAATTGGAGCGCTCTCCTCACGGCGATCAGATCTGCGGCTTCATCCCCGTTTAGCGCCTTCGACTTCTCAGCTGCGGGGTCAATCTCAGTTTTCACAAATGCGATTAAGGACGCCTTGGTACGGAGCTTCGCGCCCGCCCACGCGGCCTTCATCGAATCCTGCACAACGTCCCAGGGAAGTTTGTTTACGGCGTCACTATAAAATTTCGTAACGGCCTGTTCATACGCGGTCCCGCTTGTGCTATTCGTCTCGATCGCCGCCTGCAGTTCCGATTCTGCGAAGAGCCCAGTGGTGAGGCGGGCCGCGGGCTTGTCTTCGAGAGCGCGTAATGCCTTCACGGTTTCGAGCGCAGCTTTGTAGTCACCCGCGAGCTGTTGCAGGTCGAGTCTGGTTGAAAGAAGTTCGCGCATGGAGGCCTTGTCGGCGATTTCGTAATCACGGAACACGCTGTCAACGTCAGTTCGAACCTTGTCGGCGAAAGCATTGAACGTGTTCGGATCTGCCTGCACCAGTTCGGATGCCGGAACCGAAATCGCATACGAAAATCGCGGAAGGTCAGACTGGCTTGTCACCTTCTTCTTTGCGGAATTTTGTGCGGCGGCTGAACAGGCGACAAGGCACAGAATGATTACGTGAATGCGGACCTTGGGCATTTGTGACCTCTGGAGAGTGGACACAGGAGTGTACCGCATCGCCTGTCTGATACGCGAGGGATGCTAGTCAGTGAAAACGACGGACTGCAATCCGGTAATCTCGAAGCGCTTGCGGCACCGCATGTTCTTGCAGCCCATCACGTCATCTCTGCGAAGCATGTAGGACTTGGCTTTTGCGAAGCGCGCACGGTCGCGCTCGTCCGCTTGACGGGGGAGTTGCACTTTCTTGGTGCGGACCAGCCAGGTCACTTCGTAGTCCGCGGATTGATGGCAATGGGGACAGTTCAGGGTCGCAGGCTTTTTCTCGGGCCGCTCGTTAAAAAAATCGCGCTCTTCCATCGTAGTCTCTGGTCCTGCAGTTGATTATTCCACATGATGGGATGCCGCGAAATGGGGATCGGGTTGAGTTACACTCGGTCGGGACGAATGCCGAAGAAAGCAAAGAAGAAGAGATTTCGCGCGGTGGAAGCTGTAAAAGCACTAGCGCGAGAACGGATTGGAATGCCGCCTGCGGAGCAGATCGCGCCCAACCGCAAAAAAGAGCAGGAGCGGAACGAAAAGCATAAGCCCACACTAAGCAAATTGATATCGGAGGAGTAAAGTCAGGGACATTCTGAAAAGAACTTCGTGAACGGATGCGGAGGCACGGAAAGGGATTGCCGCGACTAGGCTGCTTGCAACTCTTCGATGAGGTCCGCCTTCAATTCAGAGCGTTTGGCCTGGCTGAGCTTGCCGCCGGAGGAAGTGAGATAGAAAACGTCAATCGCCATCTGTCCCTCAGTGTCTATAAGAGCGATTTCGATATTGCAATTCTGGTAGGAGAAGCGCGAGGCGATTCTGTGCAGCAGACCCAGTTTGTCCTGCGCGATGATCTGGATCAACGTGCTGTCGGGTGAACACTCGTCGTCAAATTCGACTCGCGTGTCGATTTTCACTTTCGCGCCGGCTTTTGACTCCGAGCGTACGCGGTCTCGCAACATGCGGTCCAAGTCTGCATCTCCGTTCAGCACATCTGCGATGTTGCGCAGGAAGCGCTCGCGCTCTGGCTGATTCAGCTCCAAAGTCCGGAAACGGTCGGTGAAATAGAAGGTGTCGACGACGACTCCGGCGGCGTTCGAAAACGCATCGGCCTTGACGATGTTCATTCCCCAAGCCGCGAGCGAGCCGGCAATCGTGGAGAACAGAAAGGGACGGTCTTTGGTCACCACGGTTAATTCATACCAGTGGCGTCCGCGCTCGAGATAGATCTGGCTAGGATCCTGCGAGAGCCTTCCAGCCATCTGCATGTGTTGGGAGATTTCTTCTGGGCGATAAGCGCGCAGATAACGGCGAGGCAACCCCTCCAAGTAGGGTTGGATGTCGCCGACTAACGCCGGCGCCAGCAATTTCAGCCGAGCAACGGTTTCGTCCTGTTCTGTTGCTTCATGCACCCGCTGGTCGGCGGTGCGGCTCATCATATTCGAAGCCGAAATATAGAGCTGCCAAACGTTCTCCGCCTTCCACGGCGTTAGCGCTTCCGGGTTGACAGCCTTGATGTCCGCATAGGTCAGAAGTGAAAGCATTTTCAACCGCTCTGGGGTGCCAATCTTCTCTGCGAAGGCTTGAACGGTTGCTGGATCGTAAATGTCGCGCCGCAGAGTCGCCGAGATCTCAAGATGGCTGCCGATCAGGAAAGATATGGTTTCGCGCTCGGCAGAATCAAGACCCAGGCGATCCATGCTCTTGCCGGCAATCTCGAGGCTGGTGGTGACGTGGTTCTCTCCTGGAACGCCCTTACCGACGTCGTGCAAAAGTAGGGCAAGGTAGAGCAATTCGGGACGCTCCAATTCTTCAAGAAGACG
>Ga0075434_100002144_pt1 | contig 17175 bp, 16 predicted proteins | sample RhiMethybrSRZTD3_FD_75298 | JGI IMG/M metagenome (GOLD analysis project Ga0075434, IMG submission 75298) | Populus rhizosphere microbial communities from Tennessee, USA - Rhizosphere MetaG P. TD hybrid SRZTD3 | ecosystem: Host-associated > Plants > Roots > Rhizosphere > Soil | place: USA... | reverse complement strand
CCAGTGGAAGGGGTCTGGGGGAACCGGGAGGTTCCCCCAGCGGCAACCGGGTGCACGACCAGTGGAAGGGGTCTGGGGTCTGCTTCCGGGGTCAAGGTCGGCCGGAGAGGGCTGGCCCGCTGGCCGAGCTATCCCCCAGCGGCAACCGGGCGCCCGACGCCCGCCGATAGTCTCGGCCTGGTGCGCGGCCTCGGCAGCTACGTCCGCAGCCTGAACCCACAACTGCCGCGAGCCGTCTGGCTGCTGCAGGCGGGGGGGCTGGCGAACATGTTCGGCAACGGGATCGTCGTCCCCTTCCTGATCATCTACCTGCACAACGTCCGCGGGATCGCACTCGGTCTCGCCGGCCTGATCGCGGCCAGCAACGCCCTCGCGGCTCTCGTCTCGGGCCCGCTGGCCGGCGCGCTCGCCGACCGCGTGGGGCCGCGGCGGACGCTGATCGGCTCACTGCTCATCATGGCGGTGGCGTTCTCACTCTTCCCGCTGATCCGGGACCCGTGGCACGCGTTCGCGCTCAACGCGCTCGCCGGCTTCGGCAGCGGCGCGTTCTGGCCGAGCCAGGGCGCGCTCCTGTCCGGCCTGACCCCGCCCGAGCGCCGCCCGGCCGCGTTCGCCCAGCAGCGCGTGACGATGAACCTCGGGATCGGGCTCGGCGGGCTGGTCGGAGGGCTCATCGCCACGACGAGCTCCCCGAGCTCGTTCACGGTGCTGTTTGTCATCGACACGGTCACCTTTCTCGTCTTCGCCGTCGTCTTGCTCGCCGGCGTGCCGAGGCTCGTCTGGCACGAGGAGCACGAGGACGCCGGCGGGTACCGCGCCGTGTTCCGCCACCGCTCCTTCATGTCGTTCATCCTCCTGAACACGACGCTCATCGCCGTGAGCATCCCCCTCCTCTCCGAGCTCTTTCCGGTGTTCGCCAAAAACGAGGCTTCCGTCTCGGAGAGCGGCATCGGCCTGATCTTCTTCATCAACACCGTGCTGATCGTCGTCGCGCAGCTCCCGATCGCCAAGCTCCAGGAAGGACGGCGTCGGATGACGGCGCTGGCAGGTATGGCAATCCTCGTCGCCGTGACATGGATGCTCGTGCTCGCCGGCGGCCTGTGGCTGGAAGGCGCCGCGGCGACCGCGCTCTTCGCATTCGCGTTTCTGCTCTTCGCCGTCGGCGAGTGCCTCCACGGGACGGTTCAGGGCCCGCTCGTCTCGGAGCTCGCCCCGCCGCGGCTGCTCGGCCGCTACATGGCGCTCTCCGCCTCGTCCTGGCAGCTCGCGTTCATCGTCGGGCCGGCGATCGGCGGCTTCATCCTCCAGGAGCAGCCCTTCGCGCTGTGGCCGCTTGCCGCAGCGATCTGTCTCGTGGTCGCGGGCTGGGCGTTCCACCTGGAGGGACGGCTCCCGCGCGAGGTTCGGCGCAGCCCGATGGTCGCCGAGGCCGAGCCAGACACGCTCGTGCCGGCGCGGCTAGGAGAGACGGCGGCGGGGTAGAATCACAACACCATGCGATCCGACGACCCGCTCAGTCCCAGTGCCGAGCCTGCCCCGCATCCGGCGCACGCGTGTGCGCACTCCCGGCGAGGTCGTCGCCGAGCCGCAGCCTAGGCTCAACGAGCTCAGCGCCAACGGCCTCACCTGGGTCCACGTCGACTCCCCCGGCAAGGAGGAGGCGGAAGAGCTGGCCGCGCGCTTCGGCTGGCACCCGCTCGACGTCGAGGACATCCTCTCCAAGCGCCAGCGGCCGAAGATCGACGAGTACAGCGACGACGGCTACCTCTTCATCGTCCTCCACTTTCCGGTCTACGACAAGGCGATCCAGCGGCTGAACGCGGCGGAGCTCGACGTCGTGCTCGGCGGCGACTACCTGGTCACGCTGCCGAACGTGCAGCTGCTTCCCGTCACGCGGCTCTTCGAGCGCTGCAAGACGAACGAGGAAGCGCGCGAGCAGCTGTTCTCGAAGGGCTCGGGGCGGCTGCTCTACGAGGTGCTCGACGACCTCTTCGACTACTGCTTCCCGATTCTCGACAAGATCGGGCACAAGCTCGACCGGATCGAGGACGAGATGTTCGGCGGCCGCGCGGAGGATGTCGTGCGAGACATCTCGAACGTCAAGCAGGAGATCATCTCCTACCGCAAGATCATCAAGCCCGAGCGCGCCACGCTCCGCTCGCTCGAGCGCCAGGTCGAGCGGTTCCTGCCGGAGCAGCTCGAGCTCTACTTCGACGACATCGTCGACGCCGCCGAGCGCATCTGGGACCTGCTCGACAACTACAAGGAGGTCGTCGAAGGGCTCGAGAGCACGAACGAGTCCGAGATCGCGCGTCACCAGAACGACGTCCTGCGCGTGCTCACCGTCTTCAGCGTGCTTCTGCTGCCGCTGACGCTGATCGCCAGCATCTTCGGCATGAACGTGCACTTCCCGGGCTTCGACACGACGGCCGGTTTCTGGGCGGTCGCGGCGGCAATGGTCGCCATCCTGCTCGGAGGCTTCGCCTTCTTCCGCCTCAAGCACTGGCTGTAACGTGGGGGAAACCAGTGACGTGGGGGAAACCAGGTTCCCCCACGAACCCCTTCTTAAATTGCAGACGCGTTCTCGCGGACTGGCTTCGGCGAGCAAAGCTCGCCTACGCCGAAACGACCTTGTATTGACGGAGTCGGGCTTCGCCCGCACGGAGTCACGGCGCCGGACGCGCGTCTACCCCGGGTCTGGGAGGGGTTTCCTGACGTGGGGGAAACCAGGTTTCCCCCACGAACCCCCTTCTTAAATTGCAGACGCGTTCTCGCGGACTGGCTTCGGCGAGCAAAGCTCGCCTACGCCGAAACGACCTTGTATTGACGGAGTCGGGCTTCGCCCGCACGGAGTCACGGCGCGGGACGCGCGTCTACCCCGGGTCTGGGAGGGGGCCAACGGGGGAAACCCCATTTCCCCCGTTATGTACCGCCGTTATCTTGAGCGCGTGATCCTGCTCGACGTCGCGATCAACGCCCATCAGGAGCACGAGGGGCTGCACCTGTTCCGGTTTATCCCGGGCTACGAGACGAACATCGTCGTCGCCGGGAAGGAGCCGTTGGTCCTGATGCTCCTGTCCTTTCTCATCACCTTCGCGCTCACACGTCTCTACACGCGCCTGGCGCGGATCTACGGCTGGGGAAGCGGGAGCGTGAACGGCTTCCACCTGCATCACATGGTGGTCGGGATCCTCATGGTGCTCGTCACGGGATTCATCTCGGTCGCCGCCTCGCCGGGATACCCGTGGCAGCACGTGCTCGCGATCCTGTTCGGCGTCGGCGCGGCGCTGACGCTCGACGAGTTCGCGCTCTGGCTCTACTTCCGGGACGTCTACTGGACCGAGCAGGGCCGATCGTCGATCGACGCGACGATCATGGGGGTCGTCCTGGCCGGCCTCGTCCTCGTCGGCACGTCGCCGTTCGGCATCCGCCAGGTGGAGGCGCAGGAGCCCCGGACCGTGGCCTTCATCATCATCGCCGTGTCCGTGGCGTTCACGGTGGTCACGTTCCTCAAGGGCCGGCTGCTGCTCGGCCTCATCAGCGTCTTCTTCCCGCTCGTGGGCGTGTTCTTCGCGTTCCGCCTCGCCAAGCCGCACTCGCCGTGGTCACGGTGGTTCTACTCCCACGAGCCCCGGCAGCTCCACCGGTCGCACGAGCGTTTCGACGAGCACGACCGCCGTCTGCTGGAGCTCAAGGAGCGGTTCTACGACCTGATCGGCGGTGCGCCGACCCAGAAGCAGGTCACGCCGAACGCACCGCCGGTCGGCATGGTGGACGGCTACCTGTCGGTTCGAGACCAGGACAACACCCCGCCACAGGTTCGAGACCAGGACGACACTCCGCCACCGAGTCCGTCATCGGTGAGGGCGGGGGGCTCACCTGGGGTCTGAAGGCGAGCCGCCCGCTACCTCTATTCCCCTCAAGACGGGTCTGCCCGACGGAGTCGGCCAGCCGCAGCGGGGACCGCCGGCGGGAGACGTCGCGCTCCGGGGAGAGAGGGACGCGCGTCCGCCTTCCCTGGCGTCACGGATAGTCTGACGGTTCAGCCCGCAGAAAACAAGAGGGAACATTCACCTAATTCACGATTTCTATGCCGAAGACGTTGTGGGCACCCTGGCGCCTCGAGTACATCCAGCATGCCGACGAGCTTCCCGGATGCCTGTTTTGCCTGACGGCTGAGCGGGATCCGGACGGCCTCCTGGTCCACCGCGGCACAACTGCGCTCGCGGTCATGAACAAGTTTCCGTACGCCTCGGGCCACCTGATGGTCGCGCCCCTGCGGCACGTCGGCGACCTCGGGGACCTGTCGCAAGACGAGGCGCTGGAGATTCACCGACTCGTGACCCAGGCTCTCGGAGCGCTGGCATCCGCATACAAGCCGCAGGGCTACAACGTCGGCTGGAATCTGGGCCGGATCGCCGGCGCCGGCATCGTCGACCACATCCACGCACACGTCGTCCCGCGCTGGGCGGGCGACACGAACTTCATGCCGGTCCTCGCCGACGTGAAGGTGCTCCCAGAGCACCTCCTGGAGACGCGGCGGCGCCTCGCCGCCGCCTGGCCGGACGCCTGATTACTCCTCGAGGAACCGCTCGCCCTGCCCGACGGTGAAGCCGGACTGAACCTGCGGGCCCAGGAGCTTGTCGTTCTGGTCGGCCAGGCTCCGATCGCGGGCGATGTCCTCGGCGTCCTTTTGATCCTGCGCCTGCGCCTGCTCGCGCTCGCGACCGAACAGCTCACGGATGCGGTCCATGAATCCCACGGCTCGATAGTACAGCCCGCCGGGCGGGAGCCTCAGTGCTTGCGTTCCCAGCTGTGCAGGTCGAAGACGCGGTTGAACTCGCGGAGGACGTGGTACGCGATCTGCTGCCCGCCCGCATCCTCGTAGTGGACCCCGTCGCCGGTCCGCATCTTGATCACCGTGCCGTTCGGCTTCGCGAGGTACTCGCTGAACTTGCCCGACTTCGTCTCGAAGAGCTTGTAGGTGTCGACGAACGCCACTTTCGGAGCGCGCTTCTCCGCCTCCGTGCGGTAGATGCTGTTCAGCACGCGGAAGCGGGCGGAGAGGCCTGAATCGCGGGCGATTGGAAGCCCGATCCACACGAGGAACGCGCCCGTCGAGGTCACGTCGTCCATGACGCCGCCGACCCGGCGGCGGTACTCGCGCATCCATGACGGGCTGCCGAACGCGCCGACGTGCACGCCCTTTGGCAGACCCGTCATATACGAGTTGTCGTCGTTCGCGCCGAAGGTGAGGACGACCGCATTCGGATGGAGCTTGGCGACCTGCTGGCGGATGTGCGTGAACCAGTCGAACACTTCGGGACGCTCGAGCCCGGTGGCGACCTGGCCGTCGACCTTGCCGCCAACGCCCGTGATGTAGTGCGTTCGGTCACCCATGCGGATCAGCTGCCAACCGGGCGTGATCGACAGGGAGTCACCCGCTACCCAGATCTTCAGGGGGTGCTGCGGGCTGAACGCCGGGCGCTTCGGCGGCGGCGCCGGCTTCGGCTTCCCGGCGCGATGCCGTTGAGCTTTGTGCTGCTGATGCTTCGGCCGCGTCGTGTGGTGGAAGACGACGGCGGCGTTCGAGCCCTGGTCGTGACGCCCGAGCGCCCGCCGTAGCTCCCGGCGCGGGACGTCGAGCCGGAGCGCCTCGCTGACCTTGACGAGCGGGAGCGTCAGCGCCATTCCGACGTCGCGCTGCCAACCCGGCGACTGGATCTCGGCCGTGCGGCGCACGCTCTGGGCGTTCAGCAGCGTGCCGAGCGCGATCGCGAGCAGACCGACCAGGATCGCCCTCTTGGCCGTAAGCAGGCGACGCGGCCGGGCGAGCGACCGAATCGGACGCGGGCGCGGGCGCGCTCGTTCTGCCGGGACGTGTTCTGTCGCTTGTGTAGCCATCTAGAAGCGGAAGTAGATGAAGGGGGCCACTCCTTCCGGCCCGAGGACGTTGATGACGAGCAGCGCGACTGCGAGCGCCGCGCCCTGCAGGACGAGCGCGCGCCGGGAGAAGAGTGCCATCAGCGCGTCCCAGACCCGGCCGGGGACGTACTGCGCGCCGATGCCGACCGCGATGGCGAGCAGCACCGGCAGCGTGACGGCCTGCACCGGCGTATGAATGCCGGAGAAGAGCTGCTTGAGGACGTCGGCGGCGGTCGAGAACGAGTCGGCGCGGAAGAACACCCAGCCGAAGCAGACGAAATTGAACGTGATCAGCCGCCGCCACATCCGCTTGGCAGGCGTGTCCGGTCGGTCGGGCAGCCCGCGCCAGGCGCGGAACTCCGCCCACCCGTGCTCGACGCAGAGCCCGAGCCCGTGGATGCCTCCCCAGACCACGAACGTCCACGCCGCCCCGTGCCACAGCCCGCCGAGGAGCATGACGATCATCAGGTTCCTATACGTCGCCAGGCGGCCGTGGCGGTTCCCGCCGAGCGGGATGTAGAGGTAGTCGCGCAGCCAGCGCGACAGCGTCATGTGCCAGCGCCGCCAGAAATCACGCACCGAGGTGGCCGCGTACGGGGCGTTGAAGTTCGTCGGGAACTCGAAGCCCAGCAGGAGCGCGAGCCCGATCGCGATGTTCGTGTAGCCGAGGAAATCCGCGAAGATCTGCACGGCGTAGCCGTAGATCCCGACGAGCACGTCGACGGATGAGTACTGCTCCGGTGCAGCGAACACTTTGTCGACGATCTCCGTCCCCAGGTAGCTGGCGATCACGACCTTCATGAACAGGCCGCTGGCGATGAGGAAGAACGCGCGCGTGGCGTCGACGCGACGCGCGTCGCGCGGCGAGTCGAGCTGCGGGATCAGCTCCGAGCCGCGCACGATCGGCCCTGCGACGAGGTGCGGGAAGAACGAGAGGAAAGCGGCGAACTTCGGCAGCGTCGTCGGGCGCAGCTTCCCGCGGTAGATGTCGATCACGTAGCTCAGCGCCATGAACGTGTAGAAGGAGATGCCGATCGGGAGCAGGGCGGTCACGACTGGAAGCGCGACGTCGAGGCCGGCGTCGTGGAGCGAGTTGCGCGTGGAGCTGAGGAAGAACCCGGAGTACTTGAAGTAGCCGAGCAGTCCGAGGTTGAACACGATCGCGCACCAGAGCAGCGCCTTGCGGGCGCGGATGTCGTCGCGCCGGTCGATCGCGAGCCCGAGCACCCAGTTCACGAGCGTCGAGGCAACGAGGAGGAAGACGTAGTGCCAGTTCCACCAGCCGTAGAAGACGTAGCTCGCGAAGACGATGAAGGGGAACCACAGCCGCTGCCGCGGCATCAGCAGCCAGCTCACCGGCAGAACGGCGAGGAAGAAAAGCGCGAAGGTTGCGGTCGGGAAGAGCAAGAGCGGCGGCGAAGCGGAGCGGGTCTGCCCGATCGTAGACGAGGTACCCGCCGGAGGGGGCGCTTCCCGCGGCGTACGCAGGGCTGAGCAGCCCCGCGTCGAACGCCCCGCTGCGGGCCTCCCTCTCGCGTTCGCGAGCTGGCCGAGCAAGCGAGCCGAGGTCGCCGCGCGCGGCGAGCCGCAGCGCCCGGCGGCGGAGGCCCGCCGGCTCGACTCCTTGGTTTCGCCTGCGGAACGCGAAGTAGTTGACGTGACGTTTGTCACCAATAGGGAGGGAGCTCATGTCACGGTCACTACGCCGTGCGCTCGTCGTGGTGCTACTTATCGTTGCGGCGACGGTCGTCGTGCTCACCGTGCCGGCCGCGGTGTCCCAGTCGCACGCGCAATCGTGCAACCTGATCCAGGGCACGAACGGTCCCGATGTCATCTTTGGCACCAACGGGCCGGATTGCATCTTCACCTACGGCGGCAACGACGAGGTCTTCGCTCTCGGCGGCGATGACATCGTCAATACCGGGGACGGCAACGACTTCGTCGACGGCTTCCCGGGTGACGACCACATCCAGGGCGGCCCCGGGAACGATCAGCTACGGGGAGCGGAGGACAACGACACCGTCTCCGGTGGGCCGGGCAACGACTTCTTTGATCCCGCGTTCGACGACCCCGTTGAGACATCGTCGACCGACGACGCTCTGTACGGCGACACCGGCGACGAGGTCCTGTACGGCGGGAACGGGTTCAACGCGTGCCACGGCGGAACCGGCTTCGACGGCGCCCAGGCGTCGACGTGCCAGATCCAGAGCGGCATCGAGTTCCAGTTCTAGCGGGGAACACGTCGGGCGAGCCGCAGGGCCGCCGCGGGGCGGCCCTGCGGCGCCCCGCGCCGCGGAACGCCGCGAAGTAGGCTCCGGCCCGATGCATCGCCCGGCCGACGGCGAGGGAAAGACCAAGGAAGACCTCGATCGTGAGCTGATCGAGCTCCTCAACGAGCTGCGCGTCGCACTGCCGGGCGTGCAGGTGCTGTTCGCCTTCCTGCTCGCGGTCCCGTTTACGAACCGGTTCTCGAGCGTGACCGCGTTCCAGAAGGACGTCTACTTCGCCGCGCTGCTGTGCACGCTGGCCGGGTCGGTGCTGCTGATCGCCCCGTCCACGTACCACCGCATCCGCTGGCGGCAGCACGACAAGGAGCAGATTCTGCGGGCGGCCAACAGGCTCGCCATCGCCGGGACCGTGTTCCTTGCCATGGCGATGTCCGCGTCGGTACTCCTTGTCACTGACGTCATCTTCTCTCTCAGGGCGGCGGCGATCACGACCGGCGTGGCGGCAGGACTCTTCGCCTGGTTCTGGTACGGGCTGCCGCTCTGGCGGCACTTAACGGATTAGCGTGGCGTCGGCCGTCGCCGGCCCCCGCCACGCACTCGCATCCAGCCGTACTCAGTGGGCGAGGTTCGGGACGAGGCTGCTGGCGATCGGCGTCCCGAGGCCGGTCGCGGCGTCCCAACCCGGGACTGCCTGGAATCCGGTGATCGGCGGATAGCTGTTGTTGCCGATCGTGATGTCGTGGATGGACGTTGATGCCGACCGACTCTTGCCGAGCTTGTAGAGCGGCTTGTTGATGTCGCCGACGCGGCCGCCGTTCAGCTGGTCGACCAGCGCGACGAGGCCGGCCCACTGCGCCGAGCCGGAGCTCGTCCCGCTGAAGCGAAACACGAGGTCAGGACCGAGTCCTGATGAGCTCCACACGCCCAGCACACCGCCCTCGACCCCCGCGTTGTACGACACGTCGGGCACGCCGCGCGCGTGCGCCTTCTGAACGGGCGCCTGGAACGGCGGCCGTTTGTACAGGATGCTGAATCCGCCCCCTCCGGCGGCGCCGAAGGTAAGCGACTCGTTCCAGGCCGTCTCCGAGTCGTACGCGCCGGTCACCCCGTCCGCGAACAGCCTCGTGCCGCCGACGGAGGTGACGTTCGGGTCGCTGGCGGGCGTCTCGATCGCGGGGTGGTCGAGAAGATCCGAGCCGTCGCAGTTCGGCAACGCCGCCCCGAAGTCGCCCGAAGAAGCGACCAGCGTCATTCCCTGCGCCGTTGCCCGCTCGAAGAGCGAATGTTGGGAGGCGACAACCGCAGGGTCCATGCACTCCTCGGCTTCACCGAAGCTCTGCGCGACGACGTCGCCGAGGTTGTGGTCGATCGCGTACTTCGTGGCGCTCGCGAGATCGGCGTCGGCGCTCGACTTCGCGAGCACCAGGAGGATGGTCGCCTGCGGTGCGATCACGTGCGACCACTCGACGTCGAGGGTGATCTCGGCGGCCCATGCGACCTGGGTCGGATCGTTCGGATCGAACGGCGTCAAACCGTCTGGGGCGACGATGTTCAACACGGGATCCGGCAAGCCGAACAGGGAATCGAAGGCGGCCAGGTCGTGCTGGATCGTCGGGCTCTGGAACGCGTCGACGAGCACGATCGTCCGGCTGCTGCCGTTGATGCCGGCGTCGAGAAGCGGTTGCACCCCGTAGGCGGCCCGGATCGGATCGGGCGTGTAGCAGCGTGCCGGATGGGTCAGCTGGCAGTTGAACGTCGGCGAGGCGTTAGGGATTGCGTGGACGGCGCGCACCCGCTTGAACTCCGCGCGGACGCCGGTCGCCGGCGTCATCGTGCCGTGGTGCGATGCAGGACGCGCGCCGGTCGCGCCCAGGAGCGCGGCAATGCCCGCGAGCACGGCCAGCGTGAGCAGTCGTCGCGCGCCCGGCGGCTTCACGCCGACACCTTCTCACTCGCGGTCGGAACGGTCAATGCCTGCACCGGTAACGAAACAGCGACGATTCGACAGTAGTGGTCATGACACGCGAAATCGATCGTCCCGCCGCCGAGGAGCGATTCCGTGCCGTGTTCGCGAACCTCGGCGTCATCACCGCCTACGCGCGGCGACGCGGAAGCAACGATCCGGAAGCCATCGCGGCCGAGGTGATGACCGTTGCGTGGCGCCGCCTGTCGGAAGTACCGACGGACGACCCCCGGCCGTGGCTCTACGCGACCGCACGCAACCTCCTGCTGGCCGAGGCCCGCCGCGCGGGGCAACGCGCCGGGATCCGGGAGCGGGAGGGCACGACTCCGGCCCTCGAGCTCCATGAGCTCGACCCGGCGCTCGGGCAGGCGCTGCGCTCGCTCTCGCATCAGGATCAGGAGGCGCTTTTGCTCGTCGCATGGGAAGAACTCAAGCCCCGCGAGGCGGCGAAGGCGCTCGGCATCAATCCTGCGGCGTTCCGGGTCCGGCTCCTACGCGCTCGCCGGCGTCTGCGTTCGCGGCTCGAGCACGCCGAGCAGGAGCGTCACCCGGCGTCGCTGCCTCAACTCGACGTGGAGGGCACATGACCACCGCTTCAATGCTTCTCCGTTTGCGATCGGCGAACCCGGTTCCGCGGCCCGCGAACGTCAGTGACGCCGATCTGTTCGCGCGGATCACCGCCCTGCCCCTCGATTCAGGGCTGCGGCGGCGAGCGCCGGCGTACCGGCGGCCGGTGCTCGTCCTCGTCGCCCTGGTGGCCGCCGCGGCGCTGCTCGCATCCGCCGCCTTCGCAGTCTCGCAGTGGATCTTCCCGAGCTTCGTCGGGCCGGAGGTCACGAAGAGCGAGTACCGCCGCGCGCAACACCACCTGACGCTCCCTCCCGGTTACAGCTGGCCCGCGATGCACATTCCACCGAACACGGTGACCTCGCCGGGCGCCGGCGGAGGACACGCGGTCATGGCGGCCCAGAACGCCTGGGAGTGCTACTGGGTCAAGGCGATCCGCCGTGACGACGCCGCCGGCCAGCGGCGGGCGCACCGCGAGCTCGAGTCGCTGCTCGCCAACAACATCATCGAGGCGCCGGCGGGCGCGTCCGAGAACTGGTCGCCGCCCAACCCACCGAACGGTCCGTACGCGGTGTTCGCGCACGACGGCGGGCTGCAGTGGGTGCGGGAGACGTACCGGCTCGCAGCTGCGGGGCACCCGCAGAGGCTCGTGGACAGCTGTCGCGCAAACACGCCGGGGTGATCGAAGTCGGAGCGGCGTCGCCGGGCCCGAGCACCTTTGGGACCGGGGGCGCCGCTATGCCGCGGGCGGCACCGGCAGGTACGCGCCCATCCGCCCTTTGGCGAGAAAACCACGGCGAACCGCCTCGTCGCCGAGGAAGCATTCCCAGCTTCGGCCGTCGGCTTGGGTGGACAGGCAGGCGCCGTCGACGTGGTGGCTGGCGTCGACCGTCTCTGCCCTGAGCCCGAGGAACTGATTCCAGAGGCGGTGGCCGTGCTGGTCGTAGAACGCCATGCCGGTCGGCGGCTTCGCGAGCAGGCACCGGAAGCTGCCAGCCGTGAGCTGGTTGCAGCGGGGTTCGCTACCTGCAAACAACGTCCATCCCTCGATCAGCCCATGGGCTTCCTGCGCTGAACTCTTCAGCGTGATCGCGGCGATCGCGGCACCGGTGCCCGCGAGGATGGCAAGGGCGGCAAGCGCGATCGGGACCGCTCGCCGCAATCGCGACGATCGGTGGACGCGCGCGTCGTTGCGCCACGCCTGCTGGAGCGCGTCGCCGAGGAGCACGAGTTCCTGGGCTGTATCGCTCATCCGTGGGATCCCTCCAGTCGTGCCCTCAGCTGTGCAAGCCCGCGGGAGACGCGAACCCGCGCGGCAGTCGGGCTACAGCCGAGCCGGCGTGCGATCTCGCCATAGGCAAGGCCACTGATGACGCGCAGCTCGACTGCTCGGTGCGCGGACACTCCCGCGCTCGGCGCCGACACAGGCGACATCCTCGCGGTGCCGCTGCTCGGAAACCGCGTCGACCGGTTCGCCTGGAACGGTGCGTCGCTGACGTTCGACCGCAACCTGATCAAGCTGCACGCCTTCCAGAACGATGGCGCACCGACGCCGCCCGGCCAGGGCGACTAGTCGCAGCCGCCCCGGGGGAACCACAACGCCGGCGTCATCCGGTTCGGACCCGACGGCAAGCTCTACGTCATCATCGGGGACAACGGCCGACGCGGCCAGCTCCAGAACCTCCCGTCCGGGCCCACGGAAACGGGTCTCGGCACGGCGGTTCCAGACGACCAGTTCGGCGGGCCGCAGCCGGATAACGCCCACTTCACCGGTGTCGTGCTGCGGCTCAATACCGACGGCACGGCACCCACGGACAACCCGTTCTTCGCCGCGGGCGCCGCGATAGGCGGCGAAGTCGGTTCCAACCTGCAGAAGACGTTCGCCTACGGGGTCCGGAACAGCTTCGGGCTTGCCTTCGACCCGATCTCGGGCCGGCTCTGGGAGTCGGAGAACGGGGACACTGCGTTCGACGAGCTCAACCAGATCACGGCTGGGCACAACGGTGGGTGGATCCAGTTCATGGGGCCGGCGTCGCGCATCGCGCAGTTCAAGGCGATCGAGACCACGCCTGGCGCATTCTTCGGGCTCCAGCAGCTGCGCTGGCCGCCGACGCGGCTCGCCGACACGCCGGCGGAGGCCCTCTCGCGCCTGTTCGACGTGCCCGGCTCGCACTACGCCGACCCGCAGTTCAGCTGGAAGTTCGCGCTGGCGCCGGCGGGGATCGGGTTCTCGTCGTCGCGCCAGCTAGGGCCGCAGTTCCTCGGCGATCTGTTCGTCGGGTTCGCGACGCCGTCGCCGCTCGGAGGGCCGCTCTTCCACTTCAACCTGACGGGTAACCGGCGCAAGCTTGCACTCGAGGACCCGCGCCTCTCCGATCTCGTCGCGGACAATTCCGATCTCCGGGACATGACGGAGAGCGAGAGCCTGCTCGTCGGCCGCGACTTCGGCATCGTCACCGATATCGAGACCAGGCCGAACGGCAACCTCTTCGTGGTGTCGCTTAGCGACGGCGCCATCTACGAGGTGCATCGCCGCTGATCGGAGTCGTAGGGGTGCGCGCGACCGGCGCGCACCCCTACCGACCGGCCGCGGCCTGCCAGCTGATCAGACGAGACTGCAAAAGAACTCGGCGGTCCGATCGGGCGATCGTCGGTTGGTCGGTCGTCAGCCCCAACCGAAACAGAAGCCCCGATTCTCCGGGGCTTTCTCAGAGCGGACGACGGGGCTCGAACCCGCGACCCTTGGCTTGGGAAGCCAATGCTCTACCAGCTGAGCTACGTCCGCGTGAGGCCGAGGATACCGCAGGTTTGCGGAGGCGGGCTGATCCCGCCTCCGCCGCCCACGCCAGGGGGGTTGGCCAAGCGTGTCGCCAGGAATCGTGGCGCTAAGCCTATGGCCGGCATCACGATCCGACGACAAGGGGACGGCCGCCGCAACGCCGCCCCGGACGAACGACTCTACCGCATTCTGCCCCTACTTTCCACCGGTCGGCCGGGGCGCTAGAGTCGGCACCGAGTCTGAACGAGGAGGGCTGTGACGATGGAGCTCGAGGAACTCCAGAGGACCGCGGAAGCGCTCGTCGCGCCCGGCAAGGGCATCCTGGCCGCCGACGAGAGCACGGGCACGATCGAGAAGCGCTTCAAGTCGATCGGCCTCGAGTCAACGGAGGAGCATCGCCGTGCCTACAGGGACATGCTCTTCACGACCGAGGGCGTCGAGGACTACATCAGCGGCGTGATCCTGTTCGACGAGACGATCCGGCAGAGCGCGAGCGACGGCACGCCGTTCGCCGAGCTGCTCGCACGTCGCGGGATCATCCCGGGGATCAAGGTCGACAAGGGCGCCAAGCCGCTCGCGAACGCGGACGGCGAGACGGTCACCGAGGGCCTCGACGGGCTGCGAGAGCGGCTCGCCGAATACGTCTCGCTCGGTGCGAAGTTCACGAAGTGGCGGGCGGTGATCTCGATCGGGAAGGGCATCCCGAGCGACTACTGCATCTGGACGAACGCCCACGCGCTCGCTCGCTACGCGGCCCTCAGCCAGGAAGCCGGCCTCGTACCGATCGTCGAGCCCGAGGTCCTCATGGACGGCGACCACACCATCGAGCGCGCGTACCACTTCACGGCGCGGACGCAAGATGCCGTCTTCACGGAGCTGCACGATCAGCGGGTCCAGCTCGAGGGCATGCTCCTCAAGCCGAACATGGTCCTCTCGGGCTATGAGTGCGCCGTCCAGGCCTCGGACAGGGAGCTCGCCGACTGGACGCTCCGCTCCCTCCGGCACAACGTCCCAGCGGCCGTTCCCGGCGTCGTCTTCCTGTCAGGCGGTCAGACCGACGAGGACGCGACCGCGCGCCTCAACGTCATGAACGCGCAGGGCCCGCATCCATGGGAGCTCTCGTTCTCGTACGGCCGCGCGCTTCAGGCGCCCTCGCTCAAGGCGTGGGGCGGCGATCCGGCCAATGTGGAGGCCGGCCAGCGCGCCTTCTACCACCGAGCGAAGATGAACGGCGCTGCCCGAAGCGGACTCTACGCGCCGGACATGGAAACGGCGACGGTGGCGTAGCTAGCCGGCGAAGCGCTCGAGCTTCTCGAAGGAGTGCTCGGCGCGGATGTAGCGGACGGTGCCGGACGCCGAGCGCATGACGATCGAGTGCGTCGTCGCGCCGTTCTTCGTGTAGCGAACCCCGTCGAGTAGAAAACCGCTCGTCACGCCCGTCGCGGCCACGAACACGTTGTCGCTCGAGACGAGGTCGTCCATGCTGAGGACGCGCTGAGGATCGAGGCCCGAGTCCACGAGCGCGGCGCGCTCCTCGTCGTTGCGCGGCCAGAGCCGCCCCTGGATCGCGCCGCCGAGGCACTTGATCGCCGCGGCCGAGATGACGCCCTCGGGCGTGCCGCCGATCCCCATGAGCATGTCCACCACCCCGCGCCCACGACCGCTTGCAGCGATCGAGGGAGCCACGTCGCCGTCCCTGATCAGATGGACGTGGGCGCCTGACGCCCGGAGCTCCGCGATCAGGTCGACGTGCCGGTCGCGCTCGAGGACGATGACGTGCAGGTCGGTCGGGTCGACCCCTTTCGCCTCGGCGACTCGCTCGACGTTCTCCGTCGGCGAGCGGGTGATGTCGATCGCGTCGGCCGCGTCCGGGCCGACCGCGATCTTCTCCATGTAGAACGCGGCGCCCGGGAAGAAGAAGGTCCCGCGCTCGCTCAGGGCCATGACGGCGATCGCATTTGGCTGGCCGAGCGCGGTCAGGCGCGTCCCTTCGAGCGGGTCGACGGCGACGTCGACCTGCGACCCGTCGCCGCTCCCGACGTGCTCGCCGTTGTAGAGCATCGGCGCCTCGTCTTTCTCCCCCTCGCCGATCACGACGACGCCGTCCATCTGCACCGTGTCGAGCATCAGCCGCATTGCGTCGACGGCAGCCTGGTCGGCGCTTTCCTTCTCGCCTCGCCCGACCCAGCGCCCGGCTGCCAGCGCCGCGGCTTCGGTGACGCGGACGAGCTCGACGGCCAGGTTGCGGTCCGGCGCGATCGGCGAGGCCGTCGGGCCCGGTCGTCCCCTCGCCTCGACGCCAGTCACGAGCGCATCCTATAACCCTTGCCGCCGTCGGCTCCGTCGTGCTCGGAGCTCTAGGGCGCGACGAAGCGGCCTTATGAACCGCTACCGGAGCTGACGCTTCCGGAGCCGCCGGAGGTGCCGCTGCCGCTGCTTCCGCTTCCGGAGCTGCCCGAGGTGCCGCTGCCGCTTCCAAAGCTGCCACTCCCCGACGTGCCGCTCGTCGTGCCGCCGCCCGGCCCGCTATTGCTCCCCGGCGTGCCGCTCGTCGTGCCACCGCCCGGCCCGCTGTTGCTGCCCGACGTGCCGCTCGTCGAGCCACCGCCGGGGCCGCTGTTGCTCCCCGAGCCCGAGGTGGAGGCGGGTTGCTCCACCGGGCCGCTCGGCCCCGGGCCCCCGCCAGAGATGTGGTCGTCTCCGCTTCCCGACGTGCTGCCTCCCGAGCCTGGGCCGCTGGAGTCGGATCCCGCGGAGCCGGAGCCGGAGCCGGAGCCCGAGTTCGGCGAGCTCACAGGACTGCCACCAGGCGAGGAAGAGCTTCCCGAGGACGGCGAGCCTTGACCCGTGGCGGAGTCTCCGCCGCCCGGTCCACGGTTCGAAGCGCCGCCCGTTGCAGTGGAGATTGCGGGTCCGTCAGTCGTCGAGCCGCGCGTCCCAGGCCCGTGCGACGGACGGATCGAGGGGTCGGTGTTCTTGGCGCCTGGAGTCTCGCGGTGTCCTGCCCTCCCGCTGCGATCCTCCGGGGCGACGGCAGCGGCCTTGGCGGCTCGAGCCGCGTCCGCGAGCCGCGCGCGAGCCTTGTGCATCGTCGTGGCCGTCACCGACGGTAGCCGGGGAGCATGCCGTGCCTCCGGCGGGCGCGGTGGGTCCGAGATCAGCCTCGGGACGGCCACGGCACCGCCGAGGATCGCGGTCGCGCCAAGCCCAACCGCGGCCGCCTTCGCCGCGGTGGAGACGGCCGAATCCGAGCCGCCAGTTGCGAGAAGCCGCATGAGCGGCTCCAGCCCCGGCATGCCGCCAAGACTGGCCAGGCCGCGGCGGACCTGGGCGTTCAGGCGCTGCCTCGCCCGGCTCAGCAGCGAGCGCACCGACGGCCTACTCATCTCGAGGCTCTCGGCCACCTGGTCGTAAGAGAGGCCGCGGATCTCGCGGAGCAACAGCGCCTCGCGCTGGCTGTCCGGAAGGTCCGAGATCGCGTCCCAGACTGCCGTCAGCTCGGCGCGCTGGATGACCTCGTCCGGGGGGTCGGCGCTGGGGCCGGGGAGCTCCACCGGCGTTTCTGGCGCCGGCAGCGCGGCTGTGCGCGAGCGGTGCCAGCATTCGTTGCGCGCGATGGTCGCCACCCAGGCTGCGGGATCGCGCGGGTCGGAGCCCTTGAGTCGTGCTCGGTACGCGGACAAGAAGGTCTGCTGGGCGGCGTCTTCTGCTTC
>Ga0075434_100002143_pt1 | contig 17176 bp, 15 predicted proteins | sample RhiMethybrSRZTD3_FD_75298 | JGI IMG/M metagenome (GOLD analysis project Ga0075434, IMG submission 75298) | Populus rhizosphere microbial communities from Tennessee, USA - Rhizosphere MetaG P. TD hybrid SRZTD3 | ecosystem: Host-associated > Plants > Roots > Rhizosphere > Soil | place: USA... | reverse complement strand
TGACCGACGGTCGATGGCTGCTTCTCGGCGGCCAAGGCTCCGAGTGGAACGCGGCACTCTGGGATCCCGACTCCGGTTCGATCGTCGAATTCAATGCGTCGCAACCCCGCGCATGGCACACAGCAACAGCGCTTTCTGATGGCTCCGTCCTCGTCTTCGGTGGTGTGAACGCCGAGGGTCAGGCGATTGCCGCACCGGAGCGTTTCGATCCGGCTGCGCAGACGTTTCAATCGCTACCTTCGATTGGGATGACGCCGCGCGCGCATCATGCGGCGTCGCTGCTGACCGACGGACGTGTGCTCATCACCGGCGGTCAAGCCGACACAACACTCGACAGCGCGATCTACTGGGACGCGAATTTGCGCGCGGCCGAGCCCGTTCCCGCGTTCCTCACCAGCCCGCGCCGCGATCATTCGTCGACACTCACCGCAGACGGCCGCGTCAGCGTGTCAGGGGGTCAAGGGGCCGACGGTCGTGCAATCGGTCGTGACGAGGTCTTCGATCCGACGATGCAGCTGTTCGTGGATCCGAGGCTGCTCGTAAACAGTCCGGTGCCCTCCGGTGTTGCAGAGTCGCTGCCGCAGAATGGCGCTATCGGGCTGAGCACCTCGACACGGGTCGCCGTTCGTTTCGCACGGCCGATCGATGTTCGATCGGCAACTGCGGAGACGGCGGCGATCACGGGACCCGACGGCCCTGCACCCGCTCAGGTCGTCGTTGCCGAGGGCGGTCGTCTCTTGTTCATCACGCCGACTACGCCGCTACGCGCTGAATCCTCCTTCGAGGTCACGTTACGCGGGCTGCGAGACGCGGGCACGCGCAGGCGCGTCGACGATGTCAGGTTCTGGTTCGGCACGGGTCGGGATGACAAGGGCCTGCTCGATCCCGCGGTCGATGAGGAGGCGTGGCAACCGACCGACCCCTCACGGTGGCGAACCGATCGACCCGAGTCGTCCTGGGAAACGCAGCCCAGACTCCAGGCACCTGCGGGTGTCACTGCTGTGTCAGGACAAGTGCTGCGGCTCAACTCGAGGCCGCTCGCGGACGTCACTCTGCGAATCGGCGGACAGTCCACTCGCACCGACCGCACGGGTCGTTTTCTGCTCACGGGTATTCAGACTGGCCGGCAGGTACTTGAGATCGAAGGCGCGACGGCCAGCACGCAGGGACGCAAGTACGGCTTCTTCGAAGTAAGCGTTGCGGTGACGTCGGGGCAGACGACTGTGCTGCCGTACTCGATCTGGATGCCGATGCTCGACACCGCGCACACCGTGGTGTTGCCCTCGCCGACGACGAGTGAGGTCGTCGTCACCACGCCGTTCATTCCTGGCCTCGAGCTGCACATTCCTCCGAACACGGTCATTCGTGGCCACGACGGTCAGGTCGTGCGCGAGATCGGCATCACGCCGATTCCGGTCGATCGTCCGCCGTTTCCTCTCGCGAAGAACGTAAGCGTGCCGGTGTACTTCACGGTGCAACCTGGCAGCGCATACGTCTACACAACTGGCAGCGGCCCGCGCGGCGCGCGGCTCGTCTACCCCAACTATCACCACGCGCGGCCCGGAGAACTCGCCACCTTCTGGCATTACGACCCCGAGGAGATCGACTGGCACACGTACGGTGCGGGAAGGGTCGCTGCCGATGGCAAGCAGGTTGTGCCCGATCCCGGCGTCGGTTTCTACGAGTTCACAGGCGCGATGATGATCACCGACCCGAGTCCGCCGGCTGATGCGCCAACACCTGACACACCAGACGACGGCGATCCAGTCGACCTCGGTACCGGGCTTTTCGTTCTCGAGAAGACCGATCTCTTTCTGCCGGACGTGATCCCGATCGCGCTGACGCGTACCTATCGTCAGAACGACCCGGCGAATCGCGCATTCGGCATGGGCTCGACGCACCCCTACGCGATGTATCTCTGGTCCGCGAACATGTACCAGGAGACCGATCTCGTGCTGCCCGATGGCGGCCGCATCCATTACGTTCGGACGTCCCCTGGTAACGGCATCATTGATGCGGTCTTCGAGCACACGACGACGCCGGGTCCGTTCTACAAATCGCGCATTACGAGTCGGGGGCTCAGTGCCGGTTGGGACCTGACACTGCAGGACGGCACCGTCTACATCTTCGGCGACATCGCCCCGCTACAAGCAATTCGCGACCGCCACGGCAACACCGTGACGATTACGCACGACTTCGGTCAGACCGGCAATATCACGAATGTGACGTCGCCGAACGGGCGCTGGATCTCGTTCACGTACGACGGCAGTAATCGCATCACGCAAGCCACCGACAACAGCGGACGCAGCGTCGGCTACACATACGATGGCAGCGGGCGGTTGTGGAAGGTCACCGATCCGGCCAACGGCGTGACCGAGTACACGTACGACACGAACAATCGGATGGTCACGCTGAAGGACGCGCGCGGCATCACCTACTTGACGAATCATTACGATGCCAATGGGCGCGTCGACCTGCAGACCCAGGCCGACAGCACCACGTATTCGTTTGGCTACACGCTGAACGGTAACGGTAAGGTCACACAGACGGACGTGACTAACCCACGCGGCTTCGTGACACGCACCTCCTTCAACACCGACGGGCACCACACGTCCCGTGTAGAAGCCGTGGGGACCGCACTCGAGCGGACGACGACCTGGACGCGCGCTAGCGGCACCAATCGGGTAACTGAGATCGTCGATCCGCTCAGCCGCCACACGACCTACAGCTACGACACGTTCGGAAACGTGACGAGCATCACTCGGCTGGCCGGCACCAGCGACGCGGTCACAACCAGCGACACCTTTGATCCAAAGTTCGAGCAGGTGACCAGTGTCACCGATCCACTGAATCACACCACAACCTTCACGCGCGACGACTGGGGGAACGTCACGGCCGTTACCGATCCGCTCTCACATCAGACGACCTTTACGTACAACGGCCGGGGTCAACCACTTACGGTGGCGACCGCGGCAGGGACGACGCAGTTTGCCTATTTGGCAGGCGATCTAGTGGCCATCACCGATCCAATTGGGCGGACAACGACGCAGTTCGTGGATCCAGTCGGCCGCGTGCTGAGCACGGTTGATCCGTTGGGGCAGATGATGCGGTACGAGTACGACGCGCTGAATACAATAACAAGAACCATTAACGCTTACGGCAATGAGACCACATTTACGTACGATGCGAATCGCAATCTGCTGACGTTTACCGACGCACTCAATCACACCACGACCTACACCCATAACAACATGGATCGCGTCGACACACGCACCGATCCGCTTAATCGAAGCGAATTCTACGTGTACAACTCCAACGGAGGCCTCGCGCAACGCACCGATCGAAAGTCGCAGATCACGAGCTCCACGTACGATGCATTGGATCGGCTGAGCACTGTGACCTACAACGACATGTCGACCACCACATTCACGTACGATGCCGGCGATCGCGTAACACAAATTGTCGATTCCGTTGGAGGCACGGTCACACGCACATGGGATCTACTGGATCGCCTGACGAACGAAACAACCCCAGAAGGCAGCGTGACGTATACCTATGACGCAGCCGATCGCCGCGCGACCATGACCGTGGCGGGACAACCGCAAGTGGCGTATGGGTACGACGACGCAAATCGTTTAACAAGCATCACGCAAAATTCTGCGGTCGTTTCGTTTGAATATGACGAGGCCGATCGAAGAACGCTGCTCACCATGCCGAACGGCGTGACCACGGCGTACGGATACGACCAAGCGTCCCAGATTACCAGCGTCACATATGCGCACGGACAGACTGTACTCGGCGACATGACGTACACGTACGACCTCGCTGGCAACCGGACGTCGGTCGGCGGTTCGTGGGCCCGGACGGGCTTACCGACTCAACTCGCGTCCGCAAATTACGACGCTGCAAACCAGATCTCTGCCTGGGCTGGAACTGCGATCACGTACGATCTCAACGGGAACCTGACGAACGATGGCGTGAAGAGCTACTCCTGGAACGCGAAGGATCAGCTCACGTCACTGAGCGGTAATGTCTCGGCCAGTTTCAGTTACGATGGGCTTGGTCGAAGACGGAACAAGATTGTCAGCGGTATGAGCACGTCCTTCCTCTACGACGGCGTCAACGCAGTGCAGGAGATTACTGGCGGGTCCCCTTCCGCGAACGTCTTGGCGGGCGCCGGTGTTGATCAGTGGCTCTCGCGGTCAGATAGTGGCGGTGCCCGATACTTCGTGGCCGACGCAATCGGGAATACGCTCGCGTTGATCGACGGAAGCGGAGCTGTTCAGACTCAATATACGTACGATCCGTTTGGGAGTGCGACGGCAACAGGTTCGACAAGCGCGAACAGCCTGCAATTCACAGGACGCGAGAACGATGGAACGGGACTGACCTATTACCGAGCCCGATACCTAGCACCGCAATTCCAGAGGTTCGCGAACGAGGATCCGCTAGGACTAGCTGGCGGAGCAAATCTCTTCGCGTACGCGGGCAATGCACCTACGGTATTTGTCGACCCAACGGGATTGAAGCCGAGTCCGTTTTTTAGGCCGTTTCGCGGGATTCCTTGGCCCTTCCGAGGCCCCGGGCCGGGGGGACATCCAAACGCTCCGCCTGGGCGCGGGCCAGGGTCAGGTCCGCGCCCAGGCGGGGTGCCTTCGCCAAAACCCGAGCCTTCGCCAAAACCGAAGCCGGATCTCGACTACCCATCGTGCCCAGGCGCCTCCAGTCCCGACGGCTGGTTCCGGCCAGCTTCGCATGAATACACAGTGGGTCGACCTGGAAGTATCGTTCCGCCCGGTAGGGGACTCGGAGCGTTTATCGACGATTACGTGCCGGCTGGGCACGCTTTTGGGACGAGTCACGACAACTTCGTCTCGGGTGCAACGAGTGCTGGATACCCTGACTGGCTCGCCAACGTTCCGTCGATGCCCTTTTTGTACGCCGTCGAAGTTATGAAGCAGGTCGACAATAGTCTTTTCCAACTCCAGGGTATGCCGCCGTCAACGGTCACCTGTCATTGATGACTTTGGACAGCATTCAGTTTCAAGGCAGGCCGATTTGCTTGCTCACTAGTGCGAAGCATATGAATGAACGCAGCGCAGGAATGACAGGGGCTCGCCTCTCGGGCCTCGCGTGCTTATCCCTCATTGTTGCGATTGAGGCATGCTCATGCCGTCAGGGGCCCCACGAGGAGATCAGCTCCACCAGACCTTACGCCGATCTCATTGGGGCCGAATATCAGGTCATCGCAGAAGACCTCTACGCGTATGGTATCCAAGAATCAAGGCCGAACAAGACCATCGGCTGGATCACACTCATTCCCGGCGTTGGAATAGCGGGTCGCGACATTGCGTTTCGTCGGCACGTCCCGAAGGGGCAAATCGTTCGCGTAGTTAGCGCTTGGCGGGAGCCAATTCTGTTCCAGACTGGTCTCTACTATCGTGTCACACTCCCGGAATCAGATTTTCCTCCCGACATGCCGATTCATTTGGAACTCGCTCGCGGCAACGAAGGAGCCGGCGTGGATCTGAATCCAAAGATCTACCAAAGGATCTCACGAGACAAATGATCTGAATCGTACCGGGTTTCTCGGAGGGCTCATTCCGAGAGAGGATGGAGCCCATGCCCCGACCCAGCAATTACCCCCCCGAGTTTCGTTGAGCGCGCCGTTCGGATGGTGCACGAGCACGAATACCGGAGATTCCCCCAGACTGCTTCTTGTGTTGGGTTTTCGTCGTGAATTGGAACAGCTTTATCCGGATTGCGGCACGAAACGTCGCATAACAATCGCTCGGGGAAGCGTTGCTGAAGCTGGGTCGACGAGATGACACCATCGCCCTGCTGCAAGAGATCGAAGGCATCGTCGACGACAGAAAGCCGTTCGTGGCAGGCGATGAGACCGCCCTTCTTGAGCAGGCTCACAGGGCCGGTCTCGAGCTCAATCGAATCAAACGGATTGTTGCGGCGGTTGAACCACGTTGTCGCGATCCTCGTTTTAGAGAGCGACTCCATGCCCTTCAATAGAGGGACGGAACACTCAGCGCGGCCAGCGAACACCCAAACAGTGTCAGTTGCTGATGTCGGTCCGGGCCGCGCAACGTCTTCGTTCCGGTTGCGACGATCGCGTGCGCTCGGGTGGAATGCCGAGGCAGCGCAGGCCCGCAGGTCAACTTCACACGAATGAAACTTCTAAATTTTGAGATCGAATCGCCGAACGCCATCGCAGTTCGAGCGATCAACCTGTACTGGGACTTGCACAACTTCGCTCAATTCCTAGGAATGCGGCTCGAGCCTGATACAGCGGTGGTTCTTACATGGACGATCCCCGATTCAGCCCCGTCCGGTGGATTCGCAACCGACAACCCTTACCGTGCGTGCGAACTGTGGTTTCGAGGATTGCGGAGTGTTGAAGTCCGAGCGCCGGAAACGGATATCCCGAATTCTGAAACCCGAAAGCTCCATCAGCTCGCAATGTACTCTGCGAACGAATCTACTCACGTTCCATCTGACGGTTCTCATGTTGTTTTCAGTTTCATCGGTGGATTGTCGATACGAATCGACGCGGCCGAGGCTGAGTTTCACCCGCTTGAGGACTCCCTGTAGCCCAGCAATAGGAAACGGCGCGACCTCGGTCGATTCAGCCATCGATGCCGGCATCTTGCACCGTTGTGCTGGGTTTTAACTAACGTGTCAGCAAGTACTGCTTTCATTGATGCGATCGGCCAGCGTCCCACCTTCAACGTCGGACTCACTGGGATTTATGTCGGTGGACTGCTGACGTTTGCACCTCTGGTTCTGTCGCGGTCCGCGATCGACATTCCATATGGAATGTTCGCTGCCGTCGTCTTGACTGGTATCTCGATAGGGCTTGTTAGTGGCCTATGGCTCTGTCTTCGTATTCAGTGCCCAAAGTGTCGCTGCAAGGTTCTTTGGCACGCGGCGGCGAGCCGACAGCCGCCAAGTAGCCCAGTTGGACCAACGGAGAGTTTTGCCCGTGGCGTCTTGGCACCTGCGCGCCCATGCTGCGGATTTGAGCCCTGAGTGTCTATCGAATCTCAGGGAAGCCAAACTCGCTTTGCCTCCGGACTGAAAGTACAGTTCAGCAAGCACTCGAAGAACAGCGTTCGGGTGTGTCCCGAAATAGAAATACGAGACGATGCGTCGCGGCCTCGCGGGGCGGAGTCTCCGACCACGATCTCGCGAAGATACGATACGACTGTGCTTGGGGGCTATGTGACGCTTGAGGAGCTAGAAGCTTCCTTGCCAAATGGGCTTCACGATGCTGAGCTATTGACTCTGCAGGTCGACTACGCGCGCTACGAGGCTGTCATCGACGTGAACGTCGACGTCAGCGTCGGCGAGGCTGAAGACATCTACCGACCTGCGAGATTGATGTTCTCTGGTATTCAGTTCGTCGCCATCGATCCGCCGACAGTCCGACCGCGAAACGTCGGCCTTTCAATAATAGGCGCCGGCGCTGGCCAACCGTCGACCGCGCCTACATCGATACCGGAGATTCCCTCGGACTGTTTCTTGTGTTGGATTTTCGTCGTGAACTGGAACAGCTTTATCCGGATCGCGGCACGAAACGTCGCACACCAGTGGCTCGGGGACCTGTGAACGAATCGAGCTATTTCGTCGCGACCGCTGGTCTAGCCCTCGGGATCTGGTTCGCAATCGGCATTCGCAGGACTGTGCGATGGCGCAGGGGGTTTTCAAATGTCGGTCTGGACGGCGTACGGATCTGGCTGAATCGACTGATTGCTGTCCGCGACGGCGACGCCTATTTGATTTTTGAAGAGATGTCGCCGCCCAAACGCTTCGTGCAGATCCGGCGAGACGTCACCGACGTAGGAGCCACCCTGATCTGTCATTTCCCGAACGCTCCGTGGTCGATCGAGTACGTGCCCGCGTTGAAGGGAATCTTGGCTAATGAGAACATCCCTTTTTCAGAGGCTCCGGGGCGGCTGAATGAGCCGGTCAAAGGGTTTGTCACCATTGAGAACCTTGATGACTCTGCTGCAGCACGCTTGGTGGATATCATCTTCCGCCAGGTGTTCGGTTGCGACTCTGTGAGCGTGCGAGTGTTGGGACAGGGCGTAAGACGGGAGCCCTCCACTTGACGCCGGGTCTTGCCGAACTGCGATCGGCTATGAACAGGTCGCGATGAATAGCCCGGCGGCGCATTGGCCGTTTCCGTCATTCGGTATGAGTCCTGAGCAGTTCATCAAAACCGTATACCTGGGCGACCGTGCGTGCAAGGCGCTCTTGATCGACTCTTGGCACAAGCGAGTGGCAGTCCAGATTGACACCATTTCGCGTCTCCGAGCCGGCACTCACGCGTGGGATTTCTATGCGGATGAAGACGTGAGGGACGGATGGCTCGTCTTTACGGGCGTGTGCGCGGTTCAACTCGTTCCTTCAGGGCCATTACCGAATGATTTGATCAACGAACTAACTGTGAAGCGACTCGACACCTCTGAAGGGCACGCTGCTTATCTCTTCGAGATCAGTATCGGCGCCGTAGACAAGGCTGGTACCTCAGCCGAGGTGCACGTATGCGTTGAGGCTGATGACGTGCATATCGAAGACCCAAAAAAGCCAGGTGAGAGGATCCGTTAGCTTGGTAGGGCGCCACCAGATGGTCTCGATAAAGTTCCGGGGAACAGCCGGTGAATAGCGCGCGACTCCCGTTTGAGGGAATCTTCAATCTCGAGTCGCCGGGCCGCGGTGGGCACGCCCGTTGGCGATGGGATGATCATGACCTGAACCAGGCAGCGACCAACCTCGTGCGTCATGTCGACAGCGTGCTGACGCAATTTGCGGACGCAGGTTACACATGGCTTGCGTCAATCGAGCTCGACTTGGTCGACGGTCGCTTTCCTGAGATGTTCGCATCGTTCTTTTCGGACTCAAGCTGGGATTTCACAACACGGTTCTACGTGCCTGGGATGCTAAAGGACTCGGTCGAATCATCGTCCGAAGTGAGCACGCTCGTATGTGAGCTTTGTGCCGGACGATTGATGCGTTTACTCTCCTTAGATGGTGGATTCCGGTGGGGCTCGGCACTTCGTGTCGGCGCGGTCCAGGTGCCCGAAGAAAACGTGCCAGTCGCCCTGAAAGGCTCGTTATTTGATCCGGAGCACGCGGCGCGGGTCGAGAGAATCGCGAAGTGTGCGTGGGCGGCTAGCGCGGATCTCAACGCTCTCGCGATGTGGACCGCGGCTGAGAACGGCGACTGGCAACAGCGCCTCAATCTATTGAACGCCTCGTGAGATCGCTTGGTGTCAGAAGGCGCCTTCCGATGGGCCGCGTGACAATGAACAATCGGTGAACAATCAGCTCCCGAACACGGTGTACTAGCGGCATCGGATCCGAGCTACAGACCCGAAAAACCAGCGAGGCCAGGCACCTGCAGTGGCCTACGAACCAGGAGGTCGCAGGTTCGAGTCCTGCAGGGCGCGCCATTCAAAGGTGGTCAAAAGGCAAAGGTCAAAGGTAAGGTGCTCGCATGAAAGAGGGCCGCTGCCCGACCCTGCCGAAGGCCCCATGCGGCAATCACTGCGTGCGACGCCTAGCAGAACGCGATAGCCCCATGACAACCTTTCGCAAGGCCCACAGCAGCGGTGCGAGAGGACGCAGGTAACCGTAGCACCTCGCTACATGTATTCGTGTGAGCCGAGCACGCCAACTCTCGGCACCCGCCTCTCCGGTTGGTCCCGTGCCCCGTCGAGTGTCATGCAAGTGATGGCCGACTTCGTGGAATAGCACTCGACCGAACGCGAGGTCGCGAGCGACTTGCAGTTTATCCAGCGGCCTAAGGTCTGCGACGATTTGGTCAACGACGAGTTCGATCCACGCCTGTTCACCTCGCCAGGCTCCGTGATACCTGCCTAGCGGTTGACGACCGCGATTTCGACGAGGTTGCCGAGCCCGCTCAACCGCCGCCGCCTCGGTCAGAACAATGCTGGAGAGACCCGACAAGTGGCCTTCGGGAATTGAGGCGAGCAAACGCTCGACGGTCCGAGTGACCCACTTTGGAGCGACGTAGGTGTGATAGTTCTCGCGAATCGCAACCACCCGTCGCCTCGATTCACGCTCCTCGAAACACTGCCTGCGAAGATGCTAACCGAGAAGCGCTGTCTGCTCGTTGGCGCTGCCGGAGTCGCTGAGATCAGGCCATCTGTGGTTCAGTCGAACTTGACATTGGACGCACGGCGTTCTGGTGAGACGTCTCGACGATCTCTGAAAACGACTTCACGTCCTGATCCAAATCAGCCAGAGCGCAAAGACGGGAAGAAGCAGGATGACCCAACCCAGAACATAGACAAGCATCGGCGGTGATGATGCAGTCACGTTGTTTCCCACGTAGTCCCCCAAGGCCTCGGGGAACCAGATGCAGCCGAGAGGAATGAGGCAGAATGCAAACATCCGCAGTCCGCTGATCGCCCCGCCCATTCGAATGCCCACGGCGACGTACGCAAGGGCGACTGCTGCCGAAACGAATCGTGACAGCGCACGGGGCTCGTCTTCAGCAAACATGTGCGCTTCATTCTACGGTTCTCGATCTCTCTAGGGGTGTACACCCGGCCCGTCGAGATCGGACGGGGCGATGATGTGCTACTTCACCTTCGCCTGTGCCTTCCGCCGCTCGGCCCAGTACCGCTTCATCCGCGTCGACACCGCCTTGCGCGCCGCCGCTGACATCGTGCGCGTGCGAGTCGTCGCCTCTTTGAGTGATCGCCGAGCGGCCCGGCGGCCTTGGGCCAGGCGCAGTTCGGGAAATGCGCGCTCGATCGCGATGATTTCGGCGCGCAAGCGGTTGAGCGTGACTTCGGCGCCGGTGCGCGCCAGCTCACGCAGGCGGTCGGTGGTGAGCAGTGTCTTTGGCATCGACGCGTCTCCTGGCGCATGCGAAGCAGAGTGGTCGCAGGCGTCTCATCATGCACCGGTATATCGCAGAACCAACGCCGTGCGATCGTCGCTCGGCGGGGCGCCGACACTGAAATCGGCAACCTTCGCGAACAGGTATTCAAGAAGAGCCGCTGGCGCCTGTCCGCGATTGGCCTTCACGCAGGCGAGGAGCCGCTCTTCACCGAACTCAGCCCCCGAGGCGTTCCGTGCCTCGGTCAGGCCGTCACTGAACACCACCAGTAGGTCATCAGGGTGGAGTGACAGTGTTTCTTCTTCGAACGTGGCGTCCCTGAAAGCACCGAGGATCAGACCACCCTTTTCCAGCCGCTGGACGCCCCGTCGTCCAATGAGGAGAGGCGGGTTGTGACCCGCATTGCAGTAAGTCAAATGTCCATCGACTGAGAGCGAGCCATACAGGACGGTGGCAAAGCGAGCCTCGACAGCTCGACGCGTGAGCACCTGGTTCGCTCGCGCCAGCGTCTCAGCAGGCGTACCTTCGGAACACGACTGCGTGGCGAGGATGCCTTGCAATTGGGCGGCAAGCAGCGCAGCCGGCGATCCTTTTCCGGCAACGTCGCCAAGAACAAACCCAAAGGCGCCGCTCGGTAAGTCGAAGTAGTCGATAAAATCGCCGCCGATGGCTCGGCAGGGTATTGAGGCTCCCGCGATTTCGAAGCCAGCGCCTGTGCGTTGAAGCTGCGGCAACAAGGCTCGCTGAATCTCGGCGGCGATTGTCAGATCATGCTCCAGACGCACCCGTTCAAGCGTGGCGCGATAGATTTGGGCGGTCTCCGCAGCGATCCCGACATCGGTGGCCAGTTGCAGCAGGAGCCCGTTGATATCGAAGACGCGGCGTTCATGAGTAATGGCATGCTCGTCGAGCACGTACAGCATCACGACGAAGAGACGAAACTGCTTCCCAGTGGCGTCCTGTCCTAAGAACCCGCCGGTGTCAGTTCCGCGCACCGTTTGTAGCCTTGCAACCTGATCTCCCGTGACAAAAAGATCTCCGAATTGGAAACTCAGATCTGGAAAGGCTGTAAACAAGTGACGGAATGCCTTCTCGGCAGCAGCTCGGCCAAATAATGTGCCGAACGTAGGGCTTTCGACCACGCAATCTTCGGCATAGTCGGCCGCAAGCGCCACTGAATCGTGAAGCACGTACGCTTCGCGCTGGCGGTTAAAGAGGGCCGTGATCTCTTCGGCTGTCATCGTGAAGTCTGCGCGGCCACTCAAGGAACCGCCATTCGCAGCTTGAGCGCTGGAGTCTAGCGCTTGCAGCGGATTCATTCAATTTAGCGTTGAGCAGCGGAGGCTTCCTCCACGATGATGCGCCGTCGGCCAACTCACCGGCATCACGCCTAGTCCTAGGTAAAACTTCATTCCGAGCGGATAGGTAACAGTCTTGGTCCTAACGGACACAAACCCCGCCGAGCGGTGTCTTACGATCCAGTCGCAATGTCAGGCTCTAGGATCGTTGTCGCCGCCGCCATCGTGATGATGCTTTCAGGATGCGACTGGCTGGTCGATCCCGAGCCCGACATCATCTATCTCGTCCCCGAGCAGTTCAGCGGCTGGATGTGCGTAGACTTCGACGTGAAGACCGCGCCTCCGCTCCCGCGCCAGAAGAAGGCGCTGGTCGTCCGGCCGCGCGCCGGCGAGGTCCTCGAAACCTCGGACAAGGAGCCTGGCTGGCACAGCGAAGTATGGGTCGAAGTTGGATCGCAGCGCCGGGCGCTGCCGAAGGACGTGCGCTCGGGGCGCACGATGTCCGCCACCGGACCGCGCGAGCCGTTTCAGCGCGTGTGCCGGCTCGTGGGCACGATCGATCAGCAGGACGCCGCCGGTAATCCTCCCGGCCTCGACTACGGCTGGTTCGCGAGGCGTCCGGTGCCCGCATCCGAGCGCGCCGCGCTCGTCGCATTCTTCGAATCGACCGGCGGCCCGACGTGGACGCACAAAGTCGGGTGGCTCGGTCCGCCGGGCACCGAGTGCGGCTGGCACGGTGTTGACTGCGCGTCCAAGTACAGCGAGCCGACGACGAATGTGACCGGCCTCGATCTGTTCGACAACAATCTGCGTGGGGAAGTGCCAGAGGCGTTTGGCGAGTTGCCGCACCTGAAATCGCTGAACCTGGGCGTCAACGACACGCCGATGGGGAAGTTGCCACCACCGCTCCTTCGCCGCTGGCTCTCGGGGGATCTCGAGGTGCTCACCGGTCCGGGGTCGCTGTTTACCGACATCACGGCGATTGAGATCGACTCCTCGGAGTTTTCGTGGTGCGGCCGCGGGAGGGTCATCGTGCGTCGCGATGGCTCGGCGTCGAGCATCGGCGAACGTTGCGGGCAACTGTTTCCACCCACCTGGCGACCGCACTGCGAGCTGAAAGAGGGCTGGTTCTACTATCAGGACTTCGCGCGGCTCGCGCACACCATCGAGCAGTCGTCGTACTTCTCGCTGAAGCCGGAGTACCGACGCGACGTCACGCATGCGACGCTCGAGATCATACGCGTGACGCGCAACGGCGCGACACACCAGGTCAGCGACTACGCATCGGCCGGACCGCAGGAGCTGTGGACGATCCGTCAGGCCATTCACGGCGTGAGCGACAGCGTGCGCTGGACGGACAGCAAGACGCAGCCGTCGTGTCGCTAGAGGGCAGATTCCTTCAGCAGAAGCGTGATCGTATCCAACTTCGGCCGACGAGTTGTGTGAGCGAGATCACGTGCAGCGTGAACGCTAACGGCACGAGAAACGTGGGCACCAGTACCAGGGGAAAGCGCGTCGCCAGCTCGGACGTCGGAGACGTGTGAAAGAGCCGCAGCGGTCCTTGGCTGGTGGTGATGCCCAATCCCACGGCCACAATCAGATCGAGCATCCCGAGCAGATTGAAGACTACCGCGCGTCGTCGTCCTGACGATGTCGCGACGCGACTGGCAACGCGAAACGCCGTAGCGCCGACGAAGATATCGCCGATCCCCGCGGGTAGCGCCCACAGTGCGGGCATCTGCCGATTGACCATCAGCACCAGAAACACGGCTCCGAGCAGCCGCCACACGTTCAGCCGAAGCATATGCTGCTGATTCGTAAGCAGGCTCCGAAGAGACGCGGACGTGCCAAGGGCCGCCGCCATCCCCGCGAATGCCGTGAGCAGCGCAATGCCCACAGGTGGGAAGCGGGTGATGTCGGATTGGATGAACGCGCCTTGCACGCCGAGTGTGCTCACCACGACGCCCCACAAGACCAGGACGAATCCCGCAAGCACCGCGGCGCGTGATGTCGCCGGCGTCGTCCGGGCGCTCCACAAGACGAGGGAGATCGCGGCGATCACGGCGGTTGCCGTAAGCAGGATGACGACAGTCAGAAGCGGTATCGGCATCGGCGTCTACTCATCGCGTCGATCGTGAGTGGTGTCACGCTGGATCAACTCGCGTGGCCTCGCGCCCAGCGTGCGTCGAAACGTGCGTGTGAGGTGCGCCGCGTCGGCAAAGCCGGCCACATGGGCGGCCTGCGTCACCGTGCGCCCCATCACGAGCTCACGGGCAGCGCACTGCAACCGCAGCCAGCGTTTGTAGGGCCTCAGAGGAACGCCGATCGACTCGGTGAACACGTGCGCGAATCGAGACGGCGACAGTCCGGCGACTCTCGACAGCTCCACGAGCGATGTCGTGCGGTTGTCGAGCGAATGACGCCGCAGCATCCGCATGACACGTTCGACGCCTGGATGCACACGTGACGTGTGGCCGTTGCCGCCCATCAACGTCGACGCCATCCATCGCTCGACGCGCGCCGAGTCCAACGCGGCTGCATCGCCGAGGGCGCCTCGCCACCGCGCCACGTCCGCGTTGGACACGATCCGGATCGCCGAGCGTGCGTGTCCTACCACGGCTTTGCCGAGCGAGCTCTGTGCGCCGATGAAGCCGATCACGACAAACGCGCCGGTGCCATCGATCTCGTGGTCGGCGTTGGGCCTCACGACGACGGCACGACACCGGCGCCAGCGCGCGCCACTCCGCGAGCGAACGCGCAGCGTGCCGGTGAGGGCGACTTGAAGCTGAGCGCAGTGATGCGAGTGACGCCCCGGCGCCGACCCTGGTCCCCACACGATCAGCGCGGCCGGCCACAGGCAGGCGCCTGAATTGAGGAGGGGCTTCGATTCAGTCGCCATCCGTTACCGGTCGCGCCAGAGTACGTTGAGGTGCCCGTCGTCGTCTTGAACAAACTGGCTGACGATGACTTTGTGTTGCGGCGAGGTTCGGACTACGCTGAAGCGGTCGGTCAGTGCTTCCCCCGCGAGAGGAGACCGCGATGCGAGACTTACGTCCCTTGATGTTCCTGCTTGCGACGGCGGTCTTGTCATGGGGAATGGCCCCGCCGCAGACGGCGCGACCTCCCGCGTCAAAGCCAAAGCCAACGACGACGCCGGCCCGGGTGGCCAAGCCCGTGTCGTCAACGGATCCATTCATCGGCGTGTGGAACCTCAGCGCCGCGAAGTCGAAGTACGAGTCGGGCGGCGCGCCGCCGAAATTCACGCGCACGTACGAGGATCGCGGCGGCGGCACGATCTTCATGATCACCGATGCGGCGGGCAATCAGGGTCCGGTGACACGCGCGTACTTGGTGTACAAGCGCGACGCCAAGTCCTATCCCGAAGCGGCCGTTGGCGCCACCGCCATTCGCATGGCGACCGTGAGGGCGATCAATCCGCGGACCGAGGAAGTCACGTTCACCGAAGGCACGTCGTCCGAGATCACCGGCACAATCACGATCTCGCCCGACGGCATGACGATGACGCAAGTACTGACTGGCAGGAATGCCAAGGGACGAGCCTTCACCAATACCCTCGTCTTCGACAAACAGCCGTAGTCGACGAGAGCGTAAGCCATGCAGCAGGATGTCATTCTCAAGCGCGCGCTCGAGTCCGGGTCGGTCGACGACCTGAAGGCCGTCAGCGCGTTGTGGGGCCCGGGCTTCAATACGCGCCGCATCGATCCGCAGATCGCACGTACGCTCGTGGACCGCGGCGCCACGCTCACGGTGCACGCAGCCGCCGGTCTCGGCCTGACCGATCACCTCGGTCGCATGCTCGATGAAGACTCGTCGCTCATCGACGCGAAAGGCGGCGACGCGTGCACGCCACTCCACTTCGCGCGCGACGTCGCCACTGCGGAACTGTTGCTCGCGCGCGGCGCGCGCGTCGATGCACGCGACGAAGATCACGAGTCGACGCCGGCGCAGTGGTTGATTGGCGACGCGCCAGAGGTCGTTCGCTTCCTGCTCGATCGCGGAGCGGCCCCCGACATCTTCATCGCCGCCGCGCTCGGCGATCGCGATCTCGCCTCACGTCTGATCGACGCGAATCCGGCGTGCGTCTCGTCCCGAATCGGACGGCTGCCCGACTTTCCGCCGCTCGGTCACAACAAGCGCGGTGGAACGATCTACCAGTGGACGCTCGCGTTCAACTCGTATCCGCATCAGATTGCGCTGCGCAAGGGCCATCCCGATCTCTTCGAGCTGTTGTGGGCCAGAACCGACGACACCACGCGTCTGCTCGTGGCGTGCGTCCTGGCGCGACGCGCCGATGCAGAAGCGATCGTCGCGCGGCACCCGGGCATCGTCGCCTCGCTGCCGCCAGCCGATCTCGAACTGCTTCCGCGCTACTGCTGGGAGACGAACACCAACTACGACGCGGTGAAGTTGATGCTCGATCTCGGCTTCCCGATCGCGCACCCCGAGACCAGCCACGGCTACACCGCCCTGCACAACGCCGCGTGGTCAGGATCGGGCGATCTCGTCGACCTGCTGATTGCGCGGGGCGCGCCGGTCGATCTCGTCGACCCGGGCTATCACGCCACGCCGCTCGGCTTCGCCCTGCATGACTGTCTCGTCGAGAAGCGGCACCCCGAGGGCGAGTTTGGTCGCGTGGTGAAATCGCTGATCGAGGCGGGCAGTCCGTGGGATGCGCTCGACTATCCGACCGGCGATGCGCGGCTGGACGAGGTGTTCATGGAGTACTTGCCGCACCGCATCGACGGTGCGGCACTCCTGGGCGACGAGGATCTCGTGAGTCGGCTCCTTGGTGAACACCCGTCACCGGACCAGTTCGCGATGGCATTGGGCGGAGCCGCCAAGGGCGGGCATGCGACGTTGTGTGCGGCCCTGCTTGCGCGCGGCGCCGATGTCAACGGCACGAGCGGTGCGGATCGAGCGACGCCGCTGATGCACGCGGTTCGAGGATCGTCTGCTCCCGGCTCACTCGCGA
>Ga0075434_100002141_pt1 | contig 17184 bp, 14 predicted proteins | sample RhiMethybrSRZTD3_FD_75298 | JGI IMG/M metagenome (GOLD analysis project Ga0075434, IMG submission 75298) | Populus rhizosphere microbial communities from Tennessee, USA - Rhizosphere MetaG P. TD hybrid SRZTD3 | ecosystem: Host-associated > Plants > Roots > Rhizosphere > Soil | place: USA... | reverse complement strand
GGAGGACGACGTTCATCACGCCGAGGGTGAACTGCATGGCGAGGAGTATACCTGAGATCCGAAGGGGCCAGCGGGCCCGGGCCGGCAGCGGGCGCGGCGCGGCGCGAAAGAGGAGCCCCAGGATGACCAGGGACACGAGGTACGCCCCGAGCCGGTGCGCGAACTGGATGCCGATCAGCCCCTCCATTTTGGGCAGCCACTGGCCGTGACACGTCGGGAAATCGGGGCACGCGAGAGCGGCTCCCGACGAGGACACCCACGCTCCGAGCCCCGCCTGCGCGAACACGAGGACGGCGGCCACCTTGGCCCAGCGCCCGAGGCCCCGGTGGGCGCCGGTGGAGCCAGCCGACGAACCCGCGGCCGGTGCGCCCGGCACCGCGACGTCGGCTCCGCCCTCGCCCATCTCGCGGGCCACGAGCGCCATCCGGAGGAGGATCGCGAAGAAGACGAACGCCAGGAGCAGGTGGGCCACGACCCGGTCCACCGGCAGCTCCTCGAGCACGACGCGCGCGCCCATGAAGATCTGGAGCGCGAGCGTGATCAGGGCGGCGACCGCGGGCGCGCCAAGCCTCGAGCGCCAGCGGGCGTTTCGAAAGATCGTGACGCAAACCCAGAGCGTGAGAATCCCGACGATGCCGGCGAGCGCACGGTGCGTGTACTCGATCAGGACGTTCGGGTGGGCGCGCGGGATCAGCTTCCCTTCCGCCAGGGGCCAGTCGGGAATCGCGAGTCCCGACCCCGAAAGACGCACGACGCCGCCCCAAACGACCAGGACGAAGACGGAGGCCAGGGCGGCCACGAGTAGCGACGGGAGGCGATTCTTCACGGGCTTCACGATGACGGGCGGGGACGCGCCGACGCGCGATGCGACCCCGCCCGCTCTCCTAGCGGATGATGGGAATCCGGGCGAAATTCTCCGCCGGCGGCGGCGACGAGGTGGTCCACTCGAGCGTCTTGTTGTGCTCGGCGTGATCCCATGGATCCTCCGGCGCCCGGCGCCCGCGCCAGAGGCTGAGGAGCACGTTGATCGCGAAGATGAGCATGGCCACGCCCAGGATCGCGGCCCCGGCGCTGGAGATGTGGTTCCAGATCGCGTACTCGGGCTTGTACGTGTAGATCCGGCGCGGCATGCCGAGCATGCCCATGATGTGCATCGGCATGAACGTGAGGTTCATTCCGATGAAGACGAGCCAGAAGTGGACCTTGCCCCATGCCTCGTTGTACATGCGGCCCGAGATCTTCGGGAACCAGTAGTAGAAGCCCGCGAAGATCGACATCAAGGAGCCGCCGAAGAGGACGTAGTGGAGATGGGCGACGACGAAGTAGGTGTCGTGCACCTGCACGTCGAACGGAACCAGCGCCAGCCAGACGCCCGTGATCCCGCCGATGATGAAGAGGCTGATGAATCCGACCCCGTAGAGCATCGGGGTTCGGAACCGGATCGATCCGCCCCAGATGGTCGCGAGCCAGGACCAGATCTTGATCCCGGTCGGCACGGCGATCACCATCGAGGCGAACGAGAAGAAGCGGCGGAGCCCAGGGCTCATGCCGGTCGAGAACATGTGGTGGCCCCAGACCATGAAGCCGATCACGCCGATCCCCGCCGTGGCGAGCACCATCCCCTTGTATCCAAAGAGGCGCTTGTCGGAGAACGCGGGCAGGACCTGCGAGATCATCCCCATGCCCGGGAGCACCATGATGTACACGGCGGGATGGGAGTAGAACCAGAAGAGGTGCTGCCAGAGCACCGGATCGCCGCCCGCCGCCGGATGGAAGAAGGACGTCCCGAACATCCGGTCGGTGAGCAGCATGGTCAAAGCACCGGCCAGAACCGGGGTCGCGACCAGGATGATGCTCTGCGTGATCAGAACGGCCCAGCAGAACATCGGCATTTTGAACATCGTCATGCCGGGCGCGCGCAGATTGAAGATCGTGACCACGAAGTTGATCCCGCCCAGGATCGACGAGGCGCCGGCGAGGTGGAGCCCCAGGATCCAGAGGTCCACGCCGGGACCGGGCGAGTACTGGCGGTCGGTGAGCGGCGGGTAGGACGTCCATCCGGCCGCGGCCGAACCGCCGTGAAGCAGCAGGCTGGTCAGCATGAGAAGGCCGGCCGGGACGAGAAGCCAGAACGAGACCGCGTTCACGCGCGGGAAGGCCATGTCTCGCGCGCCGATCTGGATCGGAACCACGTAGTTGCTGAGGCCCGCCATGATCGGGATCGTGAAGAAGAAGATCATGAACGTGCCGTGCATGGACATGATCTGGTTGTAGACCTCCGGGGGAAGCACGTGCAGGCCCGGAGCGGCCAGCTGGGATCGGATCAGGAGCGCGAAGATGCCCCCGATCGCGAAGAAGGTGAACGACAGCCAGAGGTACATGACCCCGATCAGCTTGTGATCGGTGGTCAGGAGATATTTCAAGATCCCCGTTCGCGGTTTGGCCGCCCTATGGCCGTGCGCGATCGGCTGGCTGCCCGCCAGGGTGCCCGCTTCCATGGTCCTACGCTCCCTTCTTCTTTTGCTCGATCCAGCGCTCGAACTCTTCGGGGCTCACCGCGTTCACGGTGATCAGCATCTGCCCGTGCAGGACCCCGCAGAGCTCGGCGCATTGACCGCCGTAGACGCCGGGCTTCTCGACTTGGAACCACGTGTGATTGATGCGGCCGGGGTTCGCGTCCATCTTGACCCCGAAGTCGGCCACGAACCACGAGTGGACGACGTCGATCGACGTCACGTCCACGGCCACGATCTTTCCGACGGGAATCACGAGCGGCTCGTTGGCGAAGATGACGCCGTACTTCGGGTATCGATACTCCCAGAACCACTGGTGCCCGACGACCTCGACCGTCAAATCGGACTGCGGCACGGTTTCCATCGACTTGAGGGTCGTGAAGGCCGGGCCGGACAGAATAACCATCGCCAGCGCCGGAATCGCCGTCCACACGATCTCGAGGCGCACGTTCTCGTGGAACGTGGCCGCCGGCACCCCCGGCTTCGCGCGGAACCGGAGCACCGCGACGAGGAGGAGGAGTTCGGCGAGCAGGAAGAAGAACGACGTGACCGCCACGGCCTTGTAGAAGAGTCCCCGCACCTCGTGCGCGACCGGCGTGACCGGGTTCACGAGCCAGGCGAACGCGGGGCTCGCGACGCAGAGGCCGGCGAGGAGGCCCAGCACGGCGAGCCCGGGAAGGATCGAGCGGCGACTCTGGTTGGACCGGTTCATTTCAGCTCCGGGAGCGGCCCGCGGATTCCTGCCGCGCGCGCAACGTCTGGGTGTACTGGTAGAGATCGCGGAGCTGGCTCCGAGACAGGTCGCCGTTGCCGGGCATCACGTAGCCCTCGAGTCCGCGTAGGATCAAGTCTTCGAATCTCGCGGAGTTGGAAGCCCAATCGCCTCCGGGCGCGCCCAGACTCCGCGTGGTGACGTAGGCGTAGGGCGCGGAGCCGATCATGCGGACGCGGATGCCGCCCTCGCCGGCCGTGCCGTGGCACGACGCGCAGCGCCGCACGAAGAGGGCGCCGCCTTCGCCGCCGCCTTCGTCCGTCGTGCCGACCGCCGCGGGAACGCCCGCCGTATCCGGCGCCACCGCGAGGAGCGCCAACGCCCGCTCGACCGGAATCGTCGGCCCCGCCGGCGCCGCTCCGCCGGCCGCGGCGGTCGTGCCGCCCGAAGCCTTGGGTCCGCCGCCGAATTGATCGAGCCAGGCCAGGTCTTCCGGCTTGTCGGTGTCGGGCTTCGGGCCGAGCGTGCGCACGTAGTGGGCGAGCGCGAATCGGTCCTCGAGCGCGATCGACGGGAACGCGGCCATGGCGGTTCCGGGCGAGCCGTTCGTGATCGTCTGCACGATCCGCGCGGGACCGCCGCCGTATCTCCAGTAGGTCGCCGTGAAATTACGCGGCTTCGGATTCAATGCCACCGACGCCGGCCCGTCCCCTTTCCCGCCGGTTCCGTGACAGGAGGCGCAGTTGATGGCGAAGAGCGACTTCCCTTTCGCCACCAGCGCGTCGCTCGGGGTGAGCAGGGCGTGCACGTCCACCGCCACCGCGGGCGTCGCGGTCGCCTGCCCCTCGCCGCCGCCGTGGCCCTTCGACGACTGGACCCCCGCGTTGTACGTGAGCGCGGCGACCCCGCAGATCAGGACGGCGGTAACGACGTACTGCGCCCTCGAGAGAAGCGAGGCGACCGGATCTTCGTGATTGGAATCGTGGGGGCCGTGGGCGTTCGGATCGTGGCTCATCCGTGGAACCTCACGCTCGATTCATAGGCCGGGTCGCCGTGCGGGGCGACCGGGTGGCGGCCCAGGAAGCCGACGACGCACCATCCGAAGAGCCCCAGGAAGCCCAGGGAGACGCCGATCTCGGTCCACCCGAGGACCACGCGTTCCGGCGAGAACGCGGGCAGGATCAGCCAGTAGAGATCGATCCACTGGCCGATCAGCATCACCGACGCGACCGCCAAGAGCGCGGTCTCGCTCTCCTTCATCTTTTGATGGAGGAGGGCGAAGAACGGGACTCCGAACTTGCAGATCAGGAGAAGGATCCCGACCGTGCCCCAGCCCGTGTACGTCCGCGGAATCAGCCACTCGATCTCTTCGGGAAGGTTCGCGTACCAGATCAGCATGAACTGGGAGAACGCGATGTACGTCCAGAAGATCGAGAAGGCGACCAGGTACTTCCCGAGATCCTGGTAATGAAAGCGGCTGACGATGCCGTCCAAGGCTCCGTTCCGGCGCAGGATGACCACCGCGATCGTGAGCGCGGCGAGCCCGGATTGCCACAGGCCCGCGAAGCAGTAGACGCCGAAGATCGTGCTGTACCACGTCGGCTCGAGCGACATGAGGAGGTCGAACGAGGCGAGCGTGAGGAGGAGCGCGAAGAGCAGGACGAACGGAGGCGCCGCGTGGAGGCTGGCCCGCGAGAGCGCCGGGTCCCTGGATGCGTCCTGCCGCGTCGAGTTCCGCACGAAGTACCACGAGAACGCCGTCATCACGACGAGGAAGACCAGCATCCGCGCCGTGAAGAACGGAAGGGACAGGTAGCCGCCCTTCGAGATGTGGGCCGCCTCGAGACCGCTCGCCACGCTGGGCGACGACCACACGTAGAGGTGCGGCACGCCCAGGAGCAGCACGAAGAAGAGGAGGAGGGCGACCGGAAGGTACGACGTGAACGATTCGGCGACGCGGCGGACGACGACGCTCCAGGTGGCCCCGACCAGGTGGTGGAGCGCGGTGAAGAAGGCGCCCGCCACACCGAGGAAGAGGAAGTAGACGTAGCCGAGCAGGAACGCCGCGAAGGCCCGGGTCGGGTCCCCGTTCACCTCGATGAGGAACGTGGCGGCGCCGATCCCGATCATCACGCCGAACATGGCGCGGATTCCCATCGGCACCGAGAGCGGTGCCGCGACGGCCTTCGTGCCCCCGTGCGCCATGGCGTTCGAGGCGCTCACGGCCGACCCGCCTGCGCCGCGGCGCTATCGGCGGCGGCGCCCGCGCCGGCGGCTCCCCCGGCGGAGGCCACGTCGCCCGGCGTCGGGTGCGCGGCCCGCTGGAGCGCCCGCACGTAGTGGATCGCGGCCCAGCGGTCCTCCGGAAGAATCTGGGAAGCGTAGGACGGCATGAGGTTTTGTCCCCGCGAGATGATGTGGAAGATGCGACCGTCGGGCCACGCGCGAACCTTGTCCGAGAGCAGCGACGGCGGCATCGGGTAGACCGGCACGATGTATCCGTTCCCGTCGCCCTTCGGGCCGTGGCAGACGACGCAGGTGGTCATGAAGACGCGCTGGCCGCGGCCCAGGACCTCGGCCGTCCGCGGCAAGGGGTTCGACAGCTCCCGCATCGCCTCAACCGTGTCCTCCTGCGCCAATCGATACGGCGTGAACCCGCGCGGCACCGTTCCCGGCACCGGATTCCGCATGATCGAGTGGCCCGGATTCAGCGGATCCTCGCGTTGCGCCGCCAAGCGCGGCCCGTACGCCATGTTCGGCATGTACTCCATCGCCGTCTGCTGCTTTTGGTGCCCGCACCCGGTGGCGGCGAACGCCACCGCCAGCGCGGCGAGGAGTCCCAGGCGAACGCGGCGCGCGAATCGGGACCGGTCAGCCACGGATCACCCGCACGTCGACGGCCTTGGTGGAGCGGAGGAACTGGATCGCGCGCTCCTCGTTCCAGGCGGGGCCGGTCTCGGGAATGAAGAGGCCGAAACGGTCGTTGGTCAGGTCGCGGTCGAGGATCGGCACCTGGAAATTCGGCAAACCGCACGCCAGGAGAAGCGCCGCCAGCGTCATGGTGCCGCCGATCAGCACGCCAGACTCGAACGTGATCGGAATGAAGGCCGGAAGCGAGACCATCGGCTTCCCGCCGACGTTGATCGGCCAGTCGATCGCGGAGGTCCAGATTTCGAACGTGAGTCCGAGGGCCGCTCCCGTGAGGCCCATGACGAGCGTCACCCACGGCACCCACGACTTCTTGATCCCGAGCGCCTCGGAGAGTCCGTGCACCGGATAGGGCGTGTAGGCGTCCACGTTCCGGAACCCGTGCTCCGTCACCAGCGCCGCGGCGTTCAGGAGATCATCCGGGCTGTCGTACAGCGCGAGGATCCCCCGCACGGGCTTCGGCTTCAGGAACGGAAGCTCAAGCATGAATCTTCTCCGTCGCGGACGCGGGCACCTTCCCCGCCGTCTTCTTCGCGTTCCAGAGCACCTGCTTCACCTCGGCCATCGAGATGGTCGGGAAGAAACGGCAGAAGAGCAGGAACCACATGAAGAAGAATCCGAACGAACCGACGATCACCGAGAAGTCGAAGATCGTCGGCTTGTAATAGGACCAGTTGGGCGGCAGGAAGTCGCGGTGGAGCGACGTCACGATGATGGTGAACCGCTCGAACCACATCCCCACGTTCACGAGAATCGAAACGATGAACATGACGACGAGGCTCCGGCGGAAGCGCTTGAACCAGAAGACCTGCGGCACGAGGACGTTGCAGCTGACCATGATCCAATACGACCACGCGAAGGGCCCGCCCGCGCGGTTCAGGAACACGAACCGCTCGAACGGATTGCCGCTGTAGAGCGCGATGAAGAACTCGGTGGCGTAGGCGTAGCCCACCATCATCCCGGTGACCAGGATGATCTTGTTCATGTTCTCCAGGTGATGGAGCGTGATGTACTCCTCCATCTTGAAGACCTTCCGGAGGATCACCAGAAGCGTGACCACCATCGCGAAGCCCGAGAAGATCGCCCCCGCCACGAAGTAGGGCGGGAAGATCGTCGTGTGCCAGCCGGGAAGGATCGAGGTCGCGAAGTCGAAGGAGACGATGCTGTGCACCGAGAGCACGAGCGGCGTCGAGAGCCCCGCGAGCATCATGTAGGCGCGCTCGTAGTGCTGCCAGTGGCGCTCCGAGCCACGCCAGCCCATCGAGAGCACCGCGTAGATCCCGCGCTTCCACCCGGAGGAACGGTCGCGAAGCGACGCGAAGTCGGGAATGAGGCCCGTGTACCAGAAGCAGAGCGAGATCGTCAGGTACGTCGAAACCGCGAAGACGTCCCAGACGAGCGGGGACCGGAAGTTGACCCAGAGGTAGCGCCAGTTCGGATACGGGATCAGCCAATAGGCGAACCAGGGCCGCCCGGTGTGGATCAGCGGGAAGAGCCCGGCGGTCATGACCGCGAAGATCGTCATCGCCTCCGCCGACCGGTTGATGGCGGTGCGCCACCGCTGGCGGAAGAGATGGAGGATCGCCGAGATCAAGGTGCCCGCGTGCCCGATCCCGATCCAGAAGACGAACGACGTGATGTCGACCGCCCACCCGACCGGATGGTTCAGCCCCCAGATCCCGACTCCCTTGATGATCTGGTAGGTGATCTCGGCGGCGAACTGGAGCGTCAGGAGCAGGGAGATCGAGAAGAAGACCCACCAGAGCCGCCCCGGCTTCCGCTCGATCGGCGCCGAAACCTCCGCGTTGACGTCGGCGAAGGTCTTGTTCGGGTTGATGAGCAGCGGCTCGCCCGTGACGTTCACGATCGCGGTTTCGTTCACGCGGGCGCCTCCTCGCGATTCCGCACCTTGGTCTGGTACGTGATCGACGGCTGCGTGTTCAGATCCTCGAGCACGTGATAGCCGCGCGCATCCTTGCGCTTGGCCGCGACCCGGCTATTGGGGTCGTTCATGTCGCCGAAGATGATGGCCTCGGTCGGACACGATTGCTGGCAGGCGGTCACGATGTCGCCGTCCTTCACGGGCACGCCCAGCGCCTTCGCCCGCTCCTTCCCGTCCCGAATCCGCTGGATGCAGAAGGTGCACTTCTCCATGACGCCCTTCGTGCGGACCGTGACGTCGGGATTCAGGACCAGGCGGAGCGACTTCTCCTTCACGTCGCTATAGTCGAACCAGTTGAAGCGCCGGACCTTGTAGGGGCAGTTGTTGGAGCAATAGCGGGTGCCGACGCAGCGGTTGTAGACCTGGATGTTCAGCCCCTCGCTCGAGTGCACCGTGGCGAGGACCGGGCAGACCGTCTCGCATGGCGCGTTCTCGCAGTGCTGGCAGAGCATGGCCTGATGCACGACCTCCGGAGCCTCGGGCTCGCCCGAGTAGTAGCGATCGATCCGGATCCAGGCCATCTCACGGCCCCGGAGCACCAGGCTCTTCCCCACCACCGGGATGTTGTTCTCCGCCTGGCAGGCGATCATGCACGCCGCGCAGCCGATGCACGAGTTCAGGTCGATCGTCATGCCCCACTTGTGGCCCGGGTACTTGTGCCGCGTCCACATGGTGGGCAAATGTCCGTTGGACTCGTTCCCGGCCGCCGGATCGCGCTGGTATTCGCTGAACGTCGTCTCGAAGATGATCGGCCGGTGCTCGGTGTACTGATGACCCTGCACGGACGCGAGCGGCGCCCGGCGGCCCGTCTTCGTGAGGCGCGCCGGGATTCCCGTCAGGCCCACGCGGCCGCCCGTCGCTTCCGCGAGCGCGAACCCGTTCTGGCCGATCTTGTCGCCGACGCGGCCGACCGCGGTTCGTCCGTAGCCGATCGCGACCGCGACCACGTGGTCGTGGAGCCCGGGCTGTATGACGACGGGGAGATCGACGCGGGCGTGACCGACGTCCACGGTGATCACGTCGCCGTGCATCGCGGGCGAATCGACGCTCTGCGTCACGTTCAGTCGCTTGGCGGTCGCCGGCGAGACGGCCGCGTAGTTCTCCCAGCACACCTTGCTCACCGGATCGGGCAGCTCCTGGAGCCATGCGTTGTTCGCGCTCCGCCCGTCGTACATGCTGACCGGCGTGTAGAGGACGAGCGACACCGAGCCCTCGTCCGGCCGCTTCGCTGTGACGGAAAGCGACGCGAGGGACGCGCTCCGGAACGCGCGGGGCGACGCAGCGCCGTCGCCGCCGCTGGCGAGGACGCCGGTCCGAAGCGATCCCTCCCAGAAGAGATCGAACGGGGCCGCGGCGTCCGCCGCCGGATACACCTGCGTCCGCCACCGCTCGCGCAGATACTCGTGGTAGGTGCCCGCCGTGGCGGCGAGCGGGCCCTTCCCCGTGAATCGGCCCCACGAGATCATCGTGTCCTGCATCGATCGCACGTCGTAGAGCGGCGCGATCGCGGGCTGCGTCAGCGAGAGCACGCCGCGGCGCGGCTCGTGATCGTTCCATGACTCGAGGTAGTGGGTGGTGGGCGCCACCAGATCCGCGAGGCGGCCCGTCTCGTCCACGCGGTCCGCGAGGCTCGCGATGAAGGGGACGCGCTTTGACGCGTCGGCGAATCCCACCGCCGCCGGTAGCGTGTACGCCGGATTCACGCCGGCGACGACGAGCGCCGCCACCTCTCCGGCCCGCATCCGCTCGACCAGGGCGAGCATCGCCTCGTCCGAGCCGGCCGCCTGGAGCGAGGGCGTCGTGCCGTCCACCGTGACGCCCTCGTTCCCGAGGGCGCTGTTCAGGAGATTCGCGGCCACCTGGAGCGCCACAGCCTGCGAGGCCGGCGCCGCCTGCGGGCCCGCGAGGACCAAGCTCTTGCCGCGCGCCAGCCACAGCTCGTCGGCGAGCGCGGCGATCGTTCCCGGATCGAGGCCCGCCTCCGACTCGACCGTCACCGCCGGGTAGGGCTGCAGCGCCGCGACCACCGCGGCATCGCCCGGCGCGCGCGGCGAGCGAACGATCAACTCGTGCGCCACGGCCATCGCGATCGGGAAGAGATGCTCGGGTCGCGCGATGATCCGCTGGTCGGAGTTCGTTCCGGTGAGGCTCAGGATCGGTTCGATGGCGATGACGCGCGACATCGCGCCCAATTCGGGGCGGCGGCGCTTCGCGAAATCGCGGGCGAACTCGACCGGCGAGAGGAACGTGCCGAGCGGGTCGGCGCCCAACGTGACCAGGACGTCTGCCTTCTCGAATCGGTAGCGCGGCACGGCGCGGGCCCCGTAGGAGAGTTCCTGCGCCTTCGCGAGCGCGTCGGTCGAGACCGCGTCGTAGACCACGTGCTCCGACCCCGGATACTCGGCCAGGAACTGGCCGACGAGCGCCTGGGTCGTGGGGCTCACGAGGGTGCCGGTCAGGAGCACGACCTTCGCGCCCCGATCGCGCGCGCCCTTCAGCGCCACGGACGCACGCTTGTCCACCGCGCCCCAGGTCGACGCCTGCGACTTGCCGGTCGCGCGGTCCACCGTCACCGGCCCGCGGAGCCGATCGGGGTCGTACAGATTCAACAGCGAGGCCTGACCCCGGGCGCAGAGACCGCCCCGGCTGACCGGGTGGTCCGCGTTCCCTTCCAATTTGATCGGGCGTCCCTCGCGCGTCTTGATCAGGATGCCGCAGGCGGCGGGACATTCCTCGCACGTGGAGGCGTACCAGACGGCGTTGCCGGGACTGGATTCCTCCGGCGCCTTCACGTACGGGATGATCTTCTCGACCGGCTTGCGCGCGCATCCGGCCGCGAGGAACGCCGCCCCCGCGCCGACCAGCTTCAGGAAGTCGCGGCGCGACGGGTGCTCCGCCTCTTCGGAGGGCGTGAGGAACTCGCGTTGACGGAGTGCCTCGACCTCGGGAGCTCCCGCCAGGTCAGGAAGCGTCGTCCAGTGCTTGGGACGGTCGGTTACATGTGACATGTGTTGCACTCCTGGGAGGCGCCGTTCTGGCGATGGCACGAGATGCAGAAGCCCATCTTCAACGACGCGACCTGCTGGATCACGTCCATGTTTTGCACCTGCCCGTGGCACGTTTGGCAGGCGATGCCCTTCGCCACGTGCCAGCGATGGCTGAAGTAGACGTAGTCGGGAAGCCGATGGACCCGGATCCACTCGACCGGCTTGCCGGCCTGGTAGAGCGCGGTGATCTGCTGGATGGCCGGTCGGTCCGTGCGGGCGACCAGGTGGCAGTTCATGCAGACGTTCATCGCCGGCACGGTGGCGTGCCGCGCGCGCTCGGCGTTGGAATGGCAGTAGAGGCAGGGAATCTTGCGGGTCCCGGCATGGAGCTTGTGGCTGAAGGGGATCGGCTGCTTGGGCGCGTATCCGACATTACTGAAGGTGTCGAAAAATGCCCAGGCCCCTACCCCCAGGAACGCAAAGATCAGGAGAGGAATGACCGCTTTGGAGCTTCGATCGCTCACCGGTATCGGCTATGCCTTCCTTCGGTTTCGACGTTCGACAGATCGAGGACGGCGGCAAAAAACTTTGTGAATATTGTCACCAACTTTTGCCGGCGTCAAGCCTGATGCGCGATGTAATAGACCCCGAACGCGACACTTGCGAGCGCGGCGGCCTGTCCCATCCAGACCGGCGCCGCCCCCGCACGGCGCCCGGCGACCACGAACGGAACGGACATCACAGCACTCATCGCGACCATCCCGCCGACCGATCCCAGGCCGAAAATCCCCATATAGAGTAGGCCCGTGAGGGGAGATCGGATGGTCGCGAGCACCAGGATCGCCAAGGCACCGCTTCCCGCGAGGCCGTGCGCCACGCCGACCAGGAACGGACGGCGCGACGGTCGCGTCCGGGTCGAGGCTTCCGTCGGGTCCGCGTGGTGGCGGCGAAGGAGCGACGCGATCCCGAGCGCGATCAGCATGCCGCCGACGCCGAGCTCGAGCGCGTGGCCCAAGGACTCGGGGAACGGAATGCCGAGGAGCACCACCGCCACGCCCACCGTGAAGAGCGAAAGGCAGTGCCCCATGCCCCACCGGGCGCCGAGGAGCCCCGCGCGCGAGAGGCTCCGCTCCCGGCTCACGATCGTAGCCATCGCCACGAGGTGGTCGGAGTCCAAGGCGTGCCGGAGCCCGAGCGCGAAGCCCAAGAGGAGCGGCGACGGGACGGCGGAGGGGTTCGGCATGGGCGGCAGGATAGGCGAGCCGCCGCGTTTGCGCCAGCGGGTTCTCGTCCCTATACTCGGCCCTACGTGACCTCCCCCACCGTGGACAAGATCGCGCGCCGGCTCGACCTGCGCGCCCAGACCGGAACGTTCGACTGGCGCACGCCGGAAGGGGCCGAAATGTCCGGCGCCGGCGCGGTCGCCCGCTTCGAGGCGTCCGGGCCCGGGCGCTTCCGGGAGGCTCGGGAGTGGCTCGCCTCGCTGGCGGCTGCCGGGACCCTCCGGTACGAAGGCGACGACCCGAGTCCGCTGACCGCCGTGGGCGGGTTCTCCTTCGCGCCGGATTCACACGGATCCGCGGCCTCCTTGGGCGACGCGGTCTTCTGGATCCCCGAGCGGATCGCGCGGCGCGATCCCGGCGACGAGCCTCGGAGCGGGCGGTGGCGCCGCGCCGACGGAACGAGGCGCCCGGAAGCCCCCCGTCCGCCGGTGCGGAGCGCGTTCCATCCGATGGGACGCTCCGCGTGGGCCGACGTGGCGCGGAGTGCGCTCGACCGGATCGACTCGGGAGAGCTTCAAAAGGTCGTCCTCGCGAGGGGCGTCGAGATCGAGTCCGCGAGCCCCGTCGATCCGCGGACCCTCCTCCACGTGATCGCGGAGGCGAATCCGCGCGCGTACCGCTACCTCCTTCGGCCCGCCGACGGAGCGGCTTTCCTCGGCGCGAGCCCCGAGCGCCTGGTGTCGTTGCGGGACGGCGTGGTCGCGTCGGACGCGGTGGCCGGCACGGTCCGCCTCGAATACCCGGATCGCACCGAGGCGGCGAGCGCGTCGAACAGGGCCGCGGTCGCGGCGCTCCTGAGCAGCGAGAAGGATCGCCGCGAGCACGCGCCCGTCGTCCGCCACATCGTGGAGGCGCTCTCTCCCCTCTGCCGCGTGGTCAGCGCGTCCGACGCCGCGGCGCAGATCCACCGCCGGCTCGCGCATCTGAGGACCGAAGTCCGTGGGTTGGCCAAGCCGGGGACCCACGTGCTCGACCTGGTCGAGCGGCTCCACCCGACCCCAGCGGTGGCCGGCACGCCGCTCGACGCCTCGCTCGCGTTCTTGCGCGAGCACGAACCGGTCGATCGTGGCTGGTACGCGGGCGTCGTGGGCTGGATGGACTCGGCGGGAAACGGAGACTTCGTGGTCGGAATCCGCTCCGCGTTTCTCGAAGGCACGCGCACGCTCCTCTTCGCCGGCGCGGGCATCGTCGCGGGATCCAGCCCGGAGGCCGAGTGGGAAGAGACCGAGCTCAAGCTGTCCATGATGCGGGAGGCGATCGCCAATGCCGGACGCTAGCGCCCGTCCCGTCGAAGCGGCGTCGATCGGCGCCTTGAACCTCGAGTGGTCGGAGCGATTCATCGCGGCCGTGGTCGAGGCGGGGGCGCGCGAGGCGATCGTGTGCCCCGGCTCCCGCTCGGCCCCTTTGGTGCTGGCGATCCATCGCGCTCCCCTTCGGACGCACGTCGCGCTCGACGAGCGCGCCGGCGCCTACTTCGCGCTGGGGCTGGCCAAGGCGTCGCGCCGCCCCGTCCTCCTTCTCTGCACGTCGGGGACGGCCGCCGCGAATTTCTTCCCGGCCGTGCTCGAGGCGCACCATGCGCGCGTGCCGCTCCTCGTGCTCACCGCCGACCGGCCGCCGGAACTCCGCGACACCGGAGCGGCGCAGACGGTCGACCAGATCAAGCTGTACGGGGATCGGGTCCGATGGTTCTGCGAGGCGGGGATGCCGTCGGCCGGGCCGGATGCGGCGCGGTACGCCGCGTCGCTCGGCCGGCGCGCGGTCGCCGCCGCGTGGGGACCGCCGGCGGGCCCGGTCCACGTGAACTTCGCGTTCCCGGAGCCGCTGGTGCCGGAGCCCGACGCGGTCGCGGCGAGGGCGGTCGCCCCGGCGACCGGCGCCACGGCCGGTGACCCGCCCGCGCCTCCCGACGCCCCGCATCCAGCTCCGCGCGCCGTGGATCGAGTCGCGCGGCTTCTCCGCGCGCGACGTCGCGGCCTCATCCTCTGCGGCCCCGACGACGCGCCGCCGGAATTCGCGGAGGCGGTGGTCGCGCTCGCGCGGGTCACGGGATACCCGGTGCTCGCCGATCCGGCGTCGGGCGTCCGATTCGGCAGCCACGATCGGTCGAACGTGTGCGGCGCGTACGACGCCTTCCTTCGCTCGCCGGCGTTCGCGGCGCGCGAGGTGCCGGAGGTGCTGCTCCAGTTCGGCGCCGCCTTGACCTCCAAGGCCTTTCACCTCTACGCCGATCGCCACCCCGACGCGATCCGGATCGGCGTCGACGCGGCGGGCGCCTGGCGCGATCCCGCGCGGCGCGCCCGTGAGGTCGTCGCGTCCGACCCGGCGGCCTTCGCGCGCTCGCTCGCGGGCGCGCTCGCGAAGGGAAGCGAGCCGCTTCCCGGGTGGAGCGAGTCCTTCTCGCGCGCCGAGGCCGCGGCGACCGGCGCGCTCGCGCGATTCCGCGACTCGGATCCCGCCTTCGACGAGGGCCGCCTTCTGGCGGCGCTCGCGGACGCGGCGCCCGACGGCACGATGTTCTACGTCGGCAACAGCATGCCGATCCGCGACCTCGATCTCTTCGTTCCGTCCTCGTCGAAGCGTCTTCGCGTGCTCGCGAACCGGGGCGCCTCGGGAATCGACGGGGTGGTCTCGAGCGCGCTCGGCGCGAGCGCGGCGTCCGACGCCCCGCTCCTCGCCGTGGTCGGAGACCTCTCCTTCCACCACGACCTGAACGGCCTGGTGGCGTTCCGCGAGGGCAGCGCGCGCGCGACGATCGTGATCGTCAACAACGACGGGGGCGGGATATTTTCTTTCCTCCCGATCGCGCGCCACGAGGACGCGTTCGAGCGTTTCTTCGTCACGCCGCACGGACTCGATTTCGAGCCGGCGTGCGCCACCTACGGCCTCCCCTTCTCGCGACCCGCGACCTGGGAGTCGCTCCACGCGCGCGTCGCGGGCTCGCTCGCCGAGCGGCGGAGCGAGGTCATCGAGGTGCGCACCGATCGGCGGGAGAACCGCGAGCGCCACGAGGAAGCGTGGCGAGCCGTGATCCGCGCCGTGGACGAGGCGAGCGCATGAGCGTGAACCACGTCCGGCCGGTGCGGGGCCTCGCCTACCACGTGTCCCCCCGCGGCGATTCGGGCGCCGGCGCGCCCGACGTGGTGCTCCTGCACGGCTTCGCCGGATCGACCCGTGACTGGGAGGCGGCCAGCGAGGCGCTGGGCCGGGCCGGCCTCCGCGCGATCGCGATCGACCTGCCGGGGCACGGCGCGACCGCGGCACCCCACGATTCGTCGCGCTACACGATGGCCGAGACGGCGCACGACCTCTGCGAACTGCTGGAGGGCCTCCGCGTCCGATCGGCGCACTGGATCGGCTACTCGATGGGCGGGCGCCTCGCGCTCTACCTGGCGACGATGAAGCCGGACTGGGTGGAATCCCTGATCTTGGAGAGCGCTTCCCCGGGCATCGAGGACGTCGCGGAGCGCGCCGCCCGCCGCGCCGCCGATGAGGCGCTGGCCGCCGAAATCGAAGCGCGCGGAATCGAGTGGTTCGCCGAACACTGGGGAACGCAACCGATCTTCGACTCGCAACGCTCGCTCTCGCTCGAGGCACGCGCCGCTCTCCGCGACCGCCGGCTTCGGAACGACCCGGCCGGAATCGCGGGCTCGCTTCGCGGCCTCGGCCAGGGCGCGCAGCCGTGGTTGGGCGATCGCCTGGCGGCGGTGCGCTGTCCCGCCCTGCTCTTGACCGGAGCGCTCGACCGGAAGTACACGAGCCTCGCGGAATCCATGGCGGCGCGTCTGCCTCACGCGCGGCGCGTCGTCGTTCCCGACGCGGGACACAACGTTCACCTGGAGCAACCGGAGGCGTACGAGCGGACGATGCTCGACCACCTGCGCCCGTTTACGCGGGTCTCGCCGTTCTCCGCGCCGTCTTCACTCGAAGCCTAGGAGCCACGACATGTCCGTCGCCACCGCGATCGCCTGGAAGCAGGCGAAGACCTACACCGATATTCGATACGAGACCGCGGAAGGGATCGCGAAGATCACGATCAACCGGCCCGACGTCCGAAACGCCTTCCGCCCGGAGACGATTCGCGAGCTGATCGACGCGTTCGACCTGGCCCGCGAGAACCCGGATGTCGGCGCGATCATCCTGACCGGGGCCGGCGACGAGGCCTTCTGCTCGGGCGGCGATCAGCGCGTGCGGGGCGACAAGGGGTACGTCGGGGGCGACCAGGTGCCGCGCCTCAACGTGCTCGACCTGCAGCGCCAGATCCGCACGCTCCCGAAGCCGGTCGTGGCGATGGTCGCGGGGTTCGCGATCGGCGGCGGGCACGTGCTCCACGTCGTGTGCGACCTGACGATCGCCGCGGACAACGCCCGCTTCGGCCAGACGGGCCCCAAGGTCGGCTCGTTCGATGGCGGCTTCGGCGCGTCCTACCTGGCGCGCATCATCGGACAGAAGAAGGCGCGCGAGATCTGGTTCCTCTGCCGCCAGTACGACGCGAAGCAGGCGCTCGAGATGGGCCTGGTGAACGCGGTCGTGCCGCTGGCGCGGCTCGAGGAGGAGACGGTCGCCTGGTGTCGCGAGATGCTCGCCATGAGCCCGATGGCGCTCCGCTGCGTGAAGGCGTCGCTCAACGCCGACTGCGACGGTCAGACGGGGCTTCAAGAGTTGGCCGGGAACGCCACGCTCCTCTACTACATGAGCGAGGAGGCCCAGGAGGGCCGAAACGCGTATCTGGAGCGGCGCAAGCCCGACTTCACCAAATTCCGCCGGCTTCCCTAGCCGCGTGGACGCGACCGCGACTCCCGATCGCGCCGCGAGTGCG
>Ga0075434_100002140_pt1 | contig 17190 bp, 17 predicted proteins | sample RhiMethybrSRZTD3_FD_75298 | JGI IMG/M metagenome (GOLD analysis project Ga0075434, IMG submission 75298) | Populus rhizosphere microbial communities from Tennessee, USA - Rhizosphere MetaG P. TD hybrid SRZTD3 | ecosystem: Host-associated > Plants > Roots > Rhizosphere > Soil | place: USA... | reverse complement strand
GTCTCCAGCAGAGGAGATCGACTATCTCTTCTGCGTCACGAACGGAGGGACCCTGGTCCTCGGGGAGCGCGTGCACACACGCGCCGCCGGGCAGGCCCAGTATGTGTTCGCGCGCGGCGAGATCGTGCGGAGCTATCCGTCGTTCAACGTGCCGGAGGGCTGGCTCTGGCTCGTCGACGTGCCGCTGAGCCGCGAGACGACCGTGACGCTCCAGCTCCGGGCGCACGCGCAATGGCCGCTCGCGTTCGTGTCCGTGACGACGGCGAACAGCCCGTGAGCGACTCGATCGCGGCCTTCGGCTTCGGCAAGTTTCTCGGAGCCGCGCTGGTCGCGCTCAGCCTTGCCGGCTGCGCCGAGGTGGGAAAGCAGCCGGCGCCGGCCGACTCGCCGCGACCCGCCGCCGGCGCGAATCAGCCATCCGGAGCCGCTGCCGACCCGAATCGCCCCAATGAGCAGGTCGCCCGCATCGCCAGCGAGCTCGCCGAGCTCCAGAACGCCGTCGCCAAGCTCATCGCGGCCTCCCGACAGCAGGAGGATCAGCTGACGTACTTGCGCCGTCGCGTGGAGGAGCTCGAGGCACCGAATCGCGGCCGCCTGCCGGCCGCGCCGAGCGGGTTCGCGCCGAGCGCGCCGACCGCCCCGGCTCCGCCCGCGGCGCCGCCGCTGCTCGGCTCGGCGACCACGACGCCGGCGGCCGACCTCTACCGGCAAGGGGTCGACCAGCTGCGCGCCAAGGCCGACGATGCGGCGATCCTCACGTTCTACGATCTCATCGCGACGTATCCGGACAGCCCGCTGCGCGAGAGCGCGCAGTTCCTGGTGGCCGACATCTACTACAAGCAGAAGGACTGGCGCGGCGCGCTGGCCGAGTTCGAGGCGCTCGTGGCCGCGGTGCCGCGCGGCGAGAAAGCGCCCGAGGCGCTGCTGAAGATCGGTCTATGTCAGAAGGACCTGGGTGACGGCGCGCGAGCGAAGCGATCGTGGGAGCGAGTGGTCCGCGAGCATCCCCAGAGTGCCGCCGCCCGCCAGGCGCGAGCGTTGCTCCGGAACTAGGGGCCGCTGACGTGAACGACGTCAGCCGGATGGATTTCGACGACCGCGGCCTGGCGGATGAGCGTGACGGAGAGCACCAGCCGCGTCACACGGTCCTTGCGCAGGAGCTTGCCGCGGACGCCGGCGAGGGGGCCGCGCACGACCTCGACGTCCATGCCTTCGGCCAGGAACGGGTGCGGATCGTACTGCAAGGTCGTGCTCGCCAGACGTTGAATCGCCTCGATCTCGGCGTCCGGGACGGGCTCGGGCCGGCCGCTGATCCCGACGAGGTCGGCGACCCCGACCACGTTCAGGACTCGGAGGCGGTCGACGAGCGAGAAACGCGCGAAGCAGTAGCCGGGAAAAAGTGGGAAGGCGACTTTCTTGCGCCGATCCTTCCAGCGGCTCCAGCGCTCGGCGATGGGCAGAAACGTCTCGACTTCTCGGCGCACGAGCTGATCGCGCACCGTCTTTTCGTGACGCGAGCGCGTCCGTAGCACGTACCAGAACGGCGCGAACCTCTCGTCGTGGCCTTGATGCTCGAGAGCCGAGTCAGAAGACGCGGACTTCATGGCAGTGCAACCGGCGGCATTATATGACAGTTCCCGCCGTTCACAGAAAATCGGGGGAGAGCATGACACGCACACCGTTCGGGTCTGACCAGCTGTTGGCGTGGCTCGGAGAAGTCCTGAGCGCGGCCGAAGCCGTTGACGTCGACGTGATCGTCGAGGGCCAGCCGGACTCACGGTCTTCGGTGCAGATCACCCTGCGCGGCCTGCCGGGTCCGCTGGGCGGTCTGGAGATTCGCCCCCGCGTCACCGACTAGGCTCGGACCCCTCCCAGCACCGCCAGCATCTCGTCCTGGATGCGCCCGTTGCTCGCGACCACCGCGGGCGCGTCGACGTCGACAGCTCCTCCCACCAGATTCGTGATTCGCCCGCCGGCCTCTTCGACGAAGAGGCTGCCCGCGGCCACGTCCCACGGCCCGAGGCGGAGCTCCCAGAAGCCGTCGAGCCGGCCGGCGGCAACCCACGCGAGGTCGAGGACGGCGGAGCCGAGTCTGCGCACGCCGCGACAGCGGAGCGCGAACGCGGCGTATTCCTTCAGGTTCGTGTCCGGCGTCTCGCGAATGTTGTAGGGAAAGCCCGTCGTCAGCAGACTCGCCTCGAGCGTCGGCGTCGTCGACACCGCGAGCGGCACATCGTTCACGGTCGCGCCGCGCCCGCGCTCGGCGACGTAGAGCTCGTCGGCGCTCGGATCGTAGGCCACGCCGAGCGCGATCCGCCGATCGACCTCGAGCGCGATCGACACCGCGTAGACCGGCAGCCCGTGCGCGTAGTTCGTCGTGCCGTCCAGGGGATCGACGATCCAGCGCCGCCCCGAGCGTCCGCGCGCCGCGCCGCGCTCCTCGGCGAGGATCGCGTCGTCGGGAAACGCCGACGCGAGCCGGCCGACGATCAGCTCCTCGGCGCGCTCGTCCATCTCGGTGACGAGATTGATCGTCTGGCCCTTGAACGCGATGCGATGCGCCGCGCGAAACTGCGCTCTCAAGAGGTCGCCGGCGGCGCGCGCGGCGTCGATCGCCACCCGGCGCTCGAGGGAGGCCGCCATCAGAGGCGGCGAAGCCGCGGCACCAGCAGCGCCGCGGCGGCGCCGACCGCCATCAGCGCGACGCCGTTCACCCCGAGCGCGGCGCCCACGCCGAAGAGCGACGCGAGCGCCCCCACCTGGAACTGCCCCAGCGGCGCCATCCCGATCGATACCACCCATGCTCCGCCCGCGCGGCCGCGAAGCCCGCTCGGCACCGCGAGCTGGATCAACGTCTGCGCCAGCACGTCGGTCACCGCGCCGAGCGCGTTGGCGCAGACCAGGATCAGCAAGACCACCGTGAAGCTCGGCGCGAACCCGAGCGCGACGAGCGATGCGCCGAAGCCGATGATCACCGAGAGGAAGAGCGGCCCGTAGCGCCCACCGCCGAGCCCGGAGGTGAACGCGATCCCGGCCAGCCCGCCGACCTGCCGCGCGGCCGTCATCACGCCGAGCCCTTCTGGGCCCACCTGGAGCACGTCGCGGGCGAGACTTGGCAGCAGCGCTTGATGCGAGAAGCCCAGCACCTCGGCGATCGCCGTCAGGCTCATGAGGTGCAAGAGCACGCGATCGTGCCGGATCGTCCGGAGAAAGCCGAACACGTCGTCGCGCACCGAGCTCTCGGCGGCCTCGCTCGGGCGGCCGCTCGATCGCGCCGGCAGCATGACGACGGCGCTCACGAGATAGCTGGCCGCGACCATCAGGAAGGCTGTCGCGGAGCCGAGGCGCGCGATCAGCACACCCGCCATCAGCGAGCCGAGCAGGCCGCCCAGCCGCGAGGTGAGGGCGACGAGCGCGAGCGCGTGGACCACGCCGCCGCCGCCGGCGGTGTCGTGCGCATAGCCCTGGCGCGCGGTCTGATGAAGGGCGCGCGCACACCCCGTGGCGAAAGTCAGCATCAACGCCGGCCCGACTCCGCCGAGCTTCGCCGCGACGAGCGCTCCCATCAGCCCGGAACCCACCGCCATCGTGACGCCGGAGATCTGGAGCAGTTTCACCCGGTCGCCGCGATCGGCGACGACACCCGCCGGGATGCCGGCGAACAGCAGCGGCAAGTTCCGCACGCCCAGCGCCAGGCCCACCATGAACGCCGAGTCGGTGATCTCGAGGATGTACCAGCCGAGGACGACCTGCTCGCCGACCATGCCGATCGAATGGAAGAAGACGCAGAAGCCGAGACAGCGTACGCCGTGATGTCGCCACAGCTTCAACAGCGGAGCGGACGCTAGGCGCACGGCGCACATCCTATCGCGTCGTGAGTCCGAGCGGCGTCGGAGATGTGAACCGGAGCGCTTCGGCGTCGGAAGACCGGCGCGGTGTACGATGAAAATTATGGAGCAGCTCGTCGACCCGGTCCGCCGGCCTCCCGCATCCGAGGCTCTTCCCAGAGAGCCCGGGAGACGTCCAGGGGTTCGGGGCTCGATCGGCGACCCTCCCGGTGACTACGACGAATTCCTCGCGGTCCCCCCGGAGTTCTCACCCTCACGCCGCTCCCCGTTGCCCCGGATCTTGATGGGCGCGCGGGTCCTGGTCGTTGACGACGATGAGGACACCACGGAGCTGTTCGCGACCGCGCTCGCGGCATGCGGCGCCCAGGTCGTTACCGCGACCGGCGCGCGCGAAGCTCTGCGCCGGCTGACCGCCTGGCTGCCGGACGTCGTCGTCAGCGACATCGCCATGCCCGGCGCGGACGGCTACTGGCTCGTCAACGAGCTCCGTCGGCTCACGGACGAGCGCGCCGCGAGCTTACCCGTCGTGGCCGTCACCGCGTTCGGACGCGAGCACTCGCGCGTCCGGGCGCTCGCGGCCGGCTTTGTCGATCATCTCGTCAAGCCCGTGGAGCCCGAGGCGCTGTGTCTGGCGGTGGCCCGGGCGATGGGTCGCTGAGCTTCGCTCCCCGGCAGCTCAGGTCTGCCGGCGGATGACCCCCGCGACAGCGCTCGGCAGGTCGAGCGGATCGATGGGCTTCGTCAGGTAAAGATCGAACCCCGCCTGCGCGGCGCGCGCACGGCTCTCGGGTGTCCCGTACGCCGTCACCGCGACGATCGCGACCTCGGCGCGCCGCCGCGCGAACATCGTCCGCATCGCGGTGCCGAGCATGAAGCCGTCCTCGCCCGGCATGGCGATATCGGTGAGCAGCGCGTCCGGGAGCCACGAGTCGACCAGCTCGTACGCCCGCACCGCCGAGGGAACCGCGCGCACCTCGGCCCCGGCACGACGGAGGATCATGGCCGTCAGGTCGAGGAACTCCGGATCGTCGTCGACGACGAGCACGCGGGCGCCGTCGAGCTCGCGGCGTCTGCTGTCCGACGCTCGCTTCGTCTGGTCCGCTTCCGGATCCGGTCGTGACGCCGAGAGCGGCAGGGTCACCGTGAACGTCGAGCCGCGGCCCTTGCCGGCGCTCTCGGCGGTGACATCTCCGCCATGGAGCTCCACGAGGCGGCGCACGAGTGCCAGTCCCAGACCGAGGCCGCCATAGGCGCGCGTGCTCGAGCTGTCTTCCTGCCGGAACGGCTCGAACACGTGCGGGAGGACCTCGGCGGCGATGCCCTGACCTGTGTCGCACACGGTGATCTCCACCGACGTGGGCCCGCGCCGGGACGACACTTCGACGCGTCCGCCGGCCGGCGTGAACTTCACCGAGTTCATCACGAGGTTCCACATCACCTGCTGCAGGCGGTCCGCCGCACCGTCCAGCTCGCCGAGCGAGGGGTCGAGCTGCAGCTCGAGCGTGATGTCCTTGGCGCGCGCCGCCGGCCGCACGGTCTCGATCGCCGACTCGATGATCGCGTTGAGGTTGACGCGCCCGAAATCGAGCCGCATGCTCCCGGCCGCGATTCGCGCGAGGTCGAGCAGGTCCTCGACGAGGCGGGCCTGGGCCGCGGCGCTGCGCAGGATCGTGTTGACGGCCCGCTGGCGCCCGGCCTCGTCCAGGTCGCCGCTCTGGATCATGCGCGCCCAGCCGAAGATCGCGTTCAGCGGGGTCCGGAGCTCGTGCGACACGGTGGCGAGCAGCTCGTCTTTCGCGTTGTTGAGCGCTTCGGCTCGCCGGCGAGCCTCCTGTTCGCGCGCCAGCAGCCAGGTCCGTTGCTCCTCGAGGCGCCGCCGCTCGGTGATGTCGCGCGCGACCTTGGAGGCGCCGACGATGCGACCGGCGCCGTCCTTGATAGGCGACACCGTGATCGACATGTCGATGAGCCGGCCGTTCTTGGCGCGGCGGACGGTCTCGAAATGGTCCACACGCTCGCCGCGCCGGATGCGCGCGAGCACGTCGTTCTCCTCCTCGAGCCGATCCTCCGGCACGATGAGCGTGATGTGCCGTCCGACGGCCTCGGCCGGAGTCCAGCCGAAGGTGCGCTCGGCGGCGGGGTTCCATGAGGTGATGACCCCATCGAGCGTCTTGCTGACGATGACGTCGTCCGATGATTCCACGATGGCGGCGAGCCGCTCTCGGGATAGCGCGTCCAATTCTTCATCGTGACGTGGCATCACTCTCATTAGTACCTGTCACCGGGATCTCGTCAAGCTGCGGCCTCTCGCCGATCGCGCTGGTTGTCTTGACGCGGCCGCCTTGCTAGGCTTGCGCGCGCGGAGGGATCAGATGATCAGCAAGTTCTCGACGGTGTATGCCGGGCACGTGGATCTGGGTGACATGGGCCAGATGGCCACGCCGGCCAACGAGCGGCGGTACTCGAACGAGCAGCTGGCGTCGGTGTTCGACAAGACCGAGGCCATCGCGCGGTGCATGGACGAGCACGAATACAGCATCCTCTGGCTGGCCGAGCACCACTTCCAGCACGAGGGCTACGAGTGCATCCCGAACATCATGATGGTGGCCGTCCACCTGGCGCATCTCACGACGCGGCTTCGCATCGGCTGCGGCTTCAACATCACGCCGATGTGGCATCCGCTACGGCTTGCGGAGGACTTCGCGACCGCGGATATCCTCACGGGCGGCCGCGTGGTGTTCGGCGTCGGCCGCGGGTATCACACCCGCGAGGTCGAGACGTTCGGCAGCCCGATGCTCGACGCCGACGCCAACCGCGAGCTCTTCGAGGAGCAGATCGACATCCTCATGAAGTCGTTCCACTCCGAGAAGTTCGCGCATCGCGGCAAGCACTACACGTTGCCGCCGGCGGTCCCGTACCGCGGCTACGAGCTCCGCGATCTGACGCTCGTGCCGCGCCCGCTGCGACAGCCGGTCGAGTGCTGGCAGCCCGTGGTGAGCGCCAGCGCCCGGGGGCTCGACTTCATGATGAAGCATCGCATCAAGGGCCTGATCGGCGGCGGCGCCGCGACGATGGCCGAGCGCTCGATTCACGCATACCAGGAGGCCGCTCAGCGGGCCGGCCTCGACTACCAGCTCGGCGAGGGCTTGAGCCTCGGGATCTTCTTCCATCTGGCGGAGTCGCGCGAGCGCGCGGTGCGCGAGATCACGCCGTGGTACGAGGAGCACGTGAAGATGTTCGGGCCGCTCGGCTTCGTGCCCGGCATGACGCCGGAGCAGAACAGCGCCGCGATGCGGCGCGGCGGCTGGGGTGCCGCCGGCGTGCCCAGGGTCGAGGACTACATGAAGGTCGGCGCGTGGTTTGCCGGTACGCCCGAGGAATTCGTCGCGCACCTCAGATCACTCGAGCAGAAGTACCCGGGCCTCGAGTACGTCCACGTGAGCAATAGCATGGGCACGCCGCAGAGCGTGATGCTGGAGCAGCTCGCCTGGTTCGCGAAAGAGGTCAAGCCGCACTTCGCCAACCGGAGGTAGTCGCCCAGGCTCGACGGTCGGATCTGGGTCGAGACGCGCAACGGGAATGCGGATCTGGCTCCGTGGCAGGCGTGCTTGCGGCAGGCGGCTGCCGAGCGAGCCTCGCAGAAATGAGCCACTGCGCGACGCCGCGAGCGTGCGATCGCCTACAAGATCATCTAGCTCGCGTTACCCCGGGAACGACGCGAAGCACTTGCTCGAGTTGAAGATGTAGGTCTCGATAAACTTGGCCGAGTCGGGCCGCCGCTGGAGCTCCGCCATCGCGCCGGCCAGGCACATCCAGTTCAGCATCTCTTGCTGGCCGCTCTCCTCGAGGCTCGCCAGCGGCGTCTTGCGCCAGGCCTCGTAGTCGCCGGACCGCAGCGACTCGTAGAGCGCGCGATCGGCCGTGATGTCGGGATACAAGAGATGGTTCTTCGGCGTGAGGAACGCGTGCGACCAGCTCGACGAGGCGACGAGCGCCACGCGCCACGGCGTCTTGGCCATCACGCGCGCGGTGGCGCGACCGAGATCGAAGCAGCGCCAGGGCGCCGGCGACGGCGGATCGAGCTGCGACTCGGTCGGCAGATCGGCGAAGCTCGAGACGCCGCCCTGCTGCGAGATGACCTTGCGGCCGTAGCAGTTGATCGAGAACGGCACGACCGGGTAGGGGAAGCCCTGCCGGTCGTAGTCGAGATACAGCAAGGTGTTCATGAAGGCGTGACCGAGCGGATGATGGAGCGGCCGGTACGCGTAGGACACGTCGAGACCCGCGTCGAGCAACCCCGTCACCAGCGATTTCGCGGCGGCGCGATGACCCTTGTAAACGAACGTGGCGTCGCTCGACTCGTCCCACGCGTTCTTGGCCTTCTGCCAGCGTCCTTCCGACCACGGCCGGTGCTCGATCGACTCGTAGGCCAGCACGCAGAAGGGCGGAATGATGTCTTCCTTGAAGTTCTCGTACTGGTCGTCACCCCAGACCAGGACGACGTCCGGTGCGAACTCATCCAGACGGCGGCGCGCGTCGCGGAACCCGGCGACCAGCGCTTCGCGGTGGCGCTTGGCCGCACTCAGCCCCTGATCCGCGCCGTACTCTTGACGCATCGGCTCCGGCCAGCCTTCCGGCCGGCGGTAGCGCTCGGGAAGATCGGGATCCTGCATGACGCGCTTGAGGATGCGCGCCATGTGCTCGTCCTGTCCGGCGAGTGGCGGGTAATGGGTGACTCCGAGACCCAGGATCGCGCCCATGGCGGCCTCCGTTCATACGCTGACGTTAGGAGTCGACGGGCCGATGGTACCATCGCGCCCGGGTAAAGGAGAGCCGCCATGACCTCGTCCGGTCTTCCGCCCCTGATCTCCAGCGATGGTCACCTGGAAGTCCGCCCGGAGCGGTGGACGCCGCACATGCCCGCGAAGCTTCGTGAAAAGGCGCCGCGGACCATCAAGCTTCCCGATGGCGGCGACGCGATCCACGTGGACGGCCAGCCGCCCTATCCCGCGCCATTCCTCGATCTCAGGGCCGGGCGGACCAACGAGACCTGGGAGCCGATCGGCGTGACCGTCGACGACACGGCTGGTGTCGGCCCGCCCGAGCAGCGCCTGCGCGAGCAGGACATGGACGCGCTGCACGCCGAGGTGCTCTTCCCCAACATGCAGGTGGGCCCGCGTCTCTGGCGCACCCTGGCGGACGAAGACGTCTATCGCGCGACGGTGCGCGCATACAACGACTGGCTCGGCGAAGAGTACTGCGCAGTGTCGCGCGACCGCCTCGTCGGGCTCGGCGTGATCCCGTGGACCAACGTCGATGACGCCATCGCCGAGCTCGAGCACTGCGCGAAGCTCGGCCTCAAAGGCGTCAATCTCGGTGTGTTCCCGAGCGGCAAGGCGTATCCGACTCCCGCGGACGATCGTTTCTGGGCCGCGGCCATCGACATGAAGATGCCGCTCACGGTCCACGTAGGCTTCGACCGTCTCGGCCCGCGCGCGTCTCAGCCTACCTTCGAGTATCCCGGCGCCGATCCCGCGATGCTGGCCAAGCTCGGGCCGCGAAAGCTCGTGGAGTGGGTCGCATTACCGTTCCTCGGGATCGCGCCGTCGATGAGCTTCGCCCAGCTCATCCTGTCCGGTGTGTTCGATCGCCTCCCCGACCTCAAGATCTTCTTTGCCGAGACCCGTCTGGGTTGGGTGCCGTTCTGGATGGAGGAAGCCGACTACTGGTACGAGCGCCACCGCCACTGGGCCGCGCGCCTGCTGAACTTCAAGCCGCTCAAGCAGCGGCCGAGCGACTACGTCCGCGAGCACATCTTCTTCAGCGTCCAGCACGTGGAGCGGGTGGCCGTCGAGCTGCGTCACCACATGGGCGTGGACCGCATCATGTTCGCCACGGACTTCCCGCACATCGAATGCGACTGGCCGAACACCCGACCGTTCGCCGAGCGGCTGTTCGCGGGGGTGCCGGCCGGTGAGGCCTTCAAGATCGCGGCGGGCAACATGCTCGGATACTTCCGCCTTCAGGACTCATCGATGGGCCGAACGGTGTTGGCGAAGTCCCAGGTGAATACCTGATGGCATTTTCAGATAGCGGCGAGCATCATTTGCGTACTGTGGCCCGTCTACCCAAATCGCCCACCGGTATCGACGGTTTCGATCAGATCACGGCGGGAGGGCTGCCGACGGGCCGGCCCACGCTCGTCTGCGGGTCGCCCGGCTGCGGCAAAACGCTCTTCGCCATGAGCTTTCTCGTCAACGGCGCGACCAAGTTCGACGAGCCGGGCGTGTTCATGAGCTTCGAGGAGAGCAACGACGAGCTCGCCGAGAACGTCGCCTCGCTCGGCTACGACCTGCCGGCGCTCATCGAGAAGAAGAAGATCGTGCTCGACCACGTCAGGGTCGAGCGCAGCGAGATCGAGGAGACCGGCGACTACGATCTGGAGGGTCTCTTCGTCCGGCTCGGCTTCGCCATCGACTCGATCGGAGCCCGCCGCGTCGTCCTGGACACGATCGAGTCGCTCTTCGCGGGCCTGTCGAACGAGTCGATCCTGCGGGCCGAGCTGCGCCGCCTCTTTCGCTGGCTCAAGGACAAGGGCGTGACGGCCGTGATCACCGGGGAGCGGGGCGAGGGATCGCTGACGCGACAAGGTCTCGAAGAATACGTGTCGGACGCCGTGATCCTGCTCGACCATCGGGTCATCGAACAGATCTCGACGCGGCGGCTTCGTATCGTGAAATACCGCGGCTCGGCCCACGGCACCAACGAATACCCGTTCCTCATCGACGAGGACGGCATCGCAGTGCTGCCCATCACCTCGATGGGTCTGGCGCACGGCGCGTCGACCGAGCGTATCTCGAGCGGCGTCGACCGGCTCGACACGATGCTCGGGGGTCAAGGCTATTATCGAGGCAGCACGATCCTCGTGTCCGGCACCGCGGGAGCCGGCAAGAGCAGCCTGGGCGCCCACTTCGTCGACGCGGCCTGCCGGCGCGGAGAGCGTTGCCTGGTGTTCCTGTTCGAGGAATCGCCCCAGCAGGTCGTCCGTAATATGCGGTCGATCGGGCTCGATCTCCAGCCGTGGATCGACCGGGGTCTTCTGGAGTACCACGCGTCTCGTCCCGCGCTGCACGGGCTCGAGATGCACCTGTCTCTGATGTATCGGGCGATCGAGCGAGTTCGGCCTGCTGTCGTGGTTATCGACCCGGTGAGCAGCCTCTTGTCGGTGGCGGCGACCGCCGACGTCCGCGCCACCTTGACCCGCCTCGTGGACCACCTCAAGACGCAGAACATCACCGCGCTCATGACCAGCCTGTCGCACGGAAAATCCGAGCTGGAGCGCACGGACGCCGAGATCTCGTCGATCGTCGACACGTGGCTCCTCCTGGTCACCCTCGAGTCGAACGGCGAGAGAAACCGCGGCCTCTACGTGCTCAAGTCGCGCGGGATGGGGCATTCCAACCAGATCCGCGAGTTTCTCCTGACCGGCCATGGTATCGAGCTGGTGGACGTCTACGCGGGTGCCGGCGGCGTGCTCACCGGATCGGCGCGTCTGACTCAGCAAGCCCAGGAGCGAGCGGCGGAGATCGCACAGCAGCAGGAGATCGAGCGCAAGGGGCGGACGCTCGACCGGCTGCGAGCCGCGCTCGAGGCAGAGCTGGCGTCCTTGCGGGCCAAGTTCGAGGCAGAGCAGGCCGATCTGGCCGCCGACATCGAGCAGGAGCGCGCACGCATCGCGCGCTTGCGCGCCGACCAGCAGAGCATCGCGGAGAGCCGGCAAGCCGACTCAGATAACAACGGATCCGAACGCCGCGACGAGCGTCACGTGGACAACCGGCGAAGTCGCAAACGATGATCTATAGTAAGGAACGGGTGAAGTGATGGAGATGACGGAGATTCGTCCGGACGCGGCGTCGGCTGTTCCCGTCCAGGTCTTGCGGCTGTACATCGCCGGGCAGACGGCTCGCTCGGCCAAGGCATTCGCCAATCTCACGCGGATCTGCGAGGAGCATCTCAAGGGCCAGTACCGGATCGAGGTCATCGACCTGACGCAGGACCCGCAGCTGGCGGCCGGAGATCAGATTCTCGCGGTGCCGACGCTCGTGCGGCTTCTGCCCGAGCCGGTGCGGAAGATCATCGGAGATCTCTCGAATACCGACCGGGTCCTCGTCGGGTTGGACATCCGACCGGCGCGCTGACGTATGGAATCCGACGGCCCACCGACTGCGCACCGAGCTTACGTGTTGCGGCTGTTCGTCGCCGGCATGACCGCGCGCTCGACGCGGGCCGTCGAGAACATCCGGGCGATCTGCGAAGAACATTTCTCCGGCGCGTACGAGCTCGAGGTGGTCAACCTCTACGAGCAGCCGGCGCGCGCCTCGGGAGAGCAGATCATCGCAGCGCCGACGTGCGTGAAGGAGCTGCCGCTCCCCGCCCGCCGGGTCATCGGCGACATGTCGAACACTGCGCGGGTCCTGGAGGGGCTCGACCTCGTCGAGCATCCATGACACCAATGAGCACCGCAGACGGCCCGATAGACCCAGAGCAGGTCAAGAAGCTCCAGCGCGAGCTCGAGGAAGCTCAGGAGACCTTGCGCGCGATCCGCCATGGCGAGATCGATGCGCTCGTCGTCGAGGGCTCGCACGGCCCCCAGCTGTTCACGCTCAAGACTGCCGAGCAGCCTTACCGGATGCTCATCGAGCAGATGCAAGAGGGTGCGCTTACCTTGAGCCCCCTGGGGGACGTGCTCTACTGCAATCGCCGTTTCGCGGAGCTGGTTGCCAGCGCGCCCGAGACCATCGTTGGCCGGCCCTTGGCCCCATTCGTCCCGGAGGCCGACCGGCCGCTCTTGACCGCGGCGCTCCGCGCGGGACGCGGCAGGTACGAGGGCCACGTGCTCACCAGCGCCGGACACCTGGTGCCGGCGCTCTTCTCGGTAGGCGCGTTCGCCGCCGACGGGGTCGAGACCCTCTGTCTCGTCGTCACCGATCTGGTCGAGCTGACGCGGACACGCGCCGCGCGGGCGGACGCCGAGGCGGCGAGCGAGGCGAAGGATCAGTTCCTGGCGATGCTCGGCCACGAGCTGCGCAACCCGCTGGGCGCCATCACGTCGGCCGTCACGATACTCGGTCGCGCCGCGTCACCCGAGCACGATCGTCGGGCGCGCGACGTGATCGCGCATCAGGCCGAGCACCTGGCCCGGCTCGTCGGTGATCTCCTCGACGTCACCCGCGGAGCGCTCGGCAAAATCGAGCTGGTGCGCACTCCGATCGACCTGGCCGCGGCCGTCCAGCGCTGCCTCGCCACGCTCGAGAGCACGGACAAGCTCCGGCACCATGTCGTGTCTGTCGACGCGGAGCCGGTCTGGCTCGAGGGCGACGGGGCGCGGATCGAGCAGATCATCACGAACCTCGTCTCGAATGCGCTGAAATTCACGCCGCGGGGCGGCGCCATCACCGTGACGGTCCGCCGGGAGCAGGACAACGCGGTCCTGCGCGTCGCGGACCAGGGCAGGGGCATCTCGGCGGAGCTTCTGCCGTGCGTGTTCGACCTGTTCGTCCAGGGCGATCGGGATCTCGATCGCCGGTTAGGCGGCCTTGGCGTCGGGCTGAGCCTCGTCCGGCGGCTCGTCGAGCTTCACGGCGGGGTGGTCGAGGCCGCCAGCGAAGGCCTGGAGCGCGGAAGCGTCTTCACCGTCCGCCTCCCGGCGCTGATCGCCGCGCCGGGGCCGTCCAGCGAGTCCAGCGGCGCACCCGCAGAGACGTCGCGAAAGCGCATCCTGGTCGTGGAGGACAACGCCGACAATCGCGAGATGATGCGCATCCTGCTCGAGACCTCCGGGCACGAGGTCCACGATGCGGGGGACGGCGTGAGCGGCGTCGAGCTCGCGGTGCGGCTGGAGCCCGACACCGTGCTGATCGACATCGGTCTGCCGGGGATCGACGGTTACGAGGTTGCCCGGCAGATCCGCTCGAAGCTGGGGAACCGTTTCCGGCTGATCGCGCTCAGCGGCTATGGGCAGCAGAAGGACCGCGAGAAGGCGTTCGCCGCCGGCTTCGACGACCATCTGCTGAAGCCGGTCGATCCCGCGCGCCTGGTCTCGGTGCTGGCCGCGGCGCGCGGCGCGACGCGCTAGCCCGCGCGGCTCAAAGTCCCTTCCAGTAGCGGCGTCCGTCCAGGCGCACGATTCTGCCGTAGCCCGGAGCCTCGAAGTGCCCCGCCGCGATGAGAATCTGCTCGCGCTCGAGACGATCGATCAATGCTTTGCGCGTTTGCCGGGTCAGATCGGGATCCATGTCGGCGCGCGAGACCCAGTCCGGCTCGAGCACCTGCACCGGGCTGTGGGCGGCATCGCCGAGCACGAGCGCCCGTTCCCCCTTCGAGGTGATGAGAATGCTCATGTGGCCCGGCGTGTGGCCGGGTGTCGGGACCGCGGTGAGCTCGCGCGTGAGGCTCTGCTCGCCCTGCATGAACTCGCAGAGGCCGAGGTCGGCCAGCGGCCACACGCACTGCGGCGCGTTGACCCACCGGGTCGGCTGCAGGGCCGGATCGTGGCACGAGTCCCAATCGAGCTTCGGCATCCAGTAGCGCGCCCGCGGGAACGTCGGCACGTATTTCCCGCCCTCGGTCTTGAGGTTCCAGCCGACGTGGTCGCGATGGAGATGCGTCATCACGACCATGTCGATCTCTTCCGGGCGCACCGCCTTGGCCTTGAAGTCGTTCATGAGCTGGCCCCACGGGGCGTCGGGGGTCTCGGCGGGCTTGGGGCCGAGGCCGGTGTCGATGAGGACCGTTCGCCCGCCCGCGCGGATCAGGTATGAGCCGAGATTGAAACGCACCTTGTGCTCGTGCAGGTGCGCCTCATACGGCCCCCAGTTGTCTTCCGCGATGGTCGGGAAGAAGTTGCACAGATCGAACTCGAGCATCCCGTCCGACAGCATCATGATCTCGACATCGCCGACGCGGACCACGTGACTCGCCATGCTGGCCTCCGAGACTCCCACGGGATTGAGCGACGCTCAGCGCGGAAACTGTACTAGAGAGCCCGCGTCGACGCCAGCCTGGTCGATCAGCCGGGACGCTAGCGGCCGAGGTAGGCGGTGCGTACGAGGCTTGATCTCAACAGCTCCGCCGCCGGTCCGCTGGCCACCAGGCGGCCGCGCTCGAGCACGTGCGCATCGTCGGCGATCGCCAGCGCCTTGGCGATGTTCTGCTCGATGAGCAAGACGGTCACGTCCTCGTCGCGGATACGCCGGACGAGCGCCATCACCTCGTCCACGAGCCGCGGCGCCAGGCCGAGCGATGGCTCGTCCAGCATCAGCAGGCGCGGCCGTCCGACGAGCGCTCGCGCGAGCGCCACCATCTGCTGTTCGCCGCCGCTCATCGAGCCCGCGAGCTGGTGACGGCGCTCGCCGAGGCGCGGGAACAGCGCGAGTGCTCGCTCGAGGCGAACCTCACGCTCGCGCTTCGCGAGCAGCCAGCCGCCGAGCTGGAGATTTTCCAGGACCGTCATGCGCGGGAACAGGTGGCGCCCTTCGGCGACCAGGATCAGTCCGGCGCGCACGGCCGCCGGGGCCGAGCCCGGCGGCAGCACGTGGCCGTCGAGGGCGGCGTGGCCGTCGCGAGGCAGCAGGCCCGCGAGCGCCTTCAGCAACGTGCTCTTCCCGGCGCCGTTCGAGCCGACGATCGCCGTGATCCGCCCCGCGGCCAGATCCAGATCGAGCCGATCGAGAATGCGAAAGCCGCTGTAGCCGGCCGACAGGCCGGTGATCTTCAGCGCGGCGCTCACGGCCGAAGCTCCACCACGCCCTCGCCGAGATAGGCGTCGATCACTCCGGGATCGCGCGCGACCGCCGAAGGCACTCCCTCGGCGAGCTTCCGGCCCTGGTGCAGCACCAGCACGCGCTCGACGGCGTTCAGCAGGACGCCCACGGCGTGCTCGATCCATACCACGGCCAGCCCGAGCTCGTCGCGACACCGGCGAATCAGCCGCGCGACGCTCTCGACCTCGCTCTGGGTCAACCCGGCGGCGACCTCGTCGAGCAGCAAGACTCGCGGCCTCGTGGCCAGCGCCATCCCGATCTCGAGCCAGCGCTGTCGCGCCGGCGTGATCGCGCCGGCCGGCAGGGCCGCCGACTCGGCGAGGCCGAGGAAGGCGAGGATGTCCGGGACCCCCGCCAAGGTCGCGCGCTCGGCGTGCCTCCACCGGCCGGCGAACTCGAGACCGAAGCGCACGCTCTCGGCGACGGTCATGTCGGCGAAGACGCGCGGAGTCTGGAAGGTGCGCGCGATCCCCGCCCGCGCGAACACGTGCGCAGGCTTTCGCGTCAGATCCGCGCCGCCGACGAACAGTCGCCCCGCCGTCGGCACCTCCAGCCCGGAGAGCGCGTTGAAGAAGGTGGTCTTGCCGGCGCCGTTCGGTCCGATGATCCCGACGAGGGTCCTGTCCTCGATCTCGAGATCGACCCCGTCGACGGCGGTCAGCCCGCCGAAGCGAACGACCACGCCGCGCGCGGCCAGCGCCGGCGGCGTCATCGCGCCGCGGCCGGCCGCCCGCCGCGCGCGCGACGTCGCCAGAGACCGGCCAGGCCATAGGGCAGGTACAGCACCGCGATGATCAGCACCAGCCCGAGCGCGATCAGGTACGCGTAGGGGAACTGCAGGCGGAGGATCTCCGCCAGTAGGCTGAACGCGAGCGCGGCGACCAGCGGACCCGCGAGGCTCAAGGGTCCGCCGACGATCGCGATCAGCACGGTCTGGAGCCCGATGAAGGGATTGAAGACCGCGGTTGGGTCGATGTAGGTCCAGCGCACCGCCATCGCCGCGCCGGCCGCGCCGGCGAAAGACGCGCTGAGCGCGAAGCCCGCGACTTTGACCCAGCGCGTCGGCACCCCGAGTGTCTCGGCACGCTGCTCGTCGGCGCCGATCCCGATCAGCGCCAGACCGAACCGGCTCCCGCGCACCACGACCGCCACCACGACGGCGGCCGCCGCGATGACGAGCACGGTCAGGTACACGGTGAGGTTCGACGGCACCACCGTGAGCACACGGCCGACCGTGCCCGCGTATTGCTTCTCGCCGTACGTGACGGCGTGACGCGTGAGCTCGCTCATCCCGAAGGTGAGGACGGCGAAGTACGTGCCGCGAAGATGGAGGATCGCCAGGCCGACGAGCCCCGCGAATGCGGCGGCGACCAGCGCGCCGCCGGCGATCACCACCGGCCACGGCGCGACCGCGATCGTCCACGCGCTCACGTACGCCCCGAGTCCGAAGAAGGCGGAGGTGCCCAGCGAGACATAGCGTGTCGCGCCGGAGAACATCGCCCAGCTCGTCGCCAGCGCGA
>Ga0075434_100002138_pt1 | contig 17193 bp, 14 predicted proteins | sample RhiMethybrSRZTD3_FD_75298 | JGI IMG/M metagenome (GOLD analysis project Ga0075434, IMG submission 75298) | Populus rhizosphere microbial communities from Tennessee, USA - Rhizosphere MetaG P. TD hybrid SRZTD3 | ecosystem: Host-associated > Plants > Roots > Rhizosphere > Soil | place: USA... | reverse complement strand
AACGCGCTGGCAGGCGATGAGGAACCGATGACGGGCACGACATGTTCGAGCGAAGGTTTGGATGTCCGCCGGCGGAAGCTTTTGTTCCGCTCGTGGCATCGCGGGATGCGGGAAATGGATTTGATCATGGGCCGCTTCGCCGACGCAGCGCTTGCACAACTGACTCCGGCGGAGCTCGCCGACTTCGAGCAACTTATGGAGGTGCCGGACCGCGAGCTGCTGGCTTGGGTCACGGGTGAAGCCGCGGTGCCGGCGGACCACGACACCGCGCTGTTCCGCCGGCTCCGTGATTTCAACCACCGTCGTGAGCGCACGAGATAAGCATGGCGCGTACCCCTGCCGCAGCCCTGACCCCCGGCCGCCCGCTCACGCTCGCGGGCGTGGCGGACGGCGCCGAGGGACTTGTTGTTTCGGATCTGGCCCGTGCCGTCGCGGCCCGTGCCCACGCACCGGCAACGAGCCTTGTCGTCGTCTGCCGCGACGGACAGCGGATGGCCGCGCTGGCGCGCGGGCTCGGTTTCTTCGCGCCTGACCTCGTTATTGAGCAGTTTCCCGCCTGGGACTGTCTGCCGTATGACCGGGTCTCGCCGCATGCGGCCTTCGTCGCCCAGCGCATGACCGCGCTGTCACGACTGGTGCGGGTCAAGGGCCGCGGCCGCCCGTCGCTCCTGCTCACCACTGTCAACGCCATCCTTCAGCGCGTGCCCGCAAGGGACTTCGTTGCCCGGCAATCGCTTTCAGTCTCGCCCGGCAACATGCTCGCGATGGACGGCATCACCCGTTGGCTCGAGCTCAACGGCTTCGTGCGCGCCTCGACCGTGCGCGAGCCCGGCGACTACGCGGTTCGCGGCGGCATCATCGATCTCTATCCGCCGGGTATGGCCGAACCGGTACGGCTCGATTTTTTCGGTGACACGCTGGAAACGATCCGAAGCTTCGATCCCGAAAGCCAGCGGACCACGGATCAACTGCGCGCCCTCGATCTCGTGCCTGTCGCCGAATTCCAACTCACGACCGAGACCATCCGGCGCTTCCGACTGGGCTATGTCGACGCGTTTGGCGCCCCGGCGCCCGACGACCTCCTTTATCACGCCGTGAGTGAAGGGCGCCGTCACCCCGGCATGGAGCACTGGCTGCCGCTCTTTCAGGACCGGCTCGACACGCTGCTGGATTACGTGCCGGGCTCGCCGGTTGTGCTGGAGCCGCTTGCCGAGGACGCGGCCCGATCGCGGCTGGCGCAGATCAAGGACTATTACGACGCGCGGCAGCAGGCGTTGACGCAGCGCGGATCGGGGCCGCCCTACAGGCCGCTACCGCCGCACCGGCTTTATCTCGGCGAAACCGAATGGCGCGAGCGGCTCGATAACGTGGCGCTGGCGCTGCTCACCCCGTTCACGGTCCCGGAAGGGCAGGGGCAGGTGATCGATGCGGGGACCAAGCAAGGACGCAACTTTGCCGCCGAGCGCGCCGAGCCGGGCGGCAACGTCTTCGAAGCGGTGAGCAGGCACGTTACCGCGCTGCAGGCCAGCGGGAAGCGCGTCATCATCGCGCTGTGGAGCGAAGGCGCGCGCGAGCGCATGAGCCACGTGCTCGCCGACCACGCGCTCGCCAATCTGACGCCGGTCCGGTCGTGGCAGGAAACGCTGACACTTCCCAAGCCGGAGGTCGCGCTGGCTGTGCTTGGACTCGAAAGCGGCTTCGAGAGCGTCCAGGCCGCCGTCATTGGCGAGCAGGACATTCTGGGCGACCGACTGGTGCGTCCGCGGCGCGGCTCGCAGCGAGCGGAGAACTTCATCGCCGAGGTGACGAGCCTCTCGGCCGGCGACCTGGTCGTGCACGTCGATCATGGGATCGGCCGTTTCGTGGGCCTGCGCGCGATCGAAGCAGCCGGCGCGCCCCACGATTGTCTCGAAATTCACTATGCGGGGGGCGACAAGCTGTTCCTCCCGGTCGAAAATATCGAGCTGCTCTCTCGCTACGGCTCGGAAGAGACCCAGGTCGAGCTCGACCGGCTGGGCGGCGGCGCTTGGCAGGCGCGCAAGGCGCGCATGAAGAGCCGCATCCGCGAGATCGCCAATGAGTTGATCAAGATCGCAGCCGAACGGCTGTTGCGGGAGGCGCCCCGCCTGAGGGTTGAAGCCGGGGCGTATGATGAGTTCTGCGCCGGTTTTCCCTACGAGGAAACCGATGACCAGCAGGCCGCGATCGACAAGGTTCTGGACGAGCTTGCCGGCGGCCGGCCGATGGACCGACTGATCTGCGGCGACGTGGGTTTCGGCAAGACCGAGGTGGCACTGCGCGCTGCCTTCGTTGCCGCCATGAGCGGTAAGCAGGTCGCAGTAATCGTCCCGACCACGTTGCTCGCCCGCCAGCACACGAAGACCTTTACCGAGCGCTTCCACGGTTTCCCGGTGAAGATTGCACAGGCCTCGCGGCTCGTGGCCGGCAAGGACCTGGCTCGCGTTAAGAAGGGCATTGCGGAAGGGGACATCGATATCGTCGTCGGCACCCATGCGCTGCTCGGCAAAACGATCAAGTTCAAGGATCTCGGTCTCCTGATCGTGGACGAGGAGCAGCATTTCGGCGTCGCCCACAAGGAAAGGCTCAAACAGTTCCGCGCCGAGGTGCATGTGATGACCCTCACCGCGACCCCGATCCCGCGGACCTTGCAGCTCGCGCTCTCCGGCGTCCGCGATCTTTCGATCATTGCCTCTCCGCCGATCGATCGGCTCGCGGTGCGTACTTTCGTGGCGCCGTTCGATCCCCTGATCGTGCGCGAGGCGCTGTTGCGCGAACGTTATCGCGGCGGCCAGGCTTTCTATGTCTGTCCGCGCATCGAAGATCTCGCCGGCGCAAAGGATTTTCTTGACAAGCACGTTCCCGAGATGCGCGTTGCCGTCGCCCATGGCCAGATGCCTTCAACGGTGCTCGAAGACATCATGTCTGCGTTCTACGACGGAAAATACGACGTGCTGTTATCGACGGCCATCGTTGAATCCGGCCTCGACATCCCGACCGCGAATACCTTGATTGTGCATCGCGCCGACCGCTTCGGGCTGTCCCAGCTCTATCAGCTGCGCGGTCGCGTGGGACGCTCCAAGGTGCGCGCCTATTCGTTGTTCACGTTGCCCGCCGTGGGCAACATCACGCCACAGGCGGAGCGGCGGCTGACGGTGCTGCAGTCGCTCGATACACTCGGCGCCGGCTTCCAGCTCGCCTCCCACGACCTCGATATCCGCGGTGCCGGCAACCTCCTGGGAGAAGAGCAGTCCGGTCACATCAAGGAGGTTGGGTTCGAACTCTATCAGCAGATGCTCGAGGAGGCGGTCGCGAGCCTTAAGGCCGGTATCACCGCTCCGGTCGCCGACAAGTGGTCGCCGCAGATTACCATTGGGACACCGGTGATGATCCCTGAGGAATATGTGGCCGACCTGCCGGTCCGCCTCGGGCTTTATCGCCGGCTTTCCGAGATCGAAGACGAGCGTGAGATCGACGCCTTTGGTGCCGAACTGGTCGACCGTTTCGGCCCGTTGCCAGAGGAAGTCGAGCATCTGCTCCAGATCGTTGCGATCAAATCGCTCTGCCGTCAGGCGAACGTGGAGAAGATCGAGACCGGACCGAAGGGCGCCGTGGTGTCATTCCGTGACAATACCTTTGCCAATCCTGACCGGCTCGTCGCTTTCATCCGCGATCAAGGCCCGGGGGCCCGCGTCCGGCCCGACATGAAGGTTGTGTTCTTCGACGACTGGGAGGATCCCAAGGCGCGCCTGCGCGGAACCTCGGCCATCCTGCGCAACTTGGTGGCGCTTGCGCAACCGGCAAAGGCCGCCTGAAGAACGGGACAAATATCGGTGGATCACACGGCACGGCTGCAATCGGCGCCATCCCCGATCCTGAATCAGTGGCGCGCCGTTGTGGTCGCAGCAGCGAACATGTTGCTGCTCTTTGCCGTGCCCGCCTTGGCCCACACCGGCAGCAGCACCGGCGGTTTCATCGGCGGTTTCGCTCACCCGCTGTTCGGGCCGGATCACGTCGTCGCCATGGTGGCGGTTGGCCTGTGGGGCGCCTTTCTCGGGCCGCCTGCGATCTGGCTTTTGCCGATCGTGTTTCCGCTGGTGATGGCGTTCGGGGGTGTCATCGGAATTCTTGGCGTGTCGCTGCCTGGCGTGGAGACCGCCATCGCGTTATCCGCCGTCGTGCTCGGCACGATGGTGGCGCTGGCGGCACGGCCGCCGCTGTGGGTCGCGGCGCTGATTGTCGGCGTCTTTGCGATCTTCCACGGCCATGCCCATGGCGCCGAGCTCCCACCCGGGGCAGACGTCGTCGCCTATTCCGTCGGCTTCGTGGTCGCAACGGGATTGCTGCACCTCACCGGTATTGCCATTGGTCTGCTCGCACGATGGCGCGCAGGCCGGATCGCCGTGCGCACGGCCGGTGGTGCCATTGCGTTGGCCGGCGTTGCCTTCTTGAGCGGACTGGGATGAGCGGCTTTGGCGCCGGAGTGCTGCACCCCCTGGTGCTCCCGGCACATGTCCTCGCGCTGCTGGCCCTGGGCCTGCTCATCGGCCAGCAAACGGCCGGCCGGCGGATCGTGTCCTGCGCCGCGTTCGTCATTGGACTTGCCGCGGGTCTGACGGCTATCGCGTTCGGCGTCGGACAGACACCCGCCGCCGACGCTCTGCTTGCCACGGCATTCGCGAGCGGAGCGTTGGCCGCGCTTGCCCATCCGTTGTCGGCGCTTGCTTGCGCGCCACTCGCCGCCGCAGCGGGCGTCGCGCTCGGATTGGACTCACCGCCGGAGGCGATATCCATCACCGTCGCGACCGCAATGTTGATCGGCACCGGGTTCGGGGCCAGTCTTACCCTCGTCGTCATCTCTGCCGGCACGAGCTATCTCATCGGCGTGCGCGAGTGGATCTGGGCCCGCATCGGAGGGCGCATCTTGGGCTCATGGATTGCCGCAAGCGCGATTCTCGTGCTCGCGTTGCGTTTCGCCCGCGGGCAGTTGCTCTGAGCTATATGTTGTTTGCGGCGAAGGGCAGGGGGCGCCCCGGCTCGTCAACGCTCGTGCTGCTATTCCGCGGCCTCGCCTTTGACGTACTCGTCCGCCGCGCGGGCGATCGCCTGCGCGAGATATTCGGGCGCCTGTGCGCCCTGTACCGCCATCCGGCCGCCCAGGATGAAGCAGGGCACGCCGTCGATGCCAGCCTCCTTGGCGGAGTTGGCATCCTGCTCCACGCGCTCTTCGTCGTCGTCGGCTGCTAGACGCCGGCGCATGATCGCGGCCTCGAGCCCGCAATCGACCGCCGCCTGCACAAGCACCTCGCGGTCGGTCAGATCGCCGCCCTCGGTGAAGTAGAGGTCCATCAGCCGCTGCTTCATACGCGCCGCATTGCCGGTCTCGTCGGCCCAGAGAATCAGGCGATGGCAATCGAGCGTGTTGGGCTGGCGCTTGATGCCGTCGAGCGCATAAGTCAGCCCTTCGGCTGCGGCCGCTTGCGCGACCCGCTGCGCGATCGCCCGATAGCGCTCGGGCGAACCAAACTTGGCGGTGAGATACTCCTCGCGGCTCATCCCGCCGCGCGGCACCCACGGGTTGAGAAAATACGGCCGAAAGCGCACCACGACCGGGATGTCCGGTACACGCGCGATCGCCTTTTCCAACCGGCGCTTGCCGATGAAGCACCAGGGGCAAACGACGTCGGAAACCATGTCGATCGGCAGGGCTGAAGTCATGGCAGGGGTCCTCTCGCGCACCCCTCAGACTAGGCCCGCGGTTACTCGGCGGCAACCTGAGAACTGGCGCCTATCCGCGCTACCAATGTGCTCAGATTGTCGGTGGGCTTGAGAGCGGCGAGGGTGATCGTCGGCCGGATGGTATTGCGCTCGCAGCCGGACGAAACCATTGTCCGCATGAGCACGCTTGCAATCCGGCGCGCAATCACATGGGCCCTGCGCAGGTCAGTTCCGGTGAAGACGGTCAGGATGGATCCGTCCTGTTCACGACAAGCGAAATCGGCGTTGCGCAAGAGGCGGCTCAACAGCCGCGCGGCATCGAGGTGGGCCCGGTGGTCGGTGGCGCCCTCGAAATTGAAACGCGCAACCGAAAGCGCTTTGGCAGGCTGCTCGACTCCTTGCACGGCGCGCTCGAGATCGCGCCAGAAGGCCGCAGCCACGAGCAGGCCGGTATCGGGATCGACGACGCCCTCGGTCTCGAGGGATTTGAGGACCCGCTTGAGCTGACTTTCGAACGCCTGCAGGCGCACGAATGGGAGGATTCGCTCGACCAGGCGCGCAGGATCGGACGCGACTCGCACCAGATTGGGCAACCGCTCGTCATCGACCGCAGCATTGTCCAACACGCCGATCGGGAGATCGCGAAATCGCGCATCCTCGGCGAGCAAGTTCAGCAGACCTTGAACCACGCGTGGGCCCAGGCCCTCGCCGATGACAACAGCTTCCACGTCGCGAACGTTGAGATAGCGCGCGGCGGCGTCGATGCTCAGCACCCCGATCAGGCCGACCTGCTGGCCGATGGCACGCGCAAGCGTGGGATAGAAGCCGCCACGTCCGACGCACAGCACGGTTGCATCGTCGAGCAGATCGGGCGGGATGAATGCCGGAATGCCATTCTTCGCGCCCGCGCTGTGTGCGCGCCGCAGCACCGTGGCATGCAACGTACGGATTCTTAGCGCCGAGTGCAGACGGGCAATCAGGCGGTCGGTGGAGTCATCCATCCCGATCGCCAGCGCATTCGGAATTGCGGGGGAGTAGTCGCGCTCCACCAGCGCAATCACCGGCGTGACCGGACCGCCGCGCGTCTCGATGCATTCCATCACCGCGTGCACATGCAACGGCGACGGATTGCCCTCGGGGTCGGCGATGGCGATAGCGACCGGCTGGACTTCGGCGATGGCGGCCGGGGCATCGACCCAGCGTGTTTCGACGGTGGGAAAGGCGCCGGCCTTGGCAAGCACGTCGATCAAATCGGCCGCCGAACTTTCGGCGATCACCACCATCGGACCTAAGAGCGCCATGACGCGAGCCGGTTGTGCGGGACGGACCCGCCACCTTACGCAACGGCTGTTAATGGCCCGTCAACAAAACGGAGGACGGTCAGTTGGCTTTGGGCTTACGCCACCATGTCTCGGGCAGATAGCCGTAAAGCGAAGTGGTTGCAGGCCGCCCGATCGTGTCCCAACGCGCGACCCATTGGGCTGGAAGATGAAACAGCGGAATGACGTAAAAGCCCGAGATCAGCACCCGGTCGAGGGCACGCACCGCGGCGACGAAATCCTCGCGGCTTTCCGCCTTGAGCAGCGCGGCGATCATCGCGTCCACGGCGGGACTTTTGATGCCCATATAATTGCGGGTGCCGGGCTGCGCGGCGGCCTCGGAGCCCCAATAGAACGCCTGTTCGTTGCCGGGCGAGAGCGACTGGTCCCAGCGGTTCTCGATCATGTCGAAGTCATAGGCCAAGCGCCGACCTTCGTACTGAACCGCGTCGACCACCCGCACGCGCGCCGTAATTCCCGCTCGCTTCAAGCTTTGCGAGAACAGCAGCGCGAGCCGCTCCTCGTCCCGCGCCGTCACCATGATCTCGAATGCGAACGGCCGGCCGCTTGCCCGCTCGACGAGTTGGGTCCCGCGCAGCTCGTAGCCTGCGGCCGTCAACAGGCCGAGTGCGCGCTTGAGCGTGCCGCGATCGCGCCCGGAGCCGTCGCTCACCGGGGGCGACCAGGTGCCGTCGAGCACGTCGGCGCGAACCGAGCTGGAGAAAGGCGCGAGCAGCACCCGCTCTCGTTCATCGGCCGGACGGCCGCGAGACGACAATTCCGAGCCATCGAAATAGCCCGCGGTGCGCCGATAGAGGTCGAAAAAGTAGTTGTGGTTGATCCACTCGAAGTCGAACAGCAGCGAAATCGCCTCGCGCACCCGAATGTCGGAGAAGATCGGGCGCCGCGTATTGAACACGAAAAAAGTGCTCGTCTTGGGCATCCCGGACGGCAACGCTTCCTTGATCACGTGTCCGTCTCTTGCCGCGGGGAAATCGTACGCCACCTGCCAGCGTCCGGGGTCCTGTTCATTTCGTATGTCGTAGAGACCGCGCTTGAACGCCTCCAGATGCGAATTGGCCTCGCGGTAATAATCGAAGCGGATCTCATCGAAGTTCCAGAGGCCGCGGTTGATCGGGAGGTCACGCCCCCAATAGTTTGGATCGCGCTTGAGGGTTACGCTCTTCCCCGGATCGACCTGGCTGACGACATAGGGACCGCTGCCAAGCGGCGTCTGGAACGACGTCTCTTCGAATGTCTCGGGGTTGACCGCGTGCTTGGCGAGAACCGGCATCAGTCCAAGAATGAGCGGCAGCTCGCGATCATTGCTGCCGGAGAGATCGAACCGGACCGCGCGTTCTCCCACCACTGCGGCTTTCGCGACCTTGGCATAATAGGTGCGATGGTTCGGCCGTCCTTTGTCACGCAGCAGTTGCCAGGAAAACAGGACGTCGTCTGCGGTGACCGGCTTGCCGTCGGAGAATCTTGCCGCGGGGTCGAGATGAAATGTGACATAGCTGCGTTGAGCATCGGTTTCGACTTTGCGGGCCAGCAAGCCATAGAGAGTAAACGGCTCGTCGTAGCCGCGGGCCATGAGGCTCTCGACCACGTAGCCGCGGATCGATTGCGGAGCGATTCCTCTCACGATGAAAGGATTGAGGCTGTCGAAGGTCCCGAGTACGCCCTGCACCAGGCGCCCGCCCTTCGGTGCCGCCGGATCAGCATAGGACAGCCGGGAGAAGTCCTCGGGCAACGCTGGTTCGCCGTGCATCGCAAGCGCGTGCCGTGCTTCGGACGCCTGCGCCGAGCCCGCGAGATTACAGCCGTTCCAAAACAACAGGCTCGAAAGCAGAAGCGGCCACGCCGCGGAGCCGCTTTGCACCAGGCGACGGATGCGCTCGCGAACACGGTCTTGAGCGGAAACAGGCGTCGCCACGGCCGCAGCGGGGCGTGACGCCTTGCATTCAGGACAATTATTTCGACAGGATAGGACCAAGCTAGGGCCGTGTATGCCGTGCGGGCGAAGGGCGGGCCGCGGCCGCTTATTGCCGCAATTTCCTATTACAACACGGCGGGGTTATGGCTTGATTGGCTGAAATGGGCGATCGGGCGGACGCTGGCGTCACGCTCCTGCCGCATTTGGTGCCGACACCACCCCTCGGAGTATGGGGCAACCGTTCCGGCGCGGGGCGCTAGCAGAGCGGTAAGCAAGAGGATCTTTAGATGGATCATCGGTTGGTTTCTGCGCCGGCCCGGCCGGCCGCACGCGCGTTCGCCATTGCCGTGGCGACGACCATGCTCACCGCATTGATCGGCTCTGGCGCCCTGGCTCAGGCGCCGCCCGCCGCTCCGGCACCTGCCGCCCCCAAAGCAGCTCCGAAAGCGGCCCCCAAGGCTGCACCCGCGCCGAAGCCGGCGGAGGCCCCGGCACCGCAAGGGCAACCGCAGGCACAGGCCGGCGATCAGCCTCAGCTCATCTTTTCCCCCTGGACCAAGTTCTGCCTGAAGGGCCAGGAGGCGAACGCCAAGCAGGTCTGTTTCACCGGCAAGGACGGACGGGTCGAATCGGGCATGCCGGTGGTGGCGGCCGTACTGATCGAGCCGGAAAACGAGCCGAAAAAGGTTCTCCGCGTTACCTTACCGCTTGGAATGTCGATCCAGCCCGGCACCCGTGTGATTGTCGACAACGGTCAGCCCATGACCGGCCCGTATGTCATCTGCTTCAACAACGGCTGCATGGCCGATTACGAAGCGAGCGGCGAACTGATCGGCAAGCTGAAGAAAGGGCAGGGCCTCGTCATCCAAGGCATCAACGGCGCTGGCCAGCCCATCAGCCTGGTGGTTCCACTCACGGATTTCGCCAAGGCCTATGACGGCCCGCCGACCGATCCCAAGAAGTTCGAGGAGCAGCAGAAGCAGTTGCAGGACGAGCTCCAGAAGCGAGCCGAGGAGGCTCGCAAGAAGCTCGAGGGCCAGCAGGCCGCTCCGACGCGATAACGGATCGCGTTCACGTTAGACTGATATCTTCGCTGCCACGGCTCTTGCGCCCAAGGAGCCTCCGGTCGCGTGGGTGGCCGGTCCTGCTGCGGAGCACGCTGATCGTTCGCACTCCCGCAGCGATGCAATCGAAACAGAGTTTCGCCGAGCTCGGGTGCTGCTCACGTGGGGCTTTGGCCGTGCGCTGAAATCGGCGTCATCAGTGGACACTGACGAGCAAATTGTCGGCGGTCATCGACCCCCGCCGTGGAAGGGGCCTGTATCGGCGGCGCGGACAACTCCGCTCCGGGATCATAGGTTAGGATCGTGATGATAGGACGCGCCTTGGGCGCGCCTCTTTTGGTTTTGAATGTTGGAATTATCGCGCTTCGCCTTGGTGCTCTCGCAACGCGCAATGGGCAGCTAAATGACGCACAGAGGACTATTTGCAACGCCTTTGCTCCACCGGCTGCTCGTTGTGATGACCATGGCGGGGGCCGCCGGGGTCGCTTCCACTCCGTATGCTCTGGCGCAACAACCCGCACCCAAGGCGCAGCCCAAGGCGCAACCCAAGGCCCAGCCCAAAGCCCAGGAGACGCCGAGCCCTGCTCCAGCCGAGCAGCGCGAGCAGCCACAGCTCCTGTACGCTCCATGGACCAAGGTCTGCCAGACGAGCCCGGAGCCTAATCCCAAGCATGTCTGCTTCACCGGCAAAGGCGGCCGCCTGGAGTCCGGCGAGCCGGTCGTCGGAGCGGTGGTGATTGCGCCGGAAGGACAGGAGAAAAAGGTTCTACGTGTCACGGTGCCGCTCGGCGTGTCGCTGCCGCCGGGAACACGCGTCATCATCGATGAGGGCCAGCCCATGGCCGGCCCATACGTAATGTGCGTGCCTGGAGGTTGCATGGCCGACTACGAGGCCAGCGATGATTTGATCGGCGCGATGAAGAAGGGCCAAACCATGCATGTGCAGGGTATCAACGAAGCTGGCCAGCCCATCAGCATTCCACTGCCGCTTGCCGAGTTCGCCAAGGCATTCGACGGACCACCGAGCGATCCCAAGACCGTTGTGGAGCAGCAGAAGCAGTTGCAGGAACAACTGCAGAAGCGTGCTGAGGAAGCGCGCAAGAAGCTTGAGGGTGCGCAGACAGCACCGCCGCGCTAAATCCGTGAGCGGGAATGGTCGATGGGACGCGGTGCCGCAGTTGAAATACGAGCGCGTATTGAAAAAAATAAATCACTAGTTCAGCAGTGAATTGCGCGGCCGGTAGCTCCCTTTCTCGTCCTGCTCGAACACTTCCGCAACTTGCGGATGCCGTACCGGCTCGCCTGATGTGTCGGCCAAGAGGTTCTGCTCGGAGACATACGCGATGTATTCGCTTTCCGCATTCTCCGCGAACAGGTGATAAAATGGTTGATCCTTGTGCGGGCGAACCTCTGCCGGAATCGACTGGTACCATTCCTCCGTGTTGTTGAACTCTGGATCGATGTCGAACACGACACCGCGAAACGGAAAGAGTCGGTGGCGGACCACCTGGCCAATCTTGAACTTCGCGTTGCGCGTCTTGCCCATGCTCAGACCGACATAATCCAGGATCGCGGACGATACTAGAGGGTCAAAGGCTGTAGCGCGCAGCCACCTCCGGGTCCTTGGCCGCCACCAGCCGGGCAAGATCGACCACCACCTTGGCCTGCTTCCAGGTCGCGTCGTCCTGCATCTTGCCGTCGATCATGACGGCACCAGTGCCGTCGGGCATGGCGTCGATGATTTTCTTGGCGAACGCCACCTCCGCCGGATCGGGCGAGAACACGCGCTTGGCGATCGGAACTTGGCTCGGATGCAGGGTCCAGGCGCCGGCGCAGCCCATGAGGAACGCATTGCGGAATTGCGCCTCGCAGGCTGGCGGATCGGAGAAGTCCCCGAATGGACCATAGAACGCCTTGATGCCCGCTGCTGCGCAGGCGTCCACCATCTTCGCGATGGTGTAATGCCACAGATCCTGCTGGAATTTTTCGCGCCCCTCGGCACCACTGGCGTCTGCGATCACAACGTAATCCGGGTGCCCCCCGCCGACGCGGGTCGTCTTCATCGCGCGGGAGGCGGCGAGGTCGGCTGGGCCTAAACTGATGCCATGCATCCGCGGAGATGCGGTCGCGATGTCGGCCACGTTGTTGACAGCCTCGGCGGTCTCCAGGATCGCATGGATCAGGATTGGTTTGCTGACCGCGTATTTTGCTTCCAACTGGGCGAGGAGTTGGTCGAGGTAATGGATATCCCAGGGTCCTTCCACCTTGGGGAGCATGACCACATCGAGCTTCGATCCGACTGCGGCGACGATCTCGACCATGTCATCGAGGATCCATGGCGAGTTGAGCGCGTTGACGCGCGTCCATAGACCGGTCGTGCCGAAGTCGCTCCCCCTGGCCATTGCGATAAAGCCGGCGCGCGCTGCCGTCTTGGCGTCGGCGGGAATTGCGTCTTCCAGGTTGCCGAGCACGACGTCCACCTGCGCGATCAGGTCGGGCACTTTTGCGCGCACCTTCTCGATATGCGGTGGCACGAAGTGGATCATCCGTTCCAGCTTGACCGGAAGCTCGCGCAGCGGGGCCGGCGCACCGATCGCGAGCGGTTTGAAGAAGTTACGGGGGAGCTTCATGTCAGTCCCAATTTCCTGTTCCCCGGCACGGCATCGGCTCGCCTACGGTACGGGGAACGGCTGCGCTTGGCCAAGCTGCTTTTGCGGGCAGGGGTAGAAAGATTGACCAACGCCAGGTCAGCCGGTAGGCAGCCCGCATGCTCGAAGTCATCAATCTGGCTTTGCCGTTTTTCGGCTTGATTTTTCTTGGGCTTGCCTGCGGAAAATTCAAGGCGATTCCGGATAGCGGACTCGCCTGGATGGACTTCTTCATTCTTTATGTGGCTTTGCCGGCTCTGTTCTATCGGATCGTCGCACGGACCCCGCTGGAGCAACTTGCCAATCCACGCTTCATCGTCGGTACGATGCTCGCGACATTTTGCGCGTTCGCGGTGTCGTTTGCGATCGGGATGGGCATCCGGCGCGGCCAGATGGCGGAATCGACGATCGCAGGACTTGCTGGCGGTTACGGCAATATCGGCTACATGGGGCCGGGCCTCGCTTTGGCCACGCTCGGAACGGAGGCCACCGCGCCGGTCGCCCTCATCTTCTGTTTCGACAACATCCTGTTGTTCTCACTTGTACCGTTTCTGATGACGCTTGCAGGGAGGGAGAAAAGGAGCTTCGCGGCGGACCTTGTCGACGTGGTCAAGCGGGTCACGCTGCATCCGCTGATGTTGGCAACCATGCTCGGCGTGCTCTCGGCCGCGCTGCACTACGAGCCTCCCGTAGCGCTCGATCGTCTGATGCAGTTCTTGCAAAATGCGGCGGCGCCCACGGCCCTGTTCACGCTCGGCGTCACGGTCGCGCTGCGTCCGCTCGACAAGATGCCGTGGGATGTGCCGCTCGCGATCTCCGTGAAGCTCATCGTTCATCCGGTTCTGGCGTTCATGCTGCTGTCGCTGCTCGGGCCGTTCACCGATGTCTGGATCTATACCGCGGTGTTGATGGCGGCGTTGCCGCCTGCGCTCAACGTGTTCGTTTTCGCGCGGCAGTACGATGTCTGGGTCGAGCAGGCGTCGAGCTCGGTCCTGTTTGGGACCCTCATCTCGGTAGCGACGTTGACGACGGTCATGTGGCTGGTGAAGACGCACCAGCTGCCGGCAGGGCTTTTTCGGTGAGATGCTCCTGCGGAATCGCTTGCCGGCGAACATGCCGCCGAGCAGCGTCTCCGCGCCGCGGAGATCGCGACATGGGGGCAAGCTTTGAGTTGCCGCGCATGTCTGTCAGGCGGCGCTAAAGCGCTTCCCCACGCATGAGGCGCGGCAGGGATGCCGAAGACGTAACGCCTTCGCGCATGATCGCCCGACGCAATGGCCCGACCCGCTCCAATAAAAAAAGCCCAAATCCGCGCGCGCCTTGCAATGGCAGGAAATCCGAAAGGAGACTGCGGTTGAGAACATCGACTGCGAGCGCGCGGCTGATCACATCGGCGCGGCGCATATGTTCATATTGGTCGGCCACATCACCGACGTCGCCGCCGCCGCGACGGATGGCAACAATCAGCTCGCTGATCGTGGCGGCGTCGCGCAGTCCGAGGTTGAGGCCCTGCGCGCCGATCGGGGGAATGACATGGGCCGCCTCGCCGACCAGTACCACGCGCCAAGCGCCCAGACGCGCTGCAGTCTCGACCGCCAGCGGGAAGACCCCGCGGCCGGGCTCGACCACGATCTTGCCTAGGATCGAATGCGAGCGGCGTTCGATCTCGGCCGCCATCTCTGGGTCCGAGAGTGCGGAGAGGCGAGGGGCTTGAGCGGGATCAACGACGAACACCAAGCTCGATCGTCGCCCCGGGAGCGGCACCAGCGTGAACGGGCCTGTCTCGGTGTGAAGCTCGGTTGAGGCGTCGTGATGGGGACGGCTATGGCCGAGGTTGAAGGTGAGCGCGGTCTGTCGGTAGGTTCGGCGGTCGATCGAGATGCCGGCGGCGACGCGGCACAACGAACGGCGGCCGTCAGCGCCAATCGCGAGGCGCGCCGATATCGTGGTCCCGTTGCACCTTATGATCACCGCCTCACGATCGATTTCGACCCCGGTGGCTTCGCCTTCGCTGTGCGTCAGCGTCGCCAGCGCATCTGCGCGTGCCGCGAGCGCGGCGACAAGGAACCGATTCTCGATGTTGTAGCCGAAGGCGTCGAGCCCGATCTCGGCCGCCGCGAATCGGACCTCGGGCGCCCGCAGGAGCCGCGCCGTGTCATCGATGATCCGCAGGACCCGCAGCGGTGCCGCATGCTCCCGGCAACCGTCCCAGACGCCGAGTGCGTCGAGCGCGGTCACCGAACTGGCGAGCAGCGCAGTGGTGCGGTGATCCGCCGCAGAGTGGCTCTTGGCGATCAGCGTTGTTTCGACGCCAGCCGACGCAAGCGCGATCGCCGCTGTCAGGCCCGCAGGACCTGCGCCGACGATGGCCACTTCGGTGGTCACATTTCTCATCTGCCTCTCAGGGCGCCCGGGACGATGTCGTGTCCGTAGTTACCCGATGATCGCCGGCGTGGCCATGACAACGCAGCAGGGGATCGTATGATGGAATGCGCCGGTCATGCGGGCGCGGGACGGGCCCGCCGGAAGGCCCGCATCAGATCTGAGGATGTCTTGCCGCCTTTCATCCATGCCCGCGCGTTTGCGGTACACATCTTTACCGCCACCGGCGCGGCGCTTGCACTCATCGCTCTGGTCTATGCAGTGCAGGGCCAATGGCCGGCCATGTTCCTTTGCTTCGGGATCGCGCTTGTCGTCGACGGCGTCGATGGAACGATCGCGCGTCGGCTCGAGGTCGCCAAGTTGCTTCCGCGCTGGTCCGGGGACGTGCTGGACCTTGTGGTCGATTTCGTCACCTATGTATTCGTTCCAGCCTACGCGATTGTAGCCGGCGGGTTGCTGCCGCGACCGCTCGCGCTTCCCGCCGGGGTTGTCATTGTGCTCACCGGCGCGCTCTATTTCGCCGACCGGGATATGAAGACTGCGGACAACTATTTTCGCGGCTTTCCGGCGCTGTGGAACGCGGCCGCATTTTACCTTTTCCTGCTGAAGCCCCCGCCACTGCTCGCGGCGGCGGCCATCGTCCTCCTTGCAGGGCTGACCTTCGTCCCATTCAAGTTCCTTCATCCCATGCGGGTCGCGCGGATGCGGGCGGTCAACATCGCGGCCGTGATGCTGTGGGCTGTCCTCGCCTTGATCGCCATTTGGCGCGATCTCGATCCCGGACCATGGGTCACAGGCAGCTTGGTGGTGATTGGCCTATATTTCCTCGCCGTGGGGCTCACCGAGAAGCGCTAGATGAACGTCATACCTTTGTTGACCGACCCGAATGCCTGGGCCGCGCTCGTCACGTTGACCGTGCTCGAAATCGTACTCGGCATCGACAATCTCGTCTTCATCTCCGTCCTGACCACTCGCCTCGATCCGGAGAAGGCACGGCGCGCCCGTCAGATCGGTCTCTCGCTTGCGTTCATTTTCCGCGTGATCATGCTCGCCGGCCTCACCTGGCTGATGGGCCTGACCGCGCCGGTTGTAACTCTCTTCGGGATGGCAATTTCCTGGCGAGATATCATCCTGATCGGTGGTGGCCTTTTTCTCATCGCCAAGGCGACGCATGAGATTCACGCCGAGGTCGAGGCGCGCGAAGGCGATGCGGATACGCCCTCCACCAAGGAGGCCTTCACCTGGATTGTCGTCCAGTTGGTGGCAGTCGATCTCGTATTCTCGCTCGATTCAATCATCACGGCGATCGGGATGGCGGAAGACCTGGAGGTGATGATTGCCGCCGTCGTCATCGCCATGATCGTCATGTACGCGGCGGCTGGACCGGTGGGGGCCTTCATCGCGGCCCACCCTACGACGAAGATGCTGGCGCTCGCCTTCCTTGTGCTGATCGGGGTTGCGCTGGTCGCCGATGGTTTCGAATTCCATATCCCACGTGGCTACATATATTTCGCCATGGCATTCGCCGCCGGGGTCGAAGCCTTCAATGTCATGGCTCAACGCAATCGCAGGCGGCGTCGGTCTTCCGCCTGACGGCTTGATCCACGGCCTCCGCTGAGAGACATTGCGGCCGCCGGCCGGTTCGCGGCGCGTGCAAGGCGGAAACAAGGAGTGACAACAATGGTCGCAGCGGTGCGGGTACACAAGACGGGTGGTCCGGAAGTGCTGACCTACGAGGACATCGAAGTGCCGGCGCCGGGTCCCGGGCAGATCAAGATTAAGAACCATGCCTGCGGCGTGAACTTCATCGACACCTATTTCCGCATGGGCATGTATCCGTCCCCGGTCGGAATGCCGTTCGTGTCCGGCAACGAGGGAGCCGGCGAAGTGATCGCGGTCGGGCCCGGCGTGTCCGACATCAAGGTGGGCGACCGCGTGGGCTACACGTCGGCCCTCGGGGCCTATGCAGCGGAACGGTTGCTGCCGGCCGACCGGGCAGTGAAGCTCCCGGACAGGATCAGCTATGAACAGGCCGCCGCCATGATGCTCAAGGGCATGACGGTGCAGTATTTGCTGCGGCGGACCTACAAGGTGCAAAAGGGCGACAA
>Ga0075434_100002135_pt1 | contig 17207 bp, 13 predicted proteins | sample RhiMethybrSRZTD3_FD_75298 | JGI IMG/M metagenome (GOLD analysis project Ga0075434, IMG submission 75298) | Populus rhizosphere microbial communities from Tennessee, USA - Rhizosphere MetaG P. TD hybrid SRZTD3 | ecosystem: Host-associated > Plants > Roots > Rhizosphere > Soil | place: USA... | reverse complement strand
CGCCATGTCCGGCGTGTGTCAGACCGGCCGGCAACCGATTCTGGTCGGAGCCAAACGCGATTATCTCAGCGCCGCTGTCGTCCTTTACGGAGCGGTTTACGACGCAGACTGGAAACCGCATCGGATGAGACCCGAGCCTATCGACAAACTGATGCGGGAACTCAAGTGTCCCCTCACTGGAGTTTTCGGCGAGCTCGACAATCTGATTCATCGCGACAACGTCCTGCGGATGTTTACGGTCTTGGCGGAAGCAAAAAAGAGTTTCGATATCCGTATCTATTCCGATGCGCCCCATGGGTTTTTGAACGACACGATGCCGGGCCGCTATCGGCGGCAGCAGAGTGATGCGGCCTGGAGCCAAATCACGTCATTTTTGCAGATGGTCTTCGGCGGAGAGCAAAAAAGCAGCCGTGCGGTCTGGCGCTTCGAGGCCGACACATCAGTGAATTACGATTTTTCGAGCATGAAACGCTGGGAATAGTCCTCGCTGCGCTCGAAATGGCAAATGACAAATTTCCGATCTCAAAGAGATTCATTTGAAGTCGTTTTGAAATCTGAAATTTGAGATTGCGTAGCACGCTGTGTCTTGACACCACGACCCACCGACGCATATTGTCCCTCGGAGTTAACGGAGGACCGCTACGGCAAAATCGAAACCAGACGTCGTCGATCTCATCTCCGTCGATGAGTCGAATCCGCTGACGACGCATCGCGCCTGGCAGCGCGTGCGCCAGTTGATTTCCGACTGGCTCGGGGTCATTGGCGTCGTCCTGTTTTTTATTGTATGGGAGCTTTTAACTCGCTTCGAGATCCTCAATCCGTTTTATTTTCCGCCTTTCAGTAAAATCCTTGAAAAAGGATATGAGCTTTTTGCCAGCGGCGCGATCTGGGAGCACATGTGGTTCAGCCTGACGAATTTCGCTATCGGCTTTGTGATCTCCGTCATCCTCGGCGTTCTTCTCGGCGTGCCGATGGGCTGGTACAAGAGCGTCAGCAGGACATTTGACCCGTTGTTGTCCGGCATTTACGCAACGCCGCTTATCGCCTTGTTACCGCTCATCATTATGTTGTTCGGTCTGGGCGCGATCTCGAAAATTATTATGACAGTTCTGGCCGCGGTGTTCCCGATTCTCATCAATACCATGGTCGGCATTGCCAATACTGATCACCGGCTGATCACCATGGCGCGCGCATTCGGCGCCAAAGACAATCAAATTTTTCGCAAAGTCTCGTTGCCCGGTTCTCTTCCCTACATTGTAGCCGGCATGCGCGTTGCGCTTGGCCGTGCGCTGGTTTATATCGTTGTCGCCGAGCAATATGGCGCCGCCATGGGTCTTGGTTACCTAAGCTCCGTCGCCGCACAGCGTTTTCAGATGGCGGCGATGTTTGTGCCGATCGTCATCATCGCCGGGTTGGGCGCGGGATTGAACGAGCTACTCAAGACTTTCGAGCGCCGCCTGGAAAAATGGAAACCGCCAAAATGATTTGGCCGCTCACCTAAGAATTGACGGATCCGATTAGACCCTTTGCTGTCATGCTGAGCCGCAGCGAAGCATCTCGCTTACTTAAGCAGCGCAAAACCTAGATCCTTCGCCATCCGTCAGCATAAAAATAATCAGTAATCATGGGAGGAAGAATGAGGTTCGCGAAAAAACCACTGTTGATACTGCTCTCCTTAGCGGCAAGCGTGTTTTTGTTTCCTGAAAACAGCAAAGCACAAACCCGCAAAATGATCGTCGGACAGGCGGGCGTGAACCCAGGGGCTGGATTGTTCACCATCGCGGTCAATCAGGGCTTCTATAAAAAGCACGGCCTCGACGTGGAAATCATCAAAACCAATACCACTGCGGCCGTGCAGGCGATGCTCGCCGGAAAAATGCAAATGGCCACCGGAGCCGGGGCCGCGGCATTTGTCACGGCGACACTGGAAGGCGCGCCGCCGTTTGTTTTGGTTGCCTCCTGGGTCAATGTCTTCCCGTATAAGATCATGGCGCAGAAAGGTATCAAAAAAATCGAAGATCTCAAAGGCAAAACCGGCCATGTCGGCGCTCCGTTCGGAACCATTCCGGATACCGCCTTGCGCTTCGCGTTGAATCGCTTGAAGATCGATCCCGAAAAAGATGTCAAACTCGTACAGCACTCGAACGCTGATCCCGCGAGCATTCTGGCATCGATGGAAAAAGGCGAAGTGCAATTCGGAATTCTCGCGCCGCCGTTCGATCTGATCGCGGAAAGACGCGGTTACGAGATGCTGCTGGCACTCCCGGGACTCGGTATTCCCTGGCAGCAAAACGGCGAATTGGTTCCCGCTTCCTATTTGAAAAGCAATCGTGACAACGTCATGCGCCTATTACGGGCTACCGCCGAGGCGGAGAAGTTTTACTTCGATCAGAAGGATAAAACGATCGAGATTATGACCGAGTACTTGGGACGGCCGCGTGACGAAACCGAATATGCGTACAATCAATACAAGCTGTGGACCGACCGCATTCCGCGGCCGCAAGTGGATACGATCAAAACGACTCTCGAAGCGATCAAAAAAAATACCCCCAAAGCTACTAGCGCGAACGCGGCATCGTTCGTCGATACGACCCTCGTCGATGAACTCTTAAAGGAAGGTTACTACAAATAGCAGCAGGATGCAGCTGGTGTATTGACCATTTCCATCCAGCCTCGATTTTGCGCGATGGCGATTATTTTCGCGCAGATTGACCGGATAAAAACACGATGTTAGCTTACCATTCGCGTAAATCGGCACTTAGGAGCGGAACAAGTGAAGCTTTATAATTTCGATCTTCTCGCCTATCCTCATGTTCCCAAGGACGCGCCGCGCACACCCGTGCCGAGCAGCTACTTCGATCCTTTAAAAGGCGCGGCAAACTACACCGAGCATCTGGACGAGATGGCCTATTGCGAAGAGTTGGGGTTTGACGGCGTCGTTTTCAATGAGCATCACTATAGCGCTTACGGCACCATGCCGTCGCCGAACTTGATCGCGTCCGCTCTCAGCCAGAGAACAAAAAAAATAAGAATCGGCGTCCTCGGCAACATTCTTCCACTGCGGAATCATCCGGTTCGAGTTGCTGAAGAGTACGCGATGATCGACTGCCTCAGCAACGGCCGGCTGATCGCCGGATTCGTGCGCGGTATTCCGCCGGAATATATCTGGTATGGCGTCAATCCCGAAGAATCACGCGGCCGCTTCGAGGAAGCCTACAATCTGATTATGACCGCTTGGACCGAGCCGGTGTGGAGCCATGAGGGAAAGTTTTTCAAGCTTCACGATTGCGCGATCTGGCCGAGACCGGTACAGCAGCCGCACCCGCCGATTTGGATCGCGGCACGGAGCGCCGAGTCGGTCGAGTGGTGCGTCCAGCGCCATCTGCCTTGCGCCCAGGTTTACCAGACCACCGGGCAGATCGAAGACACTTTTAACTATTACCGGAGCAAAGCGCGAGAAAAAGGGTGGGAAGCGACACCCGACACATTCATTCTCTGCCGTCATATCTATATTGATGAGAGCGAGCAAAAAGCGCGCGAGTTCGCGGAACCTGCGATGCGATACTTTTTTACGGTGTTCAACCGTGGCTTCAATGAAGCAATCAACAAAGACGCCGTGGCCCAGAAACTGACCGCCGCGCTCACTTCGGAGCGTTCCTTCAGCTATTTTCGCGAGGGAAATCGCGAACGGCGCGATTTTTCCAAGCTCGACTGGGATGGACTCGTCGACAGCGGCTATTTGATCGCCGGCACCCCAGACGCGGTCGCCAAACAGATCCAAAGCCAAATGCGGCAGATCGGCGCAGATCATTTCATGGGCATGTTCCACATCGGCAATCTCCCCCACGAGAAAGTGATCAACTCGCTCAATCTCTTCAAAATAGAGATTATGCCACGATTGCAGTAACCGTTGTGGACGACCGTGCTTTCACGCGCGACAGCGAATCTCCGTAAATGACAGGCGTTCACCAACCCGGCAATTTTCACCGTCATCTGTGTAGTCGGCGACAAATGCTCCTATGGATCGGCGCTACGACAGGTAGTTTGATCGGCTGCCGGCGCAGACGATCTCAACCAACCGTATCCTTTGGACCAACAAGCTTAGCAGCGGCTGCGCATGCCGCCGCGCTACCGAGTTGCGTCGTCCGCCCCGTGCAAACCGAAGGTCCCTATTTCGTCGATGAAAAGCTCAATCGCGCCGACATCCGCGTGGATCCGTCTGACGGTTCCGTACGACCGGGTGTTCCTTTGCAGTTACAGTTCAGCGTCTCACGGATCTCTGATGGACGGTGCGACGCGCTAAGCGCTGCGACCGTCGATGTGTGGCACTGCGACGCCGGTGGGATTTATTCGGACGTGCGCGATCCTCGCTTCGACACACGCGGAAAAAAGTTTCTCCGCGGTTATCAGCTGACGGACGCAAAGGGAACTGCGCAGTTCAACACGATTTATCCCGGGTGGTACGAAGGCCGCGCGGTGCACATTCATTTCAAGATCCGCGCCGATTCGGCATCACGCGGCCGGGAGTTCACCTCGCAGCTTTATTTCGAAGAAGCGATCACGGATCAGGTTCATCAACAATCACCTTACAATCGCCATGGACGCCGCACGATATTCAATAACGACGATTTCGGTTATCGCCGCGGCGGCAAGCAGCTCATTCCGGCGCTCGCCAAAGATGCGCAGGGATACAACGCGAAATTCGAAATCGGTCTGCAGCTCGACTGAATTTCTACCGTAAAACCGAAACTATCGTCAGAATAAGTTCAGATTATTTGTTGAACACGCCTGGTCGAAACAACCTCTCGTTTGGACCGGCGCTCATCTATCACTTTGATATCAGCCGATATGTCATTTCGAGCATAGTGACAACTGTTGACAAGCCGCGCCCCCTCTCATATCTCCATCTGAAGATCATTACCGGAAAGCACATTAATGGCAGCGAAACAAAATTTCATCATCGGCGTTGACACCGGTGGAACGTTTACCGACGTCGTCGTATTGGGAGATTCAGGAGAGGTCTGGACGGCCAAGGCGTCGACGACACCCGATGATTTTTCTCGCGGTGTGATGGACGCCGTCAAAGAAGCTGCGGCGGTGGTTGGCATCCACACCCGCGAGTTGCTCGGGCACACCAAATTGTTCAAGCACGGCAGCACAGTCGCGACCAACGCTTTGATCACGCGCAACGGCTGCAAGGTCGGTCTCATCACCACCAAGGGATTTGAAGACACGACGGAAATCATGCGCGCGATTGGCCGCGTCGACGGCCTTTCCGACGATGAGATCAAGCATGTCACGTGGGTCACCAAACCCGAGCCCTTCGTCCCTCGAGAACGAGTGATCGGCGTACGCGAGCGGATCGATTACCAGGGCAACGAAATCGTGCCGCTCAATTGGGACGATGTCATGCGCGCAATGCGCCAGCTAATGCAGGAAGACAAAGTCGACGCGATCGCTGTCAGCCTGATGCACGCTTGGGCCAATGCCACACACGAAGAAGAGATTCGCGCTCTCACGGCCGAAGCTGATCCACATCGCAAAGTCTACTGGTCCTTCGGTAGTTCGCTATCGCAGGTGGCCGGCGAGTATGCACGGACGAACACCGCGATTCTCAATTCCTATCTCGGCCCGACGGTCGAACGCTATTTGAAAGGGCTCGAGAGCAAATTGCAAAACGACGGACTCAAAGCGCCGCTATTGATCATGCAGGGAAACGGCGGCGTGGCGCACCGCGAGCATGTCAGCGCCATTGCCAATCTGCAATCCGGGCCTGCGGGCGGCATGATCGCCTCCGGGTATGTCGCCGGCCTTTTGAACCATAAAAATGTCATTACCACTGACATGGGTGGCACGAGCTTCGATGTCGGGCTCATCACGGAAGGATACTGGCGCTATGCCCAAGAGCCCATCGTCGAACGCTTCCGCATGCAGCAACCGATCATCGACATCGAATCGATCGGTGCAGGCGGTGGCACGATCGCTCATGTCGAGGCGGAAACCAGCCGCCTTCTGGTTGGCCCGCGCAGCGCCGGCGCGAGTCCGGGCCCGGTGTGCTACGACTCCGGCGGCGAACAGGTGACGGTAACCGATTGCGATCTCGCTCTTGGCGTCATCGATCCGGCGTACTTTCTCGGCGGCCGCAAGAAACTGAACAGAGACAAGGCGCTTCATGCGATCGAGGAACAGATTGCGCGGCCCTTGAAGCTCAAAATCCAGGAAGCGGCTGCCGGCGTCTACGACATCGTCAACGCGAAAATGTCGGACTTGATTCGCCGCCAAGTTGTCCGTACCGGCTATTTGCCGGAAGAATTCGCGATCTATGCGTTCGGCGGCGCCGGGCCGGTGCACGTTTCGGGTTTTGCTTCTGAGCTTGGTATTGGGAAGATTTACATCTTTGCCACATCGCCGGTGTTCTCCGCTTTCGGCGCGGCCGCAGCCGATGTGATTCGCACCCGTGTTATTAGCTGTCAGTACGTGATGCCGGCCGATCCCGCGATGATCAATCAACGGCTCGACGGGATCGAGAAAGAAATCGCCGACGCGATGACTGGCGAAGGTTTCAGGCAAAATCAGGTCGATTTCCGCAGGTATTACACCATGCGTTATCGCCGTCAGAGCGCGGGTGTAGAGATGCCGGTGAGCTTTGATAGATTCAGCGCTAAGCGCATAAACGAAATCCAATCCGCCTTCGAGCAAAAATATGAGGAGCTTTACGGCGTAGGCGCAGGCTATTCTAAAGCCGGCATCGAAATCAGTGAGATCCGCGTCGACGCAGTCGGCAGAGTCGCCAAGCCGAAGCTCAGCATGAAAAGGAAAGCGAATGGCAATTCGCGGCGCGCGCTCAAGGGCAAGCGCCAGGTGTTCTTCACTCGGCCTGAACGAAAGTCTATCGATACACCCGTTTATGACTATGAGCTACTCGGCGTAGGCATGACAATCCGTGGTCCCGCCATCGTAGAGCTGCCATTCACGACTACTCTGATACCGCCCGAGCACAGAGTCACCGTCGATCCGTACCTGAATCTGGTTATGGAGGTGCCGTGAAAGAGATTGGGGTAATGGAGTATTGGATAGTGGAATAATGGGTATTCGGATTTCGGTATCGTATTATCGCGCGGTGTTTTACCCATCACTCCAACACTCCAATACTCCAATACTCCGGGTGAGGGACAACCGAATGCAAAGCTTTGCGTCGATTCAGCGCGTGAAGCGTCTATTGTTCCCAATGGCGGTTTTCTTATTTATCGCGGTTTCGGTCGCTTCCGCCCAACCCCTGCGTATAGCCGTCGGCGCCGCAAGCGTGGCATCCTTGCCCACATGGGTTGCACACGACGGCGGCTACTTCGCGCGCGAGGGCGTGCCGGCCGAGCTAATCTACATCCGCGGCGGGCCGCAAACGATGTCCGCGCTGGTCAGCGGTGAAGTCCCCTTTGCCCAGATCTATGGCGGCGCGCTTCTTGCCGCGGCGCTGACGGGAGCGGACGCCGTGATCGTCGCCGGGTTGATCAACCAGCCGTTCTTTTCCATCATCACCACCAAAGCGATCGACAAGCCCGAAGACCTGCGCGGCAAGAAAATCGGCATCAGCACCTTCGGATCGGCAACCGACTTCGCATTGCGTCTGGCGTTAAAAAAATGGGGGCTCAAGGCGGATAGTGAAGTAAGCATTTTGCAAATGCGCGGCGTGCCGGAAATTTTGCCGGCGATGGCTTCGGGTGCTTTGCACGGCGGCGTGATGTCACCGCCGACGAACATGATGGCCATCAGAGCGGGTTTCAAAGAGCTCGCTTACTTGCCGCAACTCGGCATCTCCTTCCAGCACACGAGCATCGCCACAAGCCGCCGTTATCTCGAGCGCAATCGCGCGACGGCAATCAAAGTTTTGAAAGCCTACCGCGGCGCGATCGAGCGGATCAAAGCCGATAAGGCATTCACGGTGAAAACCCTTTCCAAATATATGAATACCTCCGACAACGTGGTTTTGGATTACAGTTACAATACCGGCTTGCCGCTGTTTCGGCCTGTGCCCTATCCCACCTTGGAAGGCATTCAGGCCGCCCTCGATTTTCTCGCCGAGAAAGAACCGAAGGCAAAGCAGGCACAGCCCAAAGATTTTGTCGACCTCTCACTTTTACAAGAGATCGAAAAGACTGGAACGAAATAACACTGGAGTGATGGAGTACTGGAGTATTGGAGTGATGTTCTTCCGAACGAATACTCCATCATTCCATTACTCCAACACTCCAATGTGACTCGTCAGGAGCTTCGATGAAACCCAAAAAATCCGCCATCGATCCGATTCGCTATGAAATGTATCTCCATCGGCTCTGGGCGATCGGTGAAGAAGGCCGCATGACGCTCCAAAGGGTTACCGCGTCACCGATCGTATCGCAGGGTGGCGAATGCATGAGCTCGTTTTACGATGAGCAAGGCACCATGGTACTGGCCTGCTCCGGTCATTTGAGATTTGCCGCCGCGACTTCGGACGCGATCCACGACCTGGTGCGCCGGTTCGAAAAATCCCCCGGGTTTTTCGACGGCGATCAGTTTTTTTTCAATGATCCCTACGTCGCGGGATCTCATACCTACGACATGATGATCATCAAGCCGATCTTCTACAAAAAAAACCTGATCGCTTGGACGGCGACCAGCACGCACACGGCCGACACCGGCGGACTCTTGCGCGGCGCGGCGCAGGAAATATTTCACGAGGGCATTTGCGTCCCCGGATTGAAGATCGTCGAGAAAGGCGAGTTTCGCGAGGACGTGTTTCAGACGTTGACCGGCATGTGCCGCGATCCCCAGTATGTTGGGCTCGATCTGAAGGCGATGATTGCCGGGAATAATATTTGCGCCAAGCGCTATCTCGGGCTTGTTGATAAATTTGGCCTCGAGTTCGTTCAGCGGGCCGGCGCCAAGATGATCGAAGATTCGGAAGCGAAATCCCGCGCCAAGCTCCGCTCGATGCCTAACGGTACATGGGTGACGCGTCAATATGTCACCACCCTCGATCGTAAAACCCGCAAATCGGTCGCCCAGCAACTGTACTGCACGATGAGGAAGAACGGCGACGAGCTGCATTTCGATTTCACCGGTACGAGCCCGCAAACCGACACCGATCACAACTCGACACTGCCGAGCACGGTCGCGCATCTCGCCTTGGCACTCACCAATACGCTTTTTTGGGATGTGCCATGGAGCGACGGCAAGATGGCGCCGGTGAAAATTCACGTGCCTGAAGGCAGCATCCTTAATTGCAAATATCCGGCGGCTTGCGGCGCCGGTCCGCGCATCGGCAACGTTCTGGTTTCCACCGTATGTGAGGCGGTAGCGAAGATGATTTACGCCTCGGGCCGTTACGACGACGTGAATGCATCGACCACCGGCAATTTGGAATTCGTTGGCGGCCCGGGTTATTTCTACGGCGGCCATACACGTGAAGGCATCGCGGTAGCGCAAGGCCTTTACGACATTCACGGTTCCGGCATGGGCGCCGCCCCCCGCAGAGACGGCGTCAATACCGGCGGACACATGAATATTCCCTCGGCGGGAATCAGCGATGTCGAGCGCATCGAAATGCAGTATCCCTTTCTTTACTTCACGCGCTCGCACAATCCCGACGGTAGTGGCTTCGGTCAGTTTCGCGGCGGTCTTGGTAGCCATCGCGTCTATTTGATCTACGGCTCCAAGGACTGCAGCGTCGATTACAAACCCTATGGAGGCGTAGCCCAGGGCGGATTTGGCCTGGCCGGTGGTTTTCCCACAGGAATCGGTGCCGCTCGCGTCATTACAGAAGCCGGAATGGAAATGCTCGACAAAGTGCGCGCCGGCCAGCATCCGACGGCTGCGGCCATGCGCACCGGGGACTGGGGCAAATCGATTCTGCCCGCCGGCGTTCCCGAGCGTATTCCGCTGCCCGAAGGGAGCTTGCTCGTGGATTATGTTGCCGGCGGCGGCGGTTTCGGTGACCCGCTCGAGCGGGACTCGAACGCGGTGCTGCAGGATTTTGGCAGGGGCTGGGTGAGCCGCGAAGTCGCCGAAAATATTTACGGCGTCATCTTGAGGCCGGAGGGCAAAGCGATCGATGAGACGGCGACCCGAAGACGCCGCGAAGAGATCCGCCAAGAGCGGAAACAAAAAAGCGCTACGGCGACGACTCGCAGCGAGGATGGCGCACAAAACCGTTGGCGGTCACTGCTGAAATTTCATGCTGCGCTGGAGATCGCCATCGACGGCACACACAAAGTGATACGCTGCGCGCGCTGCGGTCACCTTTTTTGCGGCGCCGAAGAAAATTACAAGCGCTTCGCGCTCCATCGGATCATGCATTTGAGCGAAATCATGCCGCCGCTTGCGTCCGGTGATCCCTATATCGGCGAATATCATCTGTACTGCTGTCCCGGTTGCGCCATTCAACTCCAGGTCGACATGTTCTGCCCGTCTCTCGACGGCGACGCCATGCTGTGGGACACACGAATCGATGCGGACCGATTAAACGGACGTAGCGCCAGGAGGATGAGCACCAATCCATGAGATTGCCGCGAATCCTCTTTTTTTTGCTCGTGCTTGTGCTCTTTGCCTGGTGCCGAACCGGTTTCGCTCAGGAGCGTATCACCGTCGGCCTCACAACCCGCACCGGCAGCACGTCGCTGCCTTTCGTGATTGCCGAAGAGAAAGGATTTTTCAAATCCGAAGGTCTGAATGGCATCGTCGTCATTATGCAAAACCAGGTTGTGGTCAATGGCGTTGTGACACGCAACGTGGATTACGGCGGAACGTTTTCCAATTTCGTCGGAGCTGCGCTCTCCAACCTGCCTGTGCGGATTGTCATGTCGGCGATGGACGGTTCGGATCATTATCTGGTCACGAGCACCAACATCAAACGAGTAGAAGATTTGAAAGGCAAAAAATTCGGCATCAGTAGCTTCGGCGGCACGCCCCACAGTGAAGCGATCATGATCCTGCGCAAATTCGGCATGAATCCTGAGAAAGACGTCACCTTCCTTCAGATCGGCGGCAGCTCAAGCCGCTATGCTGCGCTGGAGAGCGGCTCCATAGACGCGGCCATGCTCGTCCCGCCCTTTAACAATTTCGCCGTCAAACGCGGCTTTCACCAGCTTGTCTCGTTCAATGACATTATGAAGATTCCGCTCGGCGGCTTAGCCGTGCACATCCAAAGGATGAAAGAAAAACCCGATGAGATCGTCAGAATGATTAAAGCCGTGTTGAAGGCCACGGACTATATCCGCACGCGCAAAGCCGATATTTTAGCGTTGATCCAAAACCAGTGGGGCATCAAAGAAGCGGATATCCGCGAGAGCATCTACCAGGATATGGTGGGTTTATTCAGCCGCGACGGCGTCGCTTCCGAAGAGACCATGAAGAATGTCGTTCAGCTTGTCCGCGATACCCGCAAATCCAAGGACGACAAGAACCTGAGTGATATCTTCGACTGGAGCTTCGCCAAAAAAGCCCAAGCGGGGCTGAAGATCAAGTAAATCGCTTCCGGCCCATTAGCTTGACTCTATCCCATCAGCATTTTGTCCGTCTGTCATTTCGAGCGCCAGACTGTGTGAAAACTGGTTCGGAGCCCTTCGACGAGGGCTCAGGGCGAACGGGTAAGTGCTCTGTTTCCTGAGAAAGCGCACCGTTCGTGGTGAGCCAAGTCGAACCATGAACGGTGTTTTCACATAGTCTGACGCAGCGAGAAATCCTTCCGGAAAGATCCCTCACGTTTGTTCGGGATGACACCGGTATAGGCGATCTGTAATCACCCTCGGCCCATTTCTTACCACAGTCGCTCAACATGGCGAGAGAACAGCAAAGCGCGACCGATAGAGCGATGCAATGAGCTTTAGTCTTTCTGGTGTGGCACTGGGTATGAGGAGCTGACTAATTCATTGACATTGACATCCCATCTCAGGCGGACAGAATCATACTCAGAAATTTTTTTCGCAATAACAGCGACGCCCATGTTCAACTGGAACTTGAAAAAACCTCTCGTAGGAGGGTCAGTGACGAGGGAGTACGCCTTGCAAGGCAGCCCTTCCGTGGCGCTGATAATCTCGAATCCTGTTTCACGGATGAATAGAGTGCTGAGTCCGGCGACCGGATAGCGCCAGAAGTCACAAGGTAACTCGTGCGGCGGCCACGCGGGGTGAGTGGCGACGAAAACAAGTCCACCGACTTTGAGCACCCGGTTCATCTCTAGAACCACCTTCCACGGAAACGCCAAGTGTTCGAAGACCGACACGGAAAGAATGGCATCTATCGAATTAGGCGGGAAATAGTTTGTCAGTTGATGCGCGTCACCCACGACGTTCACTTCCTCACCCGAGTAAAGATCGAAGCCAATATACCGGCCGGCCGAAGGAAATAGGCGCCGGCGGCTTGTTTCGCCGGTAACATTACGTGCTCCGATCTCAAGAACGACGGGAGACTGCATTTCCTGAATAAGCGTATGAAACTCGCGGAATACCTGATGGAAAGGATCAAGATCGCCGCGCAGCAGCAGAGGGCGATGCAATAAATTTAGAAGGGCATAATATAGCTTACGTAAATGCCCTTTTAGAGAAGCCGACACTGAGCACATGGAACAGGTATGTTAGGCCGATTGCGTCGGGCGCCGCAAGCCTGGCGCTATTGTCTCATCGCCTCGTCGACAAAGCTGTTATCGAACGATTGCCGTACGTCGAACTGCTTGGCTTTCGGATGTTCGACAAACTTGAGCGCGTTCGCCATCGCCTTTTCGTTCACTCGGATGCTGCGTGAAAACGCCTCGCGGTAGTATTCGAAACTTCCCTGCAACAGCGCATCGTCGTCCACCCGGGTAAATTTTTTGAGCGCGCGCTTGCTCACCGCGGCATTGTCTCTGGCCAATTGCTGCGCTTCAGTCATGACCCGCAAAAAATCGATGGTGAGCTTGTGATTTCCCGGCTCTTTGAGCCACGACTCCCGCGCCCCTAATACGGCGGTCGGAAAAAGTCCGTAATCGGTTTGGGAAGGACGAAACAGCAGATTGAAGCCGGCGTTTTTGGCGTTGAGGCCGAACGGATAGCCGATCATGCAGGCATCCACCCTGCCGCCCTGCAGTGCGGCAAAAGATTCGCCCACTCCGCCATTTTGGATGAATGTCACTTCATGCGGTTTGACGCCACCCGCCTCCAACATTGAAAGAGCAGAGAAATAACTCGATGCGCCAAACCGGGTGACCCCGACTCTCTTTCCCCGTAGATCAGCGATCGACTTGATTTCCGGACGTGACCAGCCATCGATCGTGAGGACGGGCAGCGGCGATGCGATGGCGATCAAATCGCTGCCGCTCAGATGGCTCGCGATCACGGCGCCGCCGCCGGTATAACCAATGGGAAACTCACCAGCGAGAATGGCCGAGTTGATGAGCGGCGATCCGCCCATGAACACAGGAAAAATCTCGTAGCCGTACTTTTGAAAGATCTTTTCTTCGACTGCGATAAACAACGGCAGCGTCGCGCCGGCAATCGGCGTGAAGCCCACCGTGAGTTTCTGGAATTCTTTTTGGCCGGCACGCGCCGAAGAGCTAATCGCGGCGAGCACGGCGCTTAGAACGAGAGTCATAACTGTTTTGGTCATAAACCGCTCCGGGTTATGCCGAGTCAAACCGGATTCTTCGCAGGCCTTATCCCACCGTCCTCGACTTGTGTCAATCAGCGCGCCGCGCCAGAGCGGCATTTCAGATCAGGCTACAGGATGTGTTGCGGCTCACTGGTATTGCAGTCGTATTGCCGCCGGCTGCGGCCCACGCAAAGCGTCAAAATTCTAGCGAAAGAATAGATTAGTTTCACGAAGAGGTAAGGGTCACTCGCAGAGTCCTCGTCTCGAAGATAACATTGCGGAGGAACTTTTAAGTTCAGGAGGAGTAGTTGAACTTTGACGTGTGCAACGGCGTCGAGAATGCAGAAAAAAGTGGATTCCGGATACTAGACAAATTGCTTTCCCATCAACCGCGCCATTTTTGCTTTTAATGCGCTCTTGGCAGTTTCAGATTTATACCACAACAGCGCTTGATCAACGAATACAACCGCCACCAGTTCGCTACTATAAACATCCGGGAACGCGTGCCCATACTCATCGAAGCGTTGATTTAACGCCTGAAGCGTAACAAGCAAGCCCTGATCGGTATTATAAAAACCAATCATGTAATCCATCGTACTGTTATTGTCGATTGAAAACGGCTCCTCACCGATTATTTCTCTGTCCGAGTTTCTTAAAAGCTTTTGAACCTCCGGATTCATTGTTTTCGAAATGACTTCCCGCCTTTCATCGGACAGACTCGGTGCCGCCAATAAAAATACTAATAGTTCTAAAAATAGGACTGCGGAAAAGATTAATTTCATAACTATTCTATTCCTTATTTCCTGTTGGTAGCCCTTCCGGGTTCATGCGACTACTCGCGTTCATAAGGGGAATAGGTGAAATTCACTCTCTTTTCCCGCGCAATCCACATGCCAGCCGAATAGTGTAAATTTTACTGAATCCACTTTTCAGAATGTTTTGATGAGTAAGACAGTTAGGATTGGAGCCGAAGGAAATTCGCTCACGATCGCTTGTATCAGTGGTGGGACGCAGCGGGCGGTCCGTGGCTTCTTCTAACCGCAAAGCTCATCTCACCTCCATTTTTCTTTCAGAACACGGAGGCAAAACGTTTTGTTGCGAGACGCCTTGCGCTTCAGGCAGGGGTTGGCCGTCTAGGATCGAACTAAGCCACACATTGCGGATGTGGCGCGAGATTGATTCGCTGGGAGGAATTCAGCTCAATCGGTGGCCCCAAGGTTTGGGTAAGAGCCGCGTCACTGGTCGTTCTCGATTGACAGCGTGTAGTGCCCGGTCATCAGAGTTGCTTGCTCGATCGCGGCGTACATCAGAATTAATTGGTAGATCCTCGTTTGACGAGAGCGGCGACCTCGGAAACGCGCTTACCCAGTTCGCGAGCGTCTGAGTGTTCTATCTGAATTCTCAGTCCTCAGCACTCGTTACTCAGCACTGTCACTTGATCACCCGATCCGCTCTCGCCAACACGTTCGGCGGAATCGTGAGGCCGATCTGTTTCGCGGCTTTTAGATTGATGATGAACTCAAACTTTTTTCCTTGCTCGACAGGAAGATCGCCCGGCTTGACGCCTTTTAAAATCTTGTCCACATACATAGCGGCGCGCCGGTCCAGGTCGGCTCGGTTTACCCCGTAGCTCATCAGCCCGCCCTGTTCCACAAACTCGCTACGGGGGTAAGCTGTCGGAAGCCGGCTCTTTGCGGCATATTGAACCAACAGTGTTGGCTGGGGATTGAACACAGGACCTGAAAAGACGAAAACCGCCTCGGCCCGTTCCTTGCTCGCCTCGCGGAACGCAGTCTCAACATCCTTAACGCTTAGTATGTCCAAATATTGAAGCTGCATCCCGAGTCTCTCTGCGGTGCGTTCGGTCTCTCTTAATTGGATACCGTTCGCCGCGTTGGCCGATTGCCCGAGCACAGCCAGACGCGACAGCTTGGGTAGAACTTCTCTGAGCAGGTCCAGCCGCTTTCCAGTCAAGTCCACCGTCATTGACGATAGGCCGGTGATATTTCCCGCCGGTCGAGCCAGACTGGTCACCAATCCGTTTCCAACCGGATCGGGATCCTGCAAAAATACTATTGGAATCGCGCTGGTCGCTTCTTTGGCGGCGCGTGTTACTGACGCGCCACCGGTGACGATCACGTCCACCTTCAGATGCACCAGTTCGGCCGCGCTTGCAGCCGGAGTTTTCTCCGCGCTTGGACGTATGATTAGTAGGTTGTTTCCTTCTACATAGCCAAGATCGCGCAGGCCCTCGCTGAATGCGCGCGAGTTGGTGGAGCTAAGATATCCTATCCGGTGGACGATTTTCGGCTGCTGCGCCTCGGCAGGCACGCAAAGCGCAAGGAGCAAAGCAACCATAACGCGAACAATATGCTTGCCGTTGCATCTCGCAATCGAAAATCTAAAGCCTGTCCTGAGCACGGTCGAAGGATTCAAAATCGAAAATAAGATCACTTGATCACTTGATTTGCTCGCTCAAGCACACGGACTGGAATTGTCAAACCGATTTGATTGGCTGCCTTGAGATTGATGATGAATTCAAACTTCGTGGCCTGCTGCACCGACAGATCAGCCGGTTTAGTCCCTTTCAGAATCTTGTCCACATAAACAGCCGCGCGCCGATAGATGTCGGTGGAGTCCGTGCCATAGAACATGAGGCCGCCCTCATCGACAAACTCCTTCTGGAAGTAAACGGCTGGAAACCGGTATTTGTTCGCAAGCTCGACGATCCGCTTTCTTGCGCCGGAAAAGCCGCGAGTGGCGACCGTCATTATTGCCTGAACCCGCTTCTGCTCTGCGGTTTGAAAGGCGCGCTCTAATCCCTTGGCGTCGGATTGAGTCTCGATTTCCTCCAATTTTAGCTTCAGCGCAAAAGCTGCGGGTCTAAGCTCTTTCATTTGCAGGTCTATTAATAGGGTGCCTGTCGGCAACCGCAGAAGCCCAACTCGGGCGAGCTTGGGGACCGCGTCTTTGAGTATCTCTAACCTTTTGGTATTTAGCTCGAAGTTTAAACTGTCAAAGCCGGTGACATTGCCTCCAGGGCGCGCCAGACTGGCAACCAAACCCGCAGCCACGGGGGCTCCCACGTTGGTCATCACGATGGGGATGGTGCTGGTTGCTTTCTTAGCAGCTAACGCCGCTGTCAGCCCTGCGGCCACGATCAAATCAACCTGAAGGCGCACCAAGTCCACTGCAAGCTCAGGCAAGCGCTCGGGCCCAGATCGGTACTCAATGGTGAGATTCTTTCCCTCAATCCATTCAAGCTTGCTCAGCTCTTCTCGGAACGCGGGCACGAGGACCGCCGTTCCAGCAGCAGTGTTTGCATCGAGGAACCCTATGCGGAAGACCTTGCCCGGCTGCTGCGCCTGGACCACCGCCCCACACATCGCGAATGTGAAGCCAATGGCGATAATCCCCACCAATTTTCGATACTTCGACATAGCTCAGTACACGTTTTGGGTTTTAGATTTTAGCTTGCCAGACAAAGAATCCTTGTCGGATGAAAGCTTCGACGAAAACGTATTCATAAATTCGTTCGCGGCCTTGCAATCCAAAATCCAAAACCTGTGGTGAGTCTAATCGAACCATCGGAAAATCCAAAATTGTTTCAC
>Ga0075434_100002134_pt1 | contig 17213 bp, 15 predicted proteins | sample RhiMethybrSRZTD3_FD_75298 | JGI IMG/M metagenome (GOLD analysis project Ga0075434, IMG submission 75298) | Populus rhizosphere microbial communities from Tennessee, USA - Rhizosphere MetaG P. TD hybrid SRZTD3 | ecosystem: Host-associated > Plants > Roots > Rhizosphere > Soil | place: USA... | reverse complement strand
ACGGTCTGGCCGGCTTTGGCCTCCGGACCCTGGCCGACTTCCAGATCGGTGTACTTGAGGCCGGACGGGGTGGTGATCTCTCCTGCTGCCTCTGCCATGGCGCGTTTCCTCCCTTTCAGGAGCGCCAGCTTATCGCACGGCCAGCAGCTCGAACTCGTAGACGAGCACCGCGTTGGGCGGCACGACGCTCCCCACACCCTGCTTGCCGAAGCCGAGCTCAGGGGGAATGACGAGCCGCCGCTTGCCGCCGACCTTCATGCCCATCAATCCCTCATCCCAGCCCTTGATCGCATCGCCGGCGCCGAGGCGGAAGGTGAAGGGGCGGTCCTCGATGCTGGAATCGAACTTGACGCCCCCCTCCTTCAGCCAGCCGGAATAGTTAACGACCAGGACCTTGCCGGTGTCGGCGACGTCGCCCTGGCCGAGCTTGAGGTCCGTGTACTTGAGGCCGGAGGGGGTGACGATCTCGCGAAGCTCGGTGTGGTCCGGGCTGGGATTCGGCTGGGCGAGGACGGGGAGGAGAAACGGGCCCGCCGCGGCCAGCAGGCTGGCGGCGAGGGTGCGTGGAAGGGTCCGGAAAGGCATGGACGGTCCTCCTCGATTGAAACGGCGTCCGTCTCCAGATGAAGGTGCGTGGCCCCGATTCTACGTCAAGCGGCCCGCCGGACCACGCTCCCCCCCTTCACCACGGCGGCGACGGGGTTGATCCCATAGTGGTAGACGAGGTGGAGGAGATTGGGCGCTGCCAGCAGGACCAGATCGGCCCGCTTGCCGGCCTCGATGGTGCCGATCTCGCCGCCCAGCCCCAGGGAGCAGGCCGAGTTCAGGGTGGCGGCGGTGAGGCTCTCCTCGATGGTGAGGCCCAGCTCCAGCACCGCCAGCACCACCACCATGGGCATGGACTCGGTGTGAGACGAACCGGGATTGCAATCCGTGGCCAACGCCACGGGCACGCCGGCCTCGATCAGCTTGCGGGCCGGGGCGTAGCGATGTTTCATCAGGAAAAAGCTGGTGCCGGGAAGCAGGACGGCGGTGACGCCGGAGCGGGCCAGGGCCTCGATCCCGGCGGCGGAGACGGCCATGAGATGGTCGGCGGAGAGGGCGCCCAGCTCCGCGGCCAGCTCGGCGCCGCCGGAATCGGCGAACTCGTCGGCGTGGAGGCGGGGCGCCAACCCGTGGCGGACGCCCGCCGCGAGCACCCGGCGTGACTCGGCGGCGGAGAAGACTCCCGTCTCGCAGAAGACGTCGCAGAATTTGGCGAGGCCCGCCTCGGCGGTGGCCGGGACGATCTCGTCGCAGATCTGGTCGATGTAGCGCCCGCGGTCCTGCCGCAGCTCGGGCGGCACCTCGTGAGCGGCGAGCAGGGTTGGCACCAGGTCCACCGGGTGCTCGCCCGAAGCCCGGCGAATGGCGCGAAGCTGCTTCAGCTCGTCGTCTTTAGTGAGACCGTAGCCGCTCTTCGCCTCGGCGGTGGTGGTACCCCAGGCGAGCATCTGGTCCAGCCGCCGGCGGACGTTGGCCACCAGCTCGTCCTCGCTCGCCCGGCGGGTGGCCGCGACGGTGGCGAGGATGCCGCCGCCGGCCGCCGCGATCTCCTGGTAGGTCGTGCCGGCCAGCCGGGCCACGAACTCCTCCTCGCGGCTGCCGGCCCAGGGCAGGTGGGTGTGGGGATCGACGAACCCGGGAATCAAGGTGCCGCCCCGGCCGTCGAGCCGCTCGGCCGCCGGCAGCTCGCCGAAGAGCCGGCGCCGTTCCCCCGGATCGCCGGCGAAGGCGATCCGCCCGTCGCGGCACAGCACCTCGGCGCCCTGCAGGCGGCTCACCCGCCGCTGGTCGGCTCCCCGCCGCGGCGACGTCCCGTTCGGCGTGGCCACTTCGGCGAGATCGTGAATCAGGAGATCGGCCATGGCCGAGGATTCTAGCTGAGCCCCACTCGCGCCCGGCCGAGGTTGCGCACCTGCTCCCGCAGCCAGCTCTCCACCTCTGCCCATTCCAGGGGCACGGCGAGGCGGGGCATGGGATCGCCGTCGATCTCGGTCAGGTCGGCAAGCCCCTTGAGGGCCTGAAGGGGAAAGTCGCGGACGTGGCCGAACTTGTCCTCGGCGAGCTCGAAGAGGCTGGCTAGAGGGAGGTCACGGCAGAGAAGGTACAAATCCACGAAGTCGCGGCGGCTGGCGCGGCTGATGATGGCACCGAGCTTCATCAGGCCGAGATCGACGGCGGAGATCACGGCGAGGCCGGCAATATCCGTGAAGGGCTGGACAAGGGGATAGGGGTAGTAGAAGAAACGGACGCCCACGCCCCCGGCGCGGACGAAGAGATAACCGTCGCGAGCGGTCTCCACTTCCGTCTCGGGCGAAACTGCCAGCAGCGAGGCGAGCAGGTCGCGCCGGTCCGGGCTGGTGAGCCGGTTGGCGTTGGACATGAGATCCAGGTCCGTCACCGGGCGGTGGCCGGAGTAGAGGGCCAGGGCGGCCGAGCCGGCGAGGTAGAAGTCTTCGGCCCAGGGCAGGGGAGCGAGGCGCGCCAGCAGCTCCTGGGAGCGGGGGGCCAGCGATTCGAGGTGGCCCAATGTCACCATCGAATCACAAGGGCCACAGGGCCCGGGCCTCCGGGTGAACGGGGCCGGGCTCGCGGCCGAGCACGACGCGCCAGAGCTCGCGGCTGCGGACCGAGAGCTGGCGGCCGCCGTGCCGGCTGAACCAGTCAGCGATTTCTTCTTCGAAAACGTTGGCGGTGAGCCAGGCGAGATCCGCGCCGTCGCCGTTCTCCAGCAAGCGAGAGAGGATCAGCGAGCGGCTGTGCTGGAGGTCCAGCTCGTCCTCCCCGTAGTGGGGAAAAAGACGCCGGGCTCCGGCCACCCCGGCGGGCAATTTCAAGCCCCCGCCTCCCGCTTCTTGCGCTGGGCGCTCAGCGTGTGGACCGTGGCGGTGCTCCGCTCGTCGTCCATCTCGGCCTCGAGGATGCGCTGGAAAAGGTCCAGGGTGTTCTTGAACTTGAGCTGCAGCTCGCGGCGGGCGGTGCGCAGCTCCATGATCTTGCCTTCGTAGCGGGTGGACTGATCGACCGCCTGCTGCACAATCTTGTCCGCCATCATCTCGGCCTCTTTGACCGTCAGCTCGGCTTCGCGACGAGCGTTGGCGGTGATGTCCTCGGAGACCTTCTGCGCCCGCAGCAGAGTCTGCTGAAGCTGGTGCTCGCGATGCTCGGTCTCCTCCAGGCGCTGCTTGAAGTAATTGTTCTCCCGTTCGAGCTTCTCGATTTGGGCGAGGCGGGTGGCGAGGTCCTCGGCCAGCAGGGAGAGAAAGCCTTCCACCTCGGTGGGATCGTAGCCCCTCATCTTCTGAGAGAAGCGCATCTTCTGGATTTCGAGAGGCGTGATCGCCATGCCTGGATCTCCTTCGCAACAGCCCCGTGCTGGTCACGCGTGCTGAGAAACATCTTGAAAAAAGGATAGCTATCCTAGCATGACTTCACGATTCAGGCCGCAAGGCGAGCCTTGCGTGGCCCAAACAGGGCGCTCCCCACTCGCACGTGGGTGGCCCCTTCCTCGACGGCCACCTCGAAGTCGTCGCTCATGCCCATAGAGAGCCAGCCAGGAAAGCCCTGCCACTCGGGGCAGCTGGCGAGGCCGTCGCGGAGCTCGCGGAGCTGGCGGAACCATGGTCGGGAGTCTTCAGGAGTCTCCCCCGGGGGCGGGATGGCCATCAGGCCGGCGATACGCAGGTGGGCGAGGCCTGCCAAAGGGCGAACGGCATCCGCCAGCCCCTCGGGGAAAAAGCCGTGCTTGCTCTCCTCGTGGCCGAGATTGATCTCGAGGAAGCCGTCGAGGCGCCGGCCACGGGAGGCGGCCTGGCGGTCGAGGGCTTCGGCGATCCGCGGCCGGTCGATCGAGTGGACGGCCCGGAACAGCTCGACCGCTGGCCGGACCTTGTTGCTTTGCAGAGGGCCGATCAGGTGCCACTCGATCTCCAGGACGTTGGACGGGAGCTCGTGGCTCTTGGTGACCGCCTCCTGCACCCGGTTTTCGCCGAAGACCCGCAAACCCGCCGCCCAGGCCTCGGCCAGAAGCGCCGGCGGTTGGGTCTTGCTGGCGCCCACCAGGGTCACGCTGCCGGCCGGGCGGCCGCTGCGCCGGCAGACGTTCTCGATACGGTCACGGATCCAGGCGAGGCGCTCCGCGACCGTCGCGTCGTCGTTCATGACTCAGCCGGCGCTCAGTCGGACTCCGCCGGCTCCAGGTAGAGGATGCGCTTGCACGACTCGCACTGGATCAGGCTGCCGCCGTTGCGGATCTCCACGACCACTTGGGGGCGGACCCTGTAGTTGCAGGCGGCACAGTGCCACTCGCGCTGCTTCTGTCCAGGCCGCTCGATGATGCGCACCGGCGCCACCGCTCCAGAGGGGTAGCGCTCGAGGATGCGTTCGAAGTTCGCCACGACGTGGCGAGGGAGCTGCTGGCGCAGGGTGGCAATCTGCGCTTGCAGCTTGTCCACCTGCTTGGCGATTCCGGGCTTTTCGGCGTCCCAGCGGGTTTGCTCGGCCGCGTAGCGCTCCTCGATCTCGCGAAAGCCCTCGCGCAGCGTTTCGAGCTCTTTCTGCGCCTTCTCGGATACGTCCAGCGAGGAGAGCGCCTGCTCTTCGCCGGTGGAGATCTGGCCCTTGACGGTGTCGATTTCATGGAGCAACGCACCGTATTCGCGCTGCGTGCTCACCTTGTTGATCTGTTGTTGGTATTTCTTGAGCTTTTCCTGGGAATCCTGCACGGCGGCTTCGGCTGTCCTGCGCTCTCGGGCGGCCTCCGCCGCGGCTGCTTCGATACTGTCGATTTCGGCTTTTCGGGTTTCGTGCTCTTCGTGCAGCTCGCGCATCCAGTCTGGAATTCCGTGGAGCCGTTTTTCGGCATCCCGGAGTTGGCTGAGGGCTTGCTGGAGCTCCAGGACCGTCTGGAGGTTTTGACTCATCTAGAGTGTTCGCTCCTCTCCAAAGAAAATCACCTCGCTCAATCGTCAGGCCTTGAGGGCCGCGACTCCCATTTCGTCCATGGCTCGGAGCGTGCCAAAGTGGGTCCACCTGGGTTCGAACCAGGGACCGTCCGGTTATGAGCCGGATGCTCTAACCGCTGAGCTATGGACCCGGGGAGCCCGCACTTCAGTGCAATTCGGCAGTATACCATTCACGAGCTTCGGCTTCGGGCGTCGTCTCGCCGGGAAGGAGCTCGTTCCATCTCTGCGTCAGAATCCGGGCCAGCGCGGCCATCCGGCGGGAATCCGCGACCGCCACGCTCCCCGCTCCCGAACCCGCTTTCCAGCGCTCCAGCGTCAGCTTCGGCGCGCCCTGTCCGGTGAAGGGAAGCGTGGACCTGAAGGCCGCGAGGAGCCGGCCGAAAATCGCCTCCGGCGGCTCGGATAGGAGCGCACGCGCGAGCGCGGCGTTGCCGCGGCCCATCTCCGCCAGGCGAGCGCGATAGTACTCGGGCTGCGGTGGCGCGAAGCGCGACTCCCGGAGGAGCTGATCGTCGCCGTCGAGCAAGGAGAACTGGTTCGTGCCGTTGGTGAAATAGAGCTCCGAGAGGACGGTGGCCGGAGCGCCGCGGAGCTCGTGAAAGAGGCTGGGCGACACGGCGGGCGGCACCTCTCCGCCGGCCGCTTCCACCATGGTGGCCCAGATTCGCGCCGCCGCTGGCCGCTGGTCTCCTGGCACCGCGATCCTGAGACTTGAGCCGGCGGGGAGCTTGACGGCCAGGGGCACCTCCAGGAGCTGGCGGCCGAGGTTGCCGCCGTTCAGGATCTGGTGCTTCTCGCCCAGCTCCTCGCCGTGGGTGGAGGTGACCACCAGCAGCGTCCGGTCCCACTGGCCGCTCTCGCGCAGAGCCTGGAGGATATGGCCCAGGCGGTCGTCGGCAAAGGCGACGTTGAGCCGGTACATCGCCCAGAAGCGCTGCCGCAGCTCGGGCGGCAGCGGGACGGCGGGATCGAAGTACGGCGCGAGCTCGTTGGGCTGCACCCGCGGCGGGAGATCGAGTCCCTCGACGTCGACCCGATCTTCGAAGTTCGGCCGCCGGAGATAGGGCGCCGCCGGCTCCGGAATATGGATCCACACGAACTGCCGGCCGCGCAGGGCCTTCAGCCGGTCGATCGCCGCGGTGCCTTTCTCCAACTCCAGGAGTTGGTCGAATCCCTGGTCGTAGCCAAAAGCCTTGGAATATGAGGTTTCGCCCGAGAAGCCCGCGGTGGCGTAGCCCGCCGCCTTCAGGGCCGTGGGCAGGGTGAGCAGCGCCTTGGAGAGATGGGACTGCCGGTCGTGAAGCACCTGATGCTGCCAGGGGCGCAGGCCGGTGAACAACGAGGCCATGGACGAGACGCCGAGGCTCGACGGCGCGATCGCCCGGCCGGCCCAATTCGCGCTGCGCAGCAGCGCGTCGAGGTTCGGCGTCAGCCCCGGCTCACCGCCGAGGTTTCCCACCACATCCGCTCGCAGCGAATCGAAGGTGATGAGCACGATGGGCGGCCCTTTCCGGGGCTCGGGCGGCTTGCCGCCGTGGCACGAGGCCAAGAGGAGCCCGCCAAGAAAGAGAGCCGCGAACGCGCCGCGCAGAGAGCCTGGCCTCACCCGACCTGCGGATAGAGCTGGCGGTAGCTGTCCGAGAGGACAAGAATCCGCTTGACGTAGATCTTCGACTCCTCGACGCCGAGGTTTTCCAGGAAGCGGTCGATATCGCCGCCGCCGGACTCGTTCCACAGCCGCTTGATGCGGTACGGTCCGCCGTTGTAGCCGGCGAGGGAGAGCTCCAGGTTTTCGCCGAACATGGTGTAGACCTGCCGGAAGTAGGTGGTGCCCAACCGGACGTTGAACGACGGATCGCCCAGCAGGTCGTGCGAGTAGGTGAGGCCGTTGCGCAACGCCAGCTCCCTGGCGGTGGAGGGCATGAGCTGCATGAGGCCGCGGGCTCCGGCCCAGCTTTGGGCGCTGTTGTCGAAGGCGCTCTCCTGGCGAATGATGCCGCACACCAGGTAGGAGGGGAGATGGTTGAGCCCCGACCAGGTGCGGATGGCTTCCTGGAAGTCGATGGGGTAGTAGAGCCGCCGTGCCTCGTCGGGGACGTTGGCCTGGAAGGCCCCGCCGAGGGAGGGGAAAGCGTCGCGAATCACCTGCGCGCTTTTGCGGCGGTCGCCACGGCGGGAGAGGATCACGGCCTCCAGCGCGCGCAACGAGCGTGGCTGCACCTTCTCCTTAACCAGCTCGCTCTCGGAGAGGGCGAGGTCGTCCAGCCCAAGGTCGGAGAGCAGCCGCGCCCGGTCGAGGCCGGGCTCGACGGGCCAGGGGTCCTTGCGGAGCTGGGCCGCGGCGGCCAGAGCCGCCACGGTTGCGGCGCTGCCGCGAATGCGGGACAGGGCATTCTTGCGGTAGAAGTCGGTGGTGTCCGCCTGGGCGATTTCGGTGTAGATCTGCTGCGCCCGCTCCGTTTCGCCCAGGGCGTCGAAGGACCGCGCCGTCCAGTAACGGCCGCGGCGGGCGTTGGCGTCCTCGGGATAGAGGGCGAAGAGCTCGGTCCAGTAGCCCACGCCGCCGGTGTAGTTCTTCTTGCCGTACTCCCGCCAGCCAAGCTGCCAGAGGTTGTTGGCGCCGGTGGTGTCCCGTGAATCGAGGCGGCGCAGCCGCCGCAGCACCTCGATGGCGCGGTCGAAGTGGCCTTCGTCCTGGTACTCGGCGTAGAGCAGCCTGAGAGCTGGAGCCGCGAGGGCGGGGTCGGCCCCGGCCTGGGCCACCCGTTCAAGGCACTGCTGGGAGTAGAGACGTAGTTGCTGGCGGTCGGCGGCGGCCAGGTTGGCGCGGCCGCGCTGGGCCGTGGCGGCCTCCTCGGCGGCCTGGGCGAGGGCCCAGGCGATGGCGCTCTGCTTGCGCGGGTCGGTGGAGTCGCGGCCGGAAAGGAGCTGGAGGGCCTCGCCGCCGCGGTGCGAGCGAGTGAGGGCCTGGGCCGCGAGCAGCACCCAATCGAGGTCGCGCCGGGCCGCCGGCACGGCGTCCAGGGAGGATAGCGCGTTGGGTTCCAGCTTCAGGTCCAGCAGGCTGCGGGCTCGCTGCTTGAGTTGCTCCGCGTCGAGAGCCCGCGATAGATCCAGCGTGACGCCGGGCTCGCGGAACAGCTCCGCGACCTTGAGCTCGGCAGCCTTGGGCGGGAAGCTCACCAGGAGCCGCCGGGCCGCCTCGGCCTGCACCTTGCGGTCGCCCGTCTTGCCGCCGATCTCCCAGGCCAGGGCCTCGAGCTGTGCCGCTTCGTCGCCGGTCAGCTCCTCGCTGCGCGCCGCCTGCACCAGCTCGAGGGCGCGGGAGGCGTCGCCGCGCTGCCAGGCGAGGCTCGCCGCCTTGACCAGGGCACGGGGCCGCAGCACCGAGCCAGGATAGTCGCCCAGCAGGCGGGCGAGGGAGGTTTGTGCCAGGAGGACGTGGCCGCGGGCTGCCGCGGCGTCGCTCAGGATGTAGAGCCGCCAGTCTTCCAGGGGACCGTCGGGATTGGCCGCGGCGAAGAGCCGGTCCTCGGCATAGGCCACCTGCTCGCACGAGTGGGAGTAGAAGCCGAGAAGGAGTTGGGCGAAGCGGGCCTCCTGGCCCTTTCCCGCCAGGATGGGCTGGAGGGCCTTATAGGCGGCTGGGCAATCTTTTTTGCGCACCGCCGCGGCGGCGTCCGCGTAGGCGAGTGCCGCCTGGTCGGAGTGGCCGGGCAGCGGCACGGCGGTGCGCGGCGGTGGCGCCGAAGCGGCGCCCAGGAGAAGGGGGACCAGGAAAAGAGGCGCGGCGCGGTGCCTAAACGGTTTTCTACTTCTCAACTTCAGATACCTCTTGCGACCTCAACTGCGGCTCCGGAGAAAGCCGGAGCCTCGCGACGCGGCCGGCGCGTCAGATTCCCAGCGCCCGGGAATCGCCCGAGGCCAGGATGCGCACCAACTCTTGATAGAAATAGTCGGTCGAGCGCAGGATCTTGGGGTCGACCCGCTCGTCGTACATCTGGCGCGAGCGGTCGATGTCCTCCTTGAGGCGCTCGTAGATGTCCCGGTTGCGCCGGCCTTCCTCGACTTGTTCCTCGTTGTACAGCTTGATCTCGCTCACCAGCAGGCGGGCGAGCCGGCGGGCCTCCTCGTGCAGGGCCTCCTCGCTGGGAGAGACCGGCACCCGGGTGGTGGCAAAGGCCCAACCTGGACCGTCCACGCCGCTGGGCGGCCGCACCTCGGGCGTCCCTGCCGCCGGGGCGGGGCGCTCCGAGGGAGCCGGCTCCGGTGCGGGTACCGGCCGCAGCGGCGCGGGCGGAGGAGCGGCTGGAGCCGGCTCCGAGAACGGCAGCGTGGAGCGCTGCAGCAGCACCGTGGCTTCGGGGCTCGCGTCCTTGGGCTGCGCCGCGGGCGGCGGGGCCTCGGGCTCCACGGAACGGGGATAGCGGGGAACGTCCTCCGTCATGGCGCCGGCGGCGGCTGCGCGCTGTGTGGTGAGCGTGTCCGCCTGCGGCTCGGCCGCCGAGGTGACCGCCGCGATCGAGTCCAACGACAGCTCCTCGGTGTAGGGCGACGATGCGGCCGGCTCCGCGGGCTGCCAGCTCGGGACGGCGGGCGCCGTATCTTCGGCAGCACTATCGGCGGTGTCGGTGGTCTCGGCGGCAACGGCGGCATCGAGCGAAGCGGCCGACTGCTCGTCCTCGGCCGTCCAGGGCGCGCCGGGCGCGGGCTCCGGCTCGATCTCCACCTCCGGCTCTGCATAGGCTTCGGGAGCGGGCGGCGGCGGTTCTTCCGCAACGGGGGTGGCAACCGCGGCGGTTACGGCAGGAGCCGGAGCGGCCGAGGCGGCAGCGGTGGCCGTCGCGACGGGCTCGCCGCCAGCCAGGTTCAGCGTCGGCGTCTCGGCGCGCTCGCGGAAGGGAAGGGTCTCGATCCCGAGAGCCGCCGTGTGGGCCAGGATCTGGAGGGCCTCGACGTCCAACTCGTCGTCGCCCAACCGATCGGCGTAGAGGCCGGCGGCGACGCGGTCGCGCAGCACCAGGGGGATGAGCACGCCGCCCTGGGGGAGAGGGGCCTCGACGCGGCTGCACAGCTCGGCGCATTCGGCGGCCGAGAGGCGCAAGGCGCCCTGGCTTTGGAGGAGCTGGCTCCAGGCGCCTTCCTGGGGTTTGAGCGTCAGCTCGCGCACCGCCCCCTCGGCGTCGCCGAAACCCTCGCTTCCCCAGCCCCGGAGCTCGTCGGCGCGCACCAGGAGCAGGGCTGCCCGGGAGGCGTGGCGCACCGATTCGCGCAGCAGCGCCGTGAGGATATCCGCCTGGGTGCGGGCGCGGTCGACGGCGGCGACGCCGTCCCGCAGATCGGTAAAGGCGGCCTGGCGGGCCGTCGAGCCCACTTCACGCGCGTGAGGGGCAAAGTCTTCATGGGAAACGAAGGCAGCGGGCAACCGGGGGGTGATCTCCTCGATCCGGCGCTGGATCTCCTCGCTGCTCGACCGCAGTTTCTGGGAGATCTCCTCGCGCAGCTCAGCGATCGCTCGCTCGACTGACGAGCCGATCGCCTGATTCAACAGTTCGATTCTTTCCGAAAGGGACATCCGTTGCTCTCCGCGGCCGTCCTCGTGGAGTCACTTCTAACTAAAGGACCCTGATTATTCTGTAGGCGGGCGGACGGTGTCAAGCCGAGGCCGGCCGAAAATGCCTCTGAGACAAGGGCTTAGCGAAGGCGCCGGGCTCAAGGATGCATCATCTTGCCGGGCTTTCGAGGCCTGTGTTACGGTCGACTCGATGGAAGCAAGTCCCGGCCGCGGACGGCCCCTCACCCGCCACCTCGCGAAGGCTGTCATCTGCGTCCTCCTGGGTGCCGCCACGATTGGCGGCGGCTGCGGTCCGGCGGCAAAAGAGACCGGGGCCCGGCGCAGTCCGGTGGCCGACGCGGAGTGGGCGTGGCTCGAAAAAACTCGGAAGGCTCTGGAGGAGCAGCGCGCCCGGCTGGCTGTGGCCGATCCCACCCCCACCACTGCATCCAGCGCCGCCCGCGAGGCCCTGCGCAAGCAGACCTCCGCGCTCGCCGGCGAGCTCAACCGCCGCCTGGTCGCGTTCATCAACGCCGACCCACCGGTGCAGGGCCAGTCGATGACCGAGCGCCAGAAGGCGGCCCTCCGTATGAAGAGCGACGAGGACATCGTCCTCGCCCGCCAGCTCATCGACGAAGGAGGCGACTATCAGCGCGCCATGGCCATCTACGAGGAGGATCTGGCGGTCGATCCCGGCAATCCGCGGTTGGAGGGTGAGCTGGCGAAGGCCCAGGCGCGGCGTTACATGGTTCGCGAGACCTTCGCCCTGCTGCAGAAGGGGATGAGCCAGGACGAGGTCCGCGGCCTGCTTGGCGCGCCGAATCCCCACAGCGTGCGGGAATACCCAGACCGTGGGGTCGTGGGCTGGTTCTATCCCAAGGACGCCAGCGGCGCGGCGGCCGCCGTCTGGTTCGCGAAGAGCGATGGCCGCTACGCCGCCTATCTCTTCGACTTCGACGCCATCAAGCCCCCGGCCCCCGCCCGCGATCTGCCCGCGCCGTCCGCGACTTGACTTCCGGCGGTTTGTGAGACAAAGTCATTGGGCTTACGCCCCCCGAATTTTGGGGGGCGCTTTCATCCGGAAAAAGAAAAGAGGTGAGATCGGATGCCCGTTGTTCACGTGCGCGAGGAAGAGAGCTTCGAGAACGCGTTGCGCCGCTTCAAGCGCAAGGTCGAGAAGTCAGGGATTCTGACCGAGCTGCGCAAGCGTCAGCACTTCGAGAAGCCCTCGGTGAAGCGCAAGCGCAAGGCCATCCAGGCCCGTAAGAAGATCATGCGGAAGCTGCTGGAGGAGCGCCGGCAGGGTCTGGCCTGAAAAAGTCGGCTAGCGCGATTCGAAACGGGAGGGGCCTCGATGGGCTTCCTCCCGTTTTGTTTTTGAGGCTCTTCAGTCGGTCTCAGCCGCAGGCAAGGGGAGACCGGAGAACGGCAGGAAGGCGGGTAGCGCCGCCGAACGTTTCCCCTCCTCCTTTTCCCACTCCTCCCGGGTTTTCGTCTTCAGCGGCTCGAGCTTGCGTTTCTCGAGCTCCCGGTTGACGGCGGCCACCTCGCCGCTCTGGAGGGCCTCCAGGCGTGAGGCGGCTTTTTCAAGCTGGCCGGAGAGAACTTTGGCGTGGTCGATCTGCGACTTCGTGGGGCGGCCGTCAAAGCCGTTGACGGAGCCATAGACTTTGGCCATTTTCTCCCGGAGCTGCTCCTCGCCGGAGAGCCAACCCCCTTCGCTGGTGGCGACCAGGGTGGCGCGGAAACCCTCCAGCGTTTCGGCGAGAGCACCGAGTTGCTGGCGGAGCTTGTCGCCTTTGGGCAGCTTCTCGGCTCGCTGCTTGGCCGAGTCCTCCAGCGACTTCACCGTGTCGGCGACGTAGGTGAGACGCCCGAGCATGCCATAGAGGGTCATCGCCGTTTCGTGCTGCAGGGCGCGGTCCGCGTCCGAGTGAGTGGCGCGGGGATCCGGCACCAGCTCCACCTGGCCGGTGTAGGACTTGTCGCCCGCGACCAGCTTGGCGGTGTAGGTGCCGGGCGGGACGCGCGGGCCGAACATGGCGAAGGAAGAGCCGATCACCAGCGAGTTGGCCGGCGGCAGCTTGGGCGGCGACAGCCGCATCGGCCAGCTCACCCGGTTGATGCCGCGCCGCTTGCCGGCCGGCAAAGTCGATACGAGCTTGCCCTGAGGGTCGTAGACCTCGATCTTGAGGTCGCCGAAGATATGGCGCTTCTTCAGATAGTAGGCGATGGTGGCGGACTCCTCGGGGTTGACGGCGTAGAACTCGTCGCCGCCCGGGAACTCCTGGGAGTCGGAGGGGATGGTCATCGCCGACGTGCGCGACGGCAGCATGGCCACTTCCGCGTCGAGCGCCTCGCGGGTCAGCTTCCGCAGCGGCGTGATGTCGTCCACGATGTAGACGCCGCGCCCGTGGGTGGCGATGATCAGGTCCGCTTCGCGGGGGTGGATGGCGAGGTCGCGCACCGCCACCTTGGGCAGCTTGCCGGTGAAGCGGGCCCAGCGGGCGCCGCTGTCGACAGAGACGAACAGCCCCTGCTCGGTGCCCAGGAAGAGAAGGTCCGGGTTGACCAGGTCCTGCCGGATCACGTGGGCGTAGCCGGCGAGGGCGTCGGTCGCCAGCGGCGTCCAGGTCGCGCCGAAGTCGGCCGTCTTGTAGACATAGGTCTTCATGTCGCCGGTCTGGTGGTGGTCGAAGGTGGCGAAAGCCGTCCCCTCGTCGAACCGGCCGGCCTCGACGCTCGACACCCAGGTGCCTCTGGCCACGCCAGGTACGTTCGGGGCAACGTTGGCCCAGTGGGCGCCGCCGTCGCGGGTCACCTGCAGGTTGCCGTCGTCGGTCCCCACCCAGATCACCTTGCCGTTCTTCGGCGACTCGGCGATGGTGAAGATCGTGGTGTAGTTCTCGGCCGTCGAGTTGTCGACCGTCAGGCCGCCGGACTTCTGTTGCTGTTGCTTGGACGGATCGTTGGTGGAGAGGTCGGGCGAGATCCGCTCCCAGGAGTCTCCCTTGTCGCGCGAGCGGAAGAGAAACTGAGCGCCGATGTAGATCGTCCCCGGCTCGGTGGGGCTGGCGTGAATGGGCGTGTTCCAGTTGAACCGGTAGGGAGGATCGCCGGCGCCCGGCAGCGGCTTGATCGTTTTCGCCTCGCCCGTCGACAGGCGCCGGCGCGAAACCTCGCCGCCCTGATACTCGGAGTAGACGAGGTCGGGATCAGTGGCATCGGGGAAAGCGTGGAAACCGTCGCCGCCGCCGACGTTGACCCAGTCGCGGTTGGCGATACCGCCGCTGAGTCCCGCCGAGGGGCCGCACCACGAGCCGTTGTCCTGCAGCCCGCCGCAGAGCCGGTAGGGCCGCCGCAGGTCGAAGCCGACGTGATAGAGCTGCGACACCGGCAGGGCCTTGAGGAAGCGCCACTGGAGCCCCTTGTTGTGCGACATGTAGACGCCGCCGTCGGTGCCGAGCAGCACCTCGTTGGGATTCAGCGGATTGATCCACACCGCGTGGTGATCGCCGTGCGGGCCGCCGAAGCCGATGCCGAAGGCGGAGGTGAAAGACTTGCCGCCGTCGGTGCTCACGGTCAGCATCAGACCCGGCTTGTAGACGGTGTTGAAGTCGGCGGGATCGACCGCGAGGCGAGCGAAGTAGAACGGGCGCACCTGGACGTTGAACGAGGAGTTGACCTCCCGCCAGCTCTCGCCCACGTCGTCGGAGCGGAAGAGGGCCGTCTTTTCCGACTCCACCAGTGCGTAGACCACGCTTGGCCGCGACGGCGCCACGGCGACGGCGATCCGCCCCTTGTCCCCCGCCGGCAGGCCGGTCTTCAACGGCCGCCAGGTCTCGCCGCCGTCGGTCGACTTGTAGAGGCCGCTGCCCTTGCCGCCGGAACGGAAGGACCACGGGGTGCGGCGGAACTGCCACATGCCCGCATAGAGGATCGACGGGTCCTGCGGATCGACGCCCAAGTCAGAGCAGCCGGTATCGGCATCGACGAAGAGCACCTTCTTCCAGGTCTTGCCGCCGTCGGTCGTCTTGTAGACGCCGCGATCCGGATGGCTGTCCCACAGGTGGCCGGTGGCGCAGACCCAGACCGTGTTGCCGTCGGCCGGGCTCACCTGGACGCGAGCGATACGCTCGGAATTCTCCAGGCCCACCCGCTGCCAGGAGTCGCCGCCGTCGGTCGTCTTATAGAGACCGTCGCCCACCGAGGTGCTGTTGCGGGTCCACGACTCGCCCGTGCCCACCCAGACGGTCTTCGGGTTCTTGGGATCGATGGCAATGGCGCCAATCGACTGCACGTTGTCGTCGAAGACCGGTTTCCAGGCTACGCCGCCGTCGGTCGACCGCCAGACGCCGCCGCCGGCCGCACCCACATAGATGGTGAGCGGGTACTGGGGAACGGCGTCGATCGCCGCGATGCGGCCGCCCATGACGGCCGGACCGATCGCCCGCGCCTCCAGGCCGCCGAAGGTGTTCGAATCGACCTCCGTCTCGGCGGCCTGCAACGCGCCGGCAAGCGCCATTCCGGCGACTGCCAGGCTAAGGAGAATCTTGGATCTCGGCTGCATCGGCGTGGCTCCTAGCGCTGCGGCGGCTTCGCCGGCGCCGAGTCCGGCTTCTTTTCGGGGGCCGCCGGTTTCTTCTCGGCCGCCGCCGGCATCGTGAAGCGGGAGTCGGCGACGCCCGGGTTGAGCTCGATCTTCGAGACGGTCATCACCATGCCGCCGGGCATGCCCACGACCTTCTGCTCGATGGAGTGCGGGAAGACCAGGCCGTCGACGGTCTTGAAGTCGCCGAAGATCATCTCGCTCTCGATCTCCTGGCCGCGGACCTTGGTCTTGCCGGTCTGCTTGAGCAGCAGGAACTGCTCGGCGTCGATGTAGAGGTGGACGACGTCGCCGCTCTTCTGGGTCACCTTGAGCTTGTAGACCGGCGTGCCTTCGAGGTCTTCCTTGCCCACCAGCTCGACGGTGCGCCCGAAGTCCTTGTAATCCATGAGCAGGCCGTCAATGTTCCCCTGCTCCTGCATCTTCTTCGCTTCCTCCTCGGGCGCCGCCTCGGGATCGGTCTTGCCCATGAAGGGCATCACCGACCAGCCGGTCTTGCCGTCGAAGGCCTGCACGCCGGTCATGCCCTGGACGGTGAACTCCATGCGCACCTTGTTCGGACGCGCCAGCTCCATCGTGAACGGCGCCTCCATGCCCTGGCCCATCACCATCTTGCCGGTGAAGCGCTCGGATTGGACGGCCTTGATCTTGTCCTTGCCGCCCATCGCCTTCTCATGCTTCGCGATGATCTCGTCAGTCGTCTGGGCCCACGCGGCGGCACTGATCAGGCCGGCCGCGAGCAGCCACGCAAAAGTCTTGCGGGTCATGGATTCTCCTCGGTTGGGTTTGAATGCGTTGCCACAGGGCGGATGTCGAGGCCCCAGCTTGATACGTTGGAGACTGGGAGAAGTTTACTCCGAGGTGGTCACAGATTGTGACCACCTCCCGGCGAAAAAGGTCTTAACCGATTGGGGGTAAAAGAGTTATCGCCAAGGTGGTCACAATCTGTGACCACCTCGGGTTCCTGCCCTACGATTCGTCGTAGCTGATCTCCATGCGGCGGATCCGCCAGCCCGAGACCGTCGCCAGCACCACGGCCAGCGCGATGAGGCCCACTACTGAGACCCAGGGGGCCGGCGCGTCGGAGAGCACCGCGAGCGGCCCCTCGGAGATCGGCACAGGGCAGAGCGACTGGAGATAGTGGATGACGCTGAATTGTTTGAGCAGCGGCGGCAGCAGGAAGTGGATCGACTCCCAGCCGAACATCCCCAGGGCCGGCACGGCGGGGCTCTTGAAGAAGAAGCCCAGGGCGAGGAAGACGGCGCCGTAGCCCACGCAGGCGAGGAAGGTCACCAGCAGGTACGAGGCCAGTTGGTGCAGGCCCGGGCCGTGGAAGACGAAGTGGCTGACCGCCGTCCAGTCGTGCGGCAGGTAGGCGAGGGCGAAGGAGATCACCGTCGACAGGCCGAATAGGGTGAAGGTGACGAGCACACCTGTCAGATATTTGGCCGCCACCAGCAGCTCCCGCCGGATGGGCGACAGGAAGTAGTAGTGCAGCGTGCGGTCCAGCACCTCGCGGCGGATGAGGTTGCCGAAGACGGCCACGCCGACGAGGAAGAGCTCCAGGCGGAGGATCAGCACCTGGTACATCCAGGCGTAGAAGTTGGTGCCTTCGGCGACGTCGGCGGTGTCGTGGACGGCATGGGCGGAGAAGAGGACCCGCATCAGAGCGATGAAGACCGGCACCGCGGCCAGCACCAGAAGAAGCACGGGACGGCGGAAACCCTTGCGCAGGTCGAGGCGGATGACGGCGCCCGCCTGCGACGCCCAGCGGCGCCAGGGCAGGCCCGTGGCCGCCGGCGCGGCCGGACCGGGGGAAGCCAGGTAGGCGGTCTCGCTCATGACTTTTCTCCGTTCGAGCCGATCAGGTACTGATAGACGGCGTTGACGTCGGCGTCGGCCGGGGCTACCGCTTCGACGGCGAGCCCGTTCTCCAGCACGACCTGGTTGAGCAGCAGGTGGAAGCGGTCGGCGTCGCGGGTGCGCACCAGCACGCCCTTGCCGTCGTCGTCGATGCGCGCCTCCATCACCGAGTCGAGCGCGA